>OHAD01002066.1_pt1 | contig 16445 bp, 14 predicted proteins | sample 1577011 | NCBI WGS metagenome assembly OHAD01 (sample SAMEA3541510, study PRJEB24748) | human gut metagenome | biome: human gut; feature: human-associated habitat; material: faeces | place: China | collected 2012
GACATGGGCTCGCCGTGCGCGCTCACCAGCATCGTGGCCGGCACCCTGGCCACGCGCACCACGTCGCCCATCGCCTCCTCGAGGGCGCGCAGGTTGCCGACGGGCAGCAGCGCGTCCTTCTCCTCCATGAACAGCGCGGAGGGCGGCAGCCCCGTGGTCTCGTTGGGCTCGGAGTTGCTGGCGTCCTCGATCCGCGCGACGATCTCGTCGATGTCGTCCCAGCCGTCGAAGTCGCCCTGGTAGGCCATGAGCCGCGACAGGAAGCGGTTCGACGACTCGACCTTGCCCTTCGTCTGGGGGCTGCGCGGGCGGCACAGCTTCAGCTCGAAGCCGGCGGCCTTGGCGAACTCGTACGCGCGCTGGACCTTGAGGCGCCTGCCGCCCTTGACCGTCACCAGGGCGGACATGTTGTCCGTGACCCACTCGCGCGGCACGCCGCCGAGCCTCGCGATCGTGGCGTACATGCACCTGACCAGGTCGTCGGTCGTCCTGGTCCTCGACCGGATGAATACGTGCCTGCGGGAATGGCCCAGCGTCGCCGCGAACACGTTGAACTCGAACAGCTCGCCGTCGCGGTTCGCCATCTTGACGGACTCCTTCCAGTCGAACTGCAGCTGCAGTCCGGGCGGCGTCTCGAAGCGCGGGTGCGGCTCCGGGCCGCCGGAGGCCCCGACGGCGATGCCGTTCTTGCGCATGAACTGGGTGAAGGCGTTGTAGCCGGCCAGGTCCTCGCCGGGATACCTGTGCAGCAGCCACTCGTGGATGCCCTTCTTGGTGACTCCCGGCAGCTGCGCCTTGGCGGCCACCTCCTCGATGTGCGCGTCGAACGAGCCCGCCCTGTCGCCGCGCCCGTCGTGGGGCCGCCCGCCCTCGGCCCTCCAGTACGACGCCACGGTGTGCCTGTCCTTGCCGTAGCGCTTCGCTATGTCGCTGAAGTTGGGCTTTATGCCCGCTTCCCTGTACATGTCCAACTCTCCGATCAGGTTCTTCTCCGCCACGGCCCGCTCCTCCCGAAAGCATCGTTCGCTCGTCGATCGAAGCGTAAGCCCCGGCGTTGGTGGAAATGGTGAAAATGCGTTGGCGCAAATGGCGGGATTGCGTTGGCATGATTGGTTGTTGAGCGTTGGTCAAAATGGTTGTTTTTACAGTAGCGCTAACACCTGGTCAGGTCGCGGGCGGCCTCGCACTCGTCGTCGGGGACCCACACCTCGACCACGTTGCCGACCGACAGCATGCGGGCGAGGAACTCGGCGTCGTTGCGGTCGTTCTTCCTGCGCCTGTCCGCGCTGGGCTTGATCATCTTCGAGACGGCGCCGACCACGCAGTCGACCCCCAGGCCGGAGAGCCTCTTCTGCAGGTCGAAGCCCGTGACCCCGGACTCGTACACGCACCTGGCCCCGGGGTCCACGGAGCGGACCCACTCCGCGACGGCGCCGGCGTCGTAGCCGAAGGTCGCGGCGCGCACCTCCCCGGTCATGACGTCGAGGGAGACGGCCTTTATCGAGCGGGCGTGGACGTCGAGGCCGACGAAGGTGGTAGTATCGAGCATGGGAGCCCCTTCCATGAATGCGGCGTGGCCGCCGCGGCTGAATTAGACACTCGCCATTGTCGGCCTAATCCGCGGTCTTTCATGCAGCAGGGGCTCTCAATGTTTTATGTCCTGCTCATATCGTCTCTGCCGGCAGTTAAGGAACGTCCCTAAGTGCCGGGTTTTGAGGAGGTTGGCATGCTCAATGCGATGATTTGGGCGCTTGCCTGTTTTGGCGTCGTCGCTGCCGATATTGCCCTGAGCGTCGTTTTGTTCTCCGCCCTTGGCGTCGCATCGGTGTTCATGGGTTTTTCGATCGATGACCTCGACATTCAATTGCTTCAGGCCGTCGCGCAGACGGCATCGTTTTTGATGGCGCTGCTGTGGTGGCGTTATCTTTGGCCGCGTTCATTTATGGCACGCCGGCAAAGCGAGCATCCGCTCGGCGGGGGAGCGCGTGGGGCATGGAAGCGCATCGCCTGCGTTATCGTGATTGGCCTGGCCCTGCAGGTGGTCGTTGGCTACGTGACCGATGCCGTGCTGTCGCTGTTGCCCGATGCTGCGGCCGACTACAGCGAGCTTGTCGAGGAGACGGGCATGGGCGACACCAGCTATCTCGCCGTACTGACTACGGTGCTCGGCGCCCCATTTTGCGAAGAGCTGCTGGTACGCGGCATTATTTTTGAGTTTTCGCTCCGAGCGTTTAATCCGCAGTGCCGCCCACTTTGGAAGCGCCGGCGTCGCGCGAACGCGCAAGACAGCGCCATAGTGCCCTGGGCGGCCCCGAGTACCTGGGGCATCGCCGCTGCGATTGTGCTGCAGGCGGCGATCTTCGGTTTTATGCACATGAATTGGGTGCAGGGTTGCTACGCGGGCGCCGCCGGCCTCATCTTTGGCTGGGTGCTCGTTACGACCGGAAAGCTTCGCTATACGATTCTGCTGCATTTTGCCTTTAACGCCGGGTCGTACCTCATGGGCCTGTTGTGGTTTGTGAACACGCCGCTCGACGTGGCAATCACGGTCGCTATCGCCGGCGTCATCCTCGTTGAGGCAATGCGCTCGCTGCGCCAAGCGTGTGGGATGGACGCAGCGAGCGCATCGCTGCCCTAATTGCGGCGTCCGCCTCCGTTAGCGCCCTGGCGCCCCTGGGCTGCACGGTTGCGGCCTGCGGTGTTCTGTGCACGCGACATGCCGCCGTGACCCTTGCTGCCTTTGGGTCCCTTGCCAGCGCCGCCAACGCCACCGTGGGCCTTGCCGCCCTTCTTGCCGGTGCCATGCCCCCCGCCAGCAGACGTCTCGCCCGGGCGCGGGGGCACGGGGCGAATCAGGCAATGCTTGGTGTAGCCAATCAGATCGCGGCGGCCGGCCTTTTCCAGTGCCTCGCGTACGAGCTTGTAGTTCTCGGGCTTGCGGTATTGGATGAGCGCACGCTGCATGGCCTTCTCGTGCGGGTCGCGTGCCACGTAGATCGGCTGCATGGTGCGTGGGTCCACGCCGGTGTAGTACATGCAGGTCGACATGGTGGACGGGGTGGGGTAGAAGTCCTGCACCTGCTCGGGCATGTAGCCCATGTCGCGCACGGCCTCGGCAAGGTCCACAGCTTCCTTCATCGTCGAGCCGGGGTGGCTCGAGATCAGATACGGCACCACGTACTGCTTGAGTCCGTATTCGCGGTTCAAGCGTTCAAATTTACGACAGAACGCATCGTAGACGGCGCGGCTCGGTTTGCCCATTACGGAGAGCACCGCATCGCTCACGTGCTCGGGTGCCACGCGTAGCTGGCCCGAGACATGGTGCTCCAACAGCTCGCGCAAAAACTCGTCCGAGGCGTCGGCCATGGTGTAGTCAAAGCGGATGCCGCTGCGGACGAAGACCTTTTTGACGCCCGGCAACCGGCGCAGATCGCGCAACAGCTGCGTGTAGCCGCTTTCGTCGACCACCATGTTCTTGCACACGCTCGGCCATAGGCAGCGCTTGTTCTTGCACACGCCGTGCTTGATCTGCTTGTCGCAGGCGGGACGGCTAAAGTTTGCCGTCGGTCCGCCCACGTCGTTGATATAGCCCTTAAACTCGGGATCGCGCGTGAGCAGCTCGGCCTCGCGCATGATCGAGTCGTGGCTGCGCATCTGCAACACGCGGCCCTGGTGGAAGGTGAGGGCGCAAAACGAGCACTCGCCAAAACAGCCGCGGTTGGAACTAATGGAAAACTTGATCTCGGCAAAGGCCGGCACGCCGCCCGCTGCGTCGTAGTCGGGATGCCAATCGCGTGCGTAGGGGAGCTCGGCCACCTCGTCCATCTCGTCTGTGGTGAGCGTCGCCGACGGCGGGTTTTGCACCACATAGACGCTGTTGGGGTAGGGCTCTACCAGGCGATGACCGGTGATGGGGTCCATGTTCTGCTGCTGCACGTTAAAGCTGCGTGCGTAGTTGAGCTTGTCGGCGGCAAGGTCGTCCCAGCTGGGCAGCAGGTCGTAGTCGTAGACCTCGTCGAGCGAGTTGGTGCGGTAGACGGTGCCGTTGATATAAGAAATCTGGTCGACGGGCAGCCCGGCATCGAGCGCGTCGGCGATCTCGACAATCGCGTGCTCGCCCATGCCGTAGATGAGGATGTCGGCGCCCGAGTCGAGCAGTACCGAGCGCTTGAGCTTGTCCTGCCAGTAGTCGTAGTGGGCCAGGCGGCGCAGGCTTGCCTCGATGCCGCCGATGATGATGGGGGTATTCTTAAACGTCTGACGGATGAGGTTGCCGTAGACCGTGACGGCACGATTGGGACGGCGCCCCTCCTCGCCACCAGGGGTATAGGCGTCGGTGTGGCGGCGGTGCTTGGTCACCGAATAGTGGTTGACCATGGAGTCCATGTTGCCGGCGCTGACGAGAAAGCCCAGGCGCGGCTCGCCGAGCACCGTGATGCTGGCGGGGTCGGTCCAGTCGGGCTGGCAGATGATACCCACCTTGTAGCCATGCGCATCGAGCACGCGGCTGATGATGGCCATGCCAAAGCTGGGGTGATCCACATAGGCGTCGCCGCAGATATAGACGAAGTCGCACTGGTCCCAGCCACGCGCATCCATGTCGGCGCGGCTGACGGGGAGGAACTTGTCGCGGCCCGGTCGCCAGGGGCGGGCGGGCGTCGCTTGGGAATGCTTGGTGCGGGCGACCGTGGCCTGCGCCTTGCCGCCGCGCTTTTGCTGCTGGCCCTGTTTGCCCTGCTGACTGCGCTGGTTGTTCTGAGCGTGCTGAGGCTTTTTTGCCACGATCCCTCCCGGTGTTTGTATGCTGCACGTAATTGTAACCAGTCTTTTTGGGACGGGGCTAAAAAGACTGGTGGAGTACATGGGCTGGCGGATCGGCGTATCGATGCGGGTGCCGTTTGTTTCCAGACTGTGTATCTGCGCGTTGGGGAGCCCGTCTCGCGCGCATGCCATGTTGTCAATGGGTTACAGTATGAACGGCGGCTATGTTTCCGCCAACGCACGAGAGAGTCGTCAACAAGGAGGATGCACGACGATGCAGCGTGCCAAACAGATATCGGAGTCTATTGAGCTGGGCATCATCTTGGCGCTCGCCGGTGGCTTTATGGACGTTTATTCGTACATTGGGCGCGATCATGTTTTCGCTAACGCGCAGACGGGCAACATACTGCTGGTGGGCGTGAGCATCTCGGAGGGCAATTGGGCACTTGCGGGGCGTTACTTCTTCCCTGTGGTTTCGTTTGCTGTGGGCATTATGCTTGCCGACCTGGTTCACGAGCGGTTTGGCAGTGTGATTCACTGGCGCCAGGTGACGGTGTTTTTTGAAGCCGTTATCTTGCTGGGCGTGAGCTTTATCCCGGGCGGCGGTTACAACCTGCTCGCCAACTGCCTCACCTCGTTTGCCTGCGGCATGCAGGTCGAGAGCTTCCGCAAGATCCACGGTCACGGCATCGCCACGACCATGTGTATCGGCAACCTCCGTAATGCCTTGCAAAACGTGGACGACTACATCATCACCCACAAGCGCGGCTTTTTGGAAAACGGCCTGCTGTACTTTGGCGTGATCTTTACCTTTGTGTTTGGCGCCGTGTTGGGCAACTGGTGTATTGAGCGCATGGGCCTGCACGCCATCGTCGTGGCGAGCGTGCTGCTGTTTGTCGCGTTTGCCATCATGTTCATCGACCGCGAGCGCGACTTGCGTTTTCGCTGGAAGGTTGCGGCCGAGGCTTGGAAAGAGGGCTGTCGAAAGTAACCGAATGCGGCAAAGGGACAGCCCCTTTGCCGCAATATATTTTCATCTCTATGTAGTACAGCTTCAGGAGCCAGGAAAAAACTATCTAGCTCCTGAATGTTGTTACGAACTGCTTTTTGCAATTTATTCGAGATGCTCTTCAATCCGAGCCCTAAGAAGGGCAATGGCTGTAGGTATTCCAATTGCGGCGGCTAATTCGGCTTTATCCAAAACCTGTATGTTAAAGCACGATTGTTTATCACATTGAAGGACGTTAACTGAAGATAGCTTCACTTCCCGTTGACTGAATATATCGTAATCTCCAAATAGGAAGTTACCTTTTATTGTGTAATTCGGTATGTTCGTTACGCACTTCATCTCAAGTCTGTTTAGGCCATAATCGAACACCGCAACTTCCTTGTGTTCGATGATGAGCGCAACCCTGGGCATGTTACTAAAACCACCGTCGACGACAGTAAAGAGCTTTTCATTTGCATCGTCATAAACGGTGTATTTAAGACTCAATAGCTGTCCTAGTGGACCCGTGAACCCATGTCTTTTGATGTTGAGGTTGTCTCCCGCTGGGTTGACGAGAGCCAGAGCATGCGGATAAGGGTTACCTTCAATTGAGATTCGATATTCGTTTGTAGCCGTCTTGCTCGATTTAGGACCAGTAGCCATCACGCGTCATCGCCTCGATCGAATTGGAACCGTCTTCTGCTTCGTGCGGAGAATTACGCTGTACGTTGCAGTACATGCAGCTGCAATAACCGCATGGGCAATTTCTAACAAAATGAATGACACTATTTGCTGCATGCATATTAATTACTATAAAGTATCCTTTTATAAACGTATTGTCAAACATATATTGCTAAAATAGAAACAATTTATAGACTGAGTTGGTCGTATTCTTTGGGCAATTGCTCCTATAATCTAGCCTTCGCTGCAGTCGGGAGGGAAGGGCTGGGGCTCCGTTATTATGTTGAAACGCTTTAACACTTTTGACGTTCTCATGCATTTTTTGTTTCAAAAGCGTTAGGATGGAACTTGCAGCGCGGGGCGTAATGGGTGCCCCGCACACGATGGGAGGCTATCAATGGCTAATCGTTTCGTTCTCAATACCATTTCTTATCATGGTTCCGGCGCCATCAAGGAGATCCCCGGTGAGCTCCAGCGTCGCGGCTACAAGAAGATCTTCGTCTGCTCCGACCCCGATCTGGTTAAGTTTGGCGTTACCGCTAAGGTGACCGACGAGCTCGACGCCGCCGGCATCGCTTGGAGCCTCTACTCCGAGATCAAGCCCAACCCCACTATCCAGAACGTCAAGGACGGCGTCGAGGCCTTCAAGGCCGCCGAGGCTGACGCTATCGTGACCATCGGTGGTGGCTCCTCCATGGACACCGCCAAGGCCATCGGCATCATCATCAACAACCCCGAGTTCGCCGACGTCCGCAGCCTCGAGGGCGTTGCTCCCACCAAGAACCACGCCGTGTTCACCATCGCCGTGCCGACGACCGCCGGTACCGCCGCCGAGGTGACCATCAACTACGTCATCACCGACCCCGAGAAGGTCCGCAAGTTCGTGTGCGTCGACACCAACGACGCCCCCGAGGTTGCCGTCGTCGACCCCGACATGATGGCTTCCATGCCCGCCGGCCTTACCGCTTCCACTGGTATGGACGCTCTGACCCACGCCATCGAGGGCTACACCACCAAGGGCGCCTGGGAGCTCTCCGACATGTTCCACTTTGAGGCCATTAAGTTGATCAGCGAGAACCTGCGCGACTCCGTTGCCGAGGCCAAGTCCGGCCAGCCCGGCTCCGGCCGCGAGGGCATGGCTCTTGGTCAGTATGTCGCCGGCATGGGCTTCTCCAACGTTGGCCTGGGCATCGACCACGCCATGGCTCACACCCTGTCTGCTCACTACGACACCCCGCACGGCGTCGCTTGCGCCATGCTGCTGCCGATCGCCATGGAGTTCAACAAGCCGGTCTGCGCCGAGCGCCTGGCCAAGGTTGCCGTCGCCATGGGCGTTGACACCACGGGCATGAGCACCGACGAGGCTGCCGACGCCGCCATCGCCGCCGTCAAGCAGCTCTCCGCCGACGTGAACATCCCGCACGTCTGCGAGGCCATGAAGGCCGACGAGATCGAGGTCCTGGCCAAGGACGCCATGGCCGACGCTTGCTTCCCGGGTAACCCGCGCGAGGCGACGCTCGACGACGTCATCGAGCTCTTCAAGAAGATTTGCCCGGCTGCCTAGCCCAGTTTGGTGGTCCTTCGCCCGTAGGCGTATGGTCTTTTGACTTGCTGCTGGCCCCGCCGTGCTACGCGCGGCGGGGCTTTTTGTGCCGCGCCGATGCCCCAAGATGGGCAAAACCAAGGCATGCTGCCCGCTGCGGATAGGTGGTGCACTTCTCAGCGTGCATTTTTGGGAGTATTCAGCAAGCTCTGAAAAATGCATAACGTTGTGAATGGGCCGCAGTGGCCCGCAGACGCCCATCGACAGCCCTTGTGGGCGGGCTATCGATGAGCGGAGGGGGCTGCCACCGCGTTTTTGGTTTGCGACGACCTGCAACACTGCTGTAACCGCGTCGCTTTGCCGTTTGCGATGGGGCTGACGGGGTCCACGGTGCTGAATACTCCGTATTTTGCACGGTCCAAGGTGGGGTACCCTGAGACGAAGCAAATAGATGCCTCATATTTATGCAGATACCGATAGGATTTATGCAAGATTGGGACTGTAAACCGAGCGCGTGCACAAAACCGGTGCGGGGACGTCTGGAGTCGGCTCGGTTTCTAGAGTATTGCACGTGCAGAAAGGTTAAAATCGGGGCTCGGTCTTAGTTTTACTTGGAAGGATGCATATGGCTTCTAATGTTGATGCTTCTCTAGAGGAGACGCTCTCCTATATTACTGACCAGTTGAAGGCGCTTACCTCTATTGCTTCTCCTACGGGCTATACCCGTGCGGCGACTGATTATCTGATGGAAACGTTGCGCGATATGGGCTTTGGGCCCGAGCGTTCCAATAAGGGCAACGTGCTGGTTGAGCTTGGCGGCGAGGGCGAGCCGCTCGTACTGGCGAGCCATGTCGATACCCTGGGCGCCATGGTGCGTTCCATTAAGGACAATGGTCGCCTGCGTCCCACGACGCTCGGCGGGCATCAGTGGTCTACGGCCGATGGCGAGAACTGCACCGTTTACACGCGCGACGGCAATGTTTACACGGGCGTGGTCCTCAACACCGAGCCCTCGGCGCATGTGGCCGATGAGCCGGTCAAGACCATCGAGAAGAATATGGAAATCCTGCTCGATGAGAATGTCGACAACAAGGACGACGTGCTTGAGCTGGGCATTCAGACTGGTGACATCATCGCTATGGATCCGCGCACCACGGTGACGGAGAGCGGCTACATCAAGAGTCGTTTCCTTGACGACAAGCTGTCCGCGTCGATTCTGCTGGGTTTGGCCCGCGCCGTTGCTGGCGGCGAGGTGACGCTTTCGCGCAAGGTATCGCTGCTCTTTACCGTGTACGAGGAGGTCGGTCACGGCGGCGCTTTCGTGCCGGCCGATACGCGCGAGATGATCAGCGTTGACATGGGCTGCGTGGGCGACGACCTGGGCTGCACCGAGCGCATGGTGTCGATTTGCGCCAAGGATTCGGGTGGCCCCTACAACTACGATCTGGTAACCACGCTGTCCAATATCGCGCGCGAGCTGGAGCTCGATTACGCCATCGATGTGTACCCGCACTACGGCTCCGACGTCGAGGCCACGCTCTCTGCCGGCTACGACATTCGCCATGGTCTGATCGGCCCCGGCGTGTATGCGAGCCACAACTACGAGCGCAGCCACATCGACGGCGTGCGCAATACCTACGAGCTGGTTCGTGCCTACGTTCAGCGCTAGACGCATCGACAATGCTCATCGAGCCTGCCGCCCCGGTTGTTGCAGCGATGCCAGCCGGGGCGTCCTCTATAACTTGCGGTGGCGGGGAGCTGTTATTTGATGGCTGACGTAACGGTGCCGCCGCCCAAGACGATGTCGCCGCGGTAGACGACGACTGCCTGGCCGGGGGCGATGGCTCGCTGTGGCTCGTCAAAAGTTAGCAGCATTTGCCCGTCTTCGCCACGTGTAAGGGTTGCTGCCTGGTCCTTTTGACGGTAGCGATACTTGGCGCCCACGCGAATGCCGCCGGCATCCAGCTCGGCCTCCATGTGGTCGGCAGGGGCGCTCCAAATCCAGTCGTTGGCCGTGAGCGCCGTGGCCGTCAGGTCCTCTGCCTCGCCCAGATGCACAATGTTGTTGGCGGCATCGACGCCCGTTACGTACACGGGATGTGCCATCGCGACGCCCAGGCCCTTGCGCTGGCCGATGGTGTAGCGCAGCGCGCCGTTGTGGCGCCCGACCACGCTGCCGTCGCGCCACACAATGTCGCCCGGTGCAGCGGGATGTTCGCAACGGCGCTCGATATAGCCCGCGTAGTCACCGTCTGGAATAAAGCAGATGTCCTCGCTTTCGGCCTTCTGGGCGTTGGTAAAGCCCTGCTCGGCGGCTATGCGGCGCACGTCGCGCTCTTTGTCTAGGCCTGCCAGCGGAAAGATCGTGTGCGCCAGGCGCTCCTGCGTGAGCGAATACAAAAAGTAACTCTGGTCCTTTTTGGGGTCCTCGCCGCGATGCAGCTGCCAGGTGCCGTCGGGCGCCTGGCTCGTTTTGGCATAGTGGCCTGTGGCGATGTAGTCGCAGCCCATATCCAGCGCCGCATCCAGCAACGCGCCAAACTTAATATGGCGGTTGCAGATGATGCACGGATTGGGCGTCAGCCCCTCCTGGTAGGCGTTCATAAAACGCTCGACAACGTTGCGGTCGAAGGTTTGCTGCAAGTCGAGCACGTGATGGGGTATCCCCAGGCGCTCGGCGACGGCCTTTGCATCGGCGATGTCGCGGTCGACCTTACTCATGCCCGTGGTGGGATCGGGCGCGGGGCAGGTGAGGCGCATGGTGGCACCGACACATTCGTAACCCTGACTTTTGAGCAGATACGCGGTCACGCTGGAATCGACGCCGCCGCTCATGGCGACGAGCACGCGCTTGTTGTGCATGGGGAGGTTCTCCTTGGTGGCATGTGGCCAAAAAAGAAAAGCGGCGCGGGAGGCTGGTTCCGCGCCGCAGACATTGTAGCAAGTTCGGGCGTCCTGTGGGACACCCTGTTGGGATGAGCTCAGGCTGCCAGAAGAGAGGGGAGACCGGCGTGCCTTGGACTCGTTCTAAGAACGAGAGCTCTAGTCCTGGAAGAGTGCCGTGGACAGGTAGCGCTCGCCGGTGTCGGCGAGCAGCGCCACGATGGTCTTGCCCTCGTTCTCGGGGCGCTTGGCCAGCTGCAGTGCGGCCCACACGGCGGCGCCGGACGAAATGCCCACGAGCACGCCCTCCTTGTGGCCCACGGCGCGGCCGGTGGCAAAGGCGTCGTCGTTCTCGACGGGGATGATCTCGTCGTAGACCTGGGTGTCGAGGACGTCGGGCACAAAGCCGGCACCGATACCCTGGATCTTGTGCGGGCCGGCCTGGCCCTTAGAGAGCACCGGGGAGGTGGCGGGCTCGACGGCGACGACCTGAATCTCGGGGTTTTGCTCCTTGAGGAACTCGCCCACGCCGGTCACGGTGCCGCCGGTGCCGACGCCGGCGACGAAGATGTCGACCTTGCCGTCGGTGTCGTCCCAGATCTCGGGGCCGGTCGTGGCCTTGTGAATGGCCGGGTTCGCGGGGTTCACAAACTGGCCGGCGATGATGCTGTTGGGGGTCTCCTTCTGCAACTCTTCGGCCTTGGCGATAGCGCCCTTCATGCCTTTGGAGCCGTCGGTGAGCACGAGCTGCGCACCGTATGCCTGCATCAGCTTGCGGCGCTCGACGGACATGGTCTCGGGCATGGTGATGATCACCTTGTAGCCGCGGGCGGCCGCCACCGAGGCGATGCCGACGCCGGTGTTGCCGCTCGTGGGCTCGATGATGGTGTAGTCGCCGCCACGCACGAGCTTGCCTGCCTTCTCGGCCTCGTCAATCATGTTCTTGGCGACGCGGTCTTTAACGGATCCGGCGGGGTTGAAGTATTCCAGCTTGACGAGCACGCGGGCCTTGAGGTCCTCATCGGCCTCAAAGTGGGTGAGCTCCAGGAGCGGGGTGTGGCCGATAAGCTGATCGATGGACGTGTAAACCTTGCTCATGATGAACCTCCAAAGTGTTCAAATGACTGGATACCGTGTGGTTTTACAGTGTGTCTAGCAGCTAAACCCATAAACCTTATAGGTTGTTCGTTTAGCTGTTGGGAAGCATAGTAGACACCAAAGCCTAGTAATGCAATAGGAAATAGGAGATTATTGCAAGTTGATTAACCATCTTGACCGGAACGGGTATTTTCAAAGCCAATTTTTCGGCTAGAATTTCAACGGACTAAAAGACCGAAAGGCAGCACTATATATGTTGGTTTCCACAAAGGGCAGATATGCCCTGCGCGTTATGGTCGACCTGGCCGAGCATCAGGCGGCCGGTCGCATCCCGCTCAAAGAGATCGCGGCGCGCCAGGGGATTTCGGAGAAGTACCTCGAGAATATTCTGGCTACGCTCGTGCGCGCCAACATGCTTTCGGGCATGCGCGGCAAGGGCGGCGGCTACGTGCTCACGCGCCCGCCCGAGCAGTACACAGTGGGCGAGATTCTGCGCCTGACCGAGGGCAGTTTGGCGCCGGTCGCCTGCCTGGATGGCGACTGCAAGGGCTGCTCGCGATCTGAGGAGTGCCCCACACTCGACGTGTGGAAAAACCTGGACAAGCTCATTAACGATTACCTCGACGGTGTGACGCTCGATCAACTTGTCGCTCCCAACCATGGCTACGACTACGTCATCTAACCCCACCTGCCATGTGGGGATGGGGTGGAAATGGTAGATTTTCTTGCCCTCTGAGACTTGGCAAATAAGAAGGCCGCCCATTTTTGCGATGGGCGGCCTTTGATTTGGTCCGATGCGTCTGTGTATCGGGGGCGTTCTACTCTTCGGCAATACTATCGAGGATGCTGCGCATGATGGACACTAGGATGCTGCCCATAAAGGCCGAGCCAAAGCCGGCGATGGAGATGCCGACGCCCAACAGGTTGACCGACAGGTAGCTGGCGAGCTCCAGCATAAAACTGTTGAGCACGAGCTGGAAAATGCCGAGCGTAATGATCGTGAGCGGCAGCGAGATGACCGTGAGGAACGGTTTGACGAACGAATCGACGATGTTGAGGAACAGTCCCACAAAGGCAAAGCAGACCCAGGCCTCGGCAAAGCCGAAGGGTTGGATACCGGGGACGAGGAACGTGGCGATCGCGATGGCGATCGAGGTGAAGAGCCAGTTAAGCATAAAGCGCATGGCGTGAATCCTTTCTTGCGCCGGGGTTGCTGGCGTCGCGTGAAGCGGCTTGCGGCGGCGACTTGGATGGTTGCGCGGGCGCGCCGCGGTGTTTGGGCGCCCATTGTCTCAAATATTCGTGGAGCTTACGTGCGCATTCGGTTTCTAAGCGGCGTTCGTCCTGATAAACGTGCCGCTGACAGAGAGTCTTGTCGCTTTAGTTTAGTGGTGTGCTACACTGCTACGGGCAAATGCCCCATGCATTAGTTTTATTGCATAGAACGGGCGAACGATGCCCGATGTCAGTATCAACTTCGATGCCTTTTGGCGGGTTTGGCGGTGATCGATGAATATCGAGAACATGTTTGACAAGCCTGATGTCAAGCAGCTGGTCCACGCATTTAGTCTTTTGGACGACGAGAACGATATCCAGGCGTTTTTAACCGATATCTGCACGCCGCGCGAAATCTGCGATCTTTCTCAGCGCCTGCAGGTTGCGCGTTATCTGGATGAGGGCGAGCCCTATGTTGAGGTTCAGGCCCGCACCGGCGCTTCGTCCACCACGGTGAGCCGCGTGTCCAAGGCGCTTAATGGCGAGTACGGTGGCTATCGCAAGATCCTCATCAAACTGGAGGATGGCGAGTAGGCCAGCGGCGACAAACGAATTGCGCAGAACCGTCCCTTCGGGGGCGGTTTTTTGATCCCTTGGGGACGGAGGAAATCTGTTGGCGTGGGGCAAATCTGTCCGCGTGGGCGGGTAGGATGGATGCATCGATTATTGCGAACGGTTTGAGTGGAGGACCATGCCTGTTCGAATCTATACCACCAATACCGGTACGGACTTGAGCGATGCCGAGGCGGCGTTGCTCGCCGACCTGGTCGCCCGCCACGGACGTGCCGTTTTGCTGGCGTCCTCGTTTGCCGAGCTCGACCTGTGCCGTCATGATGCCGCGGTTGCTGGCGTCTCGCTGGGCGTTGACTACAAAACCCCTGCGTCGTGGCTTCGTTCGCTGTGGGAGCTTATGGGCGATGGCCGCGGCTTCGTCGACAACATGCAGCGCCAGATGCTGTTCTCGGACATGATCGCCCGTCGCGACGATGTCGACCTGCAGCCGCTTTCGCGCAGCCAGGGCACGGTGCGTATGCTCGCGCGTATGGCTCGCGATGTGCTGCCGGGTGTGGCAGGGACAGGCACAGAGCGTTGCTGCGACAACGTTTGCAAGCCCAAGCCCAAAAGCGACGCCGAGGCTCGCGTGTTTGAACTTTTGTGCGCCTATGCGCGCGGTTTGGACCGTCGAGATATGGTCGAGCCCTGCGAGGCGGCTGACATTATGGCCGGCGCTTTGGCCGACAACCTGCCGGGGTGCGCCCGCGCCGTTTGCGTGCGCGGCGTCACGTCATTTACGTATAGCCTGCTCGAGCTGCTGTCCGCCGTGGCAAACAACGGGGGAGAGGTTGTCGTGCTGCTTGCCCGCGAGCAAGCGGCGATGCGCGAGGAGCTTGCCGCGGCATTTGATGCCCGCGGCGTGCTGTTTGAGGCCGCGCTGCTGGGGGAGGGTGCCGTCGCGCCCCAGACTGCCTCCAAGTCCGCTGCTCAGCCTGCCTTTATTGAGGTCGCCGGCCCCCATGCCCGTGCCCATGCTTATGCGGACGTCATCGATAAGTTGGTGAAAGCGCACAAGGAGTCCAAGGACGATAAAGTTGCTGCAACACCCGCCGACCCCGTACGCGTGCTCGTTGTTTCTGCCCGGGCACCCCAGCTGTTCGGCGAGCTTGCCGCTCGTTTGGCGGCGCGCCACGTTGCTGCCGAGACGGCCGAGTTCACGGCGTTTTCCCAATCCATCGCGGGCAGGCGGTTCACGGCGCTCGCCAATCTGATCGAGCGCATGAAGGCCGCCGACGAGGGCACCGCCTCCAAGACCGAGTGGTGGCCCGCGCCGGAGCTTACCGACTGGATTTACAGTCCGCTTTCGGGTGCCGATGCCGCCAGCGCGCGCACCTTCGACAAGAACATGCGCCTGTCGCGCGGCAAGACCACCACGGCCGTCAAGAGCCTGCTGCAGAGCGTGCAGGGCCAGGTGAGGGGCACGCGCAAGGCTGCCAGTGATGAGAACTGGTTTAAGAACGTGCCATGTGTGGTCTCGGACGTGTTCCAAGCGCTGTGGCGCGACAAACCCGTGACGGCGCTCAAGGCCATGCTCGCCGTTGCCGAGGCACTGCCCGATCGCGCTCTAGGCGGCCTTGACGGCCAGGCCCGTCGCCAGACAGAGACGGCTCTGCTGCGCCATGCCATCGACATCCTCATGAACGATGCTCGTGCGCTCGACGTGTCGCAGGCCGCGACCGTGCCCGTGCTCGACGACGTTCGTACCAAGGTGGACAAGCGCAGTACCGCATACGATTACGAGACCTAAAAGCATTGCCTCGGCGATGCTGCGCTTTAACATCAGATACCAGATCATAACGAAAATAATATAAACAAGGAATGCAACAATTCCCACTAAATATCCCCTCCTTTTTCTTTCGTTTTTCAGCACTGCAGTACGCTTAAACGTAAAATTGATGAAGCCAGAATACCATGGTTTTATAACAATGTCCAACAGTAAAAAAGGGGAAATGTACAAGAAACATATTGTAGAATAGACAAAAGAAAGGAATTTTACCGAACTCTACCTATATTAATGCAGCAGCTGTGACATAATATCAATAGATAGATAATCTCCAATAAAGACCGCCCTGTTTTGGAGAGCAAAATTTTAAATAAAATTAGCACTTGACTCTTGACACTGCTAACGATAAGTGTTATATTACAGCTAGAACAAAGGAAGAGGGATACAAAGAGAGGAAAAGAAGAAAACCTCCGGTATCCGGAAGCCTTTCCGTTCCAAAGAAACAGGTAAACAAAAAGATCCGGTGAAAAGAAAAACCGGAGAAAAAGCATGGATCAGGTTCCATGAGAAGAATAAGAAGGAGCGATGACTTATGTTAATGCCTAGTATTTTTGGAGAAAATTTATTTGATGACTTTTTCAACGATTTTCCGTTCTATGATTATGACAAAGAGATGAAGAATACAGAAAAGAAACTGTATGGCCGCAAAGCCAGCCATGTGATGAAAACAGATATTCGCGAGCTGGATAATGGCTACGAGGTAGTGGTTGACCTTCCGGGCTTCACAAAAGATGAAGTTCAGGCCACACTGGAAAATGGTTATCTGACCATCAGTGCAGAGAAAGGTCTTGACAAAGACGAGAAAGAAAAAGAGAGCGGCCGCTACATCCGTAAAGAGCGTTACGCAGGTGCATGCACTTGTAAATCTTTAATTCCAT
>OHAD01002073.1_pt1 | contig 16379 bp, 7 predicted proteins | sample 1577011 | NCBI WGS metagenome assembly OHAD01 (sample SAMEA3541510, study PRJEB24748) | human gut metagenome | biome: human gut; feature: human-associated habitat; material: faeces | place: China | collected 2012
GCGGATGATCGCGCAGGATATGCGCGGCAGCGGCGTCCACGCCGCCATGCTGGCACGGCAGGGCATCATCTCGGAGCAGGACTGTGCGGACATCCTCAGCGGTCTGGCTTCCATCGCGGACGACCTGTCCAGCGGTGCGCTGACCATTGACCCCGCCGCCGAGGATGTGCATACCTTTGTGGAGCAGACCCTGACCGCCCGTATCGGGGATGCGGGCAAGCGGCTGCACACCGGCCGCAGCCGCAACGATCAGGTGGCGCTGGATATCCGCCTGACTTTGCGGGATTACAGCAAGACTTTGCAGGCTTACATCGTGGAGCTGGTGCGGGTGCTGTGCAAAAAGGCGGCGGAGAACACAGCCGCCGTCATGCCCGGCTACACCCATTTGCAGCGTGCCCAGCCCATCACCTTTGGCCACGCGCTGATGGCCTACGCTTCCATGTTGCTGCGCGATCTTGACCGCTTTGCGGACGCCACCGCCCGCATGGACAGCCAGTGCCCGCTGGGCTCTGGCGCACTGGCGGGCACCACCTACCCGCTGGACCGGGATTTCACCGCCGAAAAGCTGGGCTTCGCTGCCCCCTGCGCCAACAGTCTGGACGGCGTGTCCGACCGCGATTTCTGCATCGAGCTGGCAAGCGCCATCTCCATCTGCATGATGCACCTGTCCCGCCTTTCGGAGGAGATCATCCTGTGGTGCAGCTGGGAGTTCAAGTTCATTGAACTGGACGATGCCTTTACCACCGGCTCGTCCATCATGCCCCAGAAGAAAAACCCCGACGTTACCGAACTCATCCGCGGCAAGACCGGCCGGGTGTACGGCGACCTGAACACCCTGCTGGTGATGATGAAGGGCCTGCCGCTGGCCTACAACAAGGATATGCAGGAGGACAAGGAAGCCATCTTTGATGCAGTGGATACCTTGGAGCTCTGTCTCAAGACCATCACCCCCATGCTGGATACCATGAAGAGCCTGCCCGCCAATATGCGCCGCGCCGCCGCAAAGGGCTTTATCAACGCCACCGACTGCGCCGACTACCTGACCAAGAAGGGGATGCCCTTCCGGGATGCCTACAAGCTGACCGGCTGCATGGTGTCGGACTGCATTGCCGCCGACAAAACGCTGGAGGAGCTGACCCTGACCCAGTTCCAGACCTACAGCCCGCTGTTTGAGGACGATATCTATGATGCCATCGACCTCGTGCACTGCTGTGAGGGACGCACCAGCTACGGCGGGCCCAGCGCCGCCAGCGTAGAAAAGCAGATCGTGCTGGCAACGGCGCGGCTGGACGCATGGGAGGAGGAAAACGCATGAAGGTAAAGGTATTTATTGATGGCTCTTCCGGCACCACCGGCCTGCGCATCGCCGACCGTCTGGCAGCCCGCCCGGAGATCGAGCTGCTGTCCATCTCTGCCGAAGGGCGCAAGGACGTGCAGGAGCGGGCAAAGGTCATCAATTCTGCCGACCTTGCCTTCCTCTGCCTGCCGGATGCAGCTTCTAAAGAAGTCATGCCCCTGCTGCGCCCGGACGTGAAAGTGCTGGACACCTCCACCGCCTTCCGCACCGATGCCGCATGGGACTACGGCTTCCCGGAGCTGAAGGGACAGAAGGCAAAGATCCGGAACTCCTGCCGCGTGGCAGTGCCCGGCTGCTATGCCAGCGGCTTTATCAGCATTGCCCGCCCGCTGGTGGAGCTGGGGCTGGTGCCGCAAAGCTACCCCTTCAGTTGCACCGGCATCTCCGGCTACTCCGGCGGCGGCAAAAAGATGATTGCGGACTACGAAAGCCCCGACCGCCCGGCGCACAGCAAGCTGGATGCGCCCAAGAGCTACGGCCTGAGCCTTGGCCACAAGCACCTGCCGGAGATGCAGAAGATCAGCGGCCTTGCGCACAAGCCGATGTTCGTGCCGGTGGTGTGCGACTACTACTGCGGGATGCAGGTACTGGTGCCGCTGGATCTTGGCCTTACGGGCACCACCGCCGAAGCCGTGGCTGCTGCCCTTGCGGATTACTACAAGGACGCCGCCACCGTGAAGGTGCACGGGCTGAATGAGCCGCTGCCGGAAAACGGCCTGTACTCCAATGCCATGGCGGGCACCGACCGCATGGAGCTGTACCTGACCGTGAACACCGCCGGAGACCAGATGATGCTGGTCTCGCTGTTTGATAATCTGGGCAAAGGCTCCTCCGGTGCCGCCGTCCAGTGCATGAACCTGATGCTGGGTCTGGAAGAGACCAAGGGCTTGGAATAAATTGTTTTTCTTTGTGGGAAAGGAAAATCGTTATGCAGTATAAGGAAGTTGCGGGCGGCATCTGCGCGCCCAAGGGTTTTGCCGCCGCCGGTGTCCATTGCGGCATCCGGGCAAATCACAGCGAAAAATACGATCTGGCGCTCATCAAGGCCGAGGTGCGCTGCGCTGCTGCGGGCGTGTACACCACCAACAAGGTCTGCGGTGCGCCCATCAAGGTGGATCGCGCCCATCTGACCGATGGCTACGCACAGGCCATTGTGGTCAACAGCGGCAACGCCAACACCTGCGCCGCCAACGGCGTGGCGCTGGCAGAAGAGTGCTGTGCACTGGTAGGCAAGGCACTGAACATTGACGAAAAGGACGTTCTGCCCGCCTCCACCGGCGTCATTGGTCAGCCCATGGTCATCGACCCCTTTGCCCGGGGCATCCCGGCAGCAGCGGAAAAGCTGGCTGCCACCGCGCAGGGCAGCACGGACGCTGCCACCGCCATCATGACCACCGACACCCATAAAAAGGAGTACGCCATCCAGTTCGAGCTGGGCGGCAAGGTGTGCACCGTGGGTGCCATCGGCAAGGGCAGCGGCATGATCGCCCCCAACATGGCTACCATGCTGGCGTTCTACACCACCGATGCCGCCGTCTCGCCCGCGCTGCTGGAAAAGGCGCTCAAGACCGTGGTGCCCGGCACCTATAACCAGATGAGCGTGGATCTGGATACCTCCACCAACGATACCCTGATCATCATGGCGTCCGGCCTTGCGGGCAACCCGGAGATCTGCGAAGAGAACGCGGACTACGCCGCCTTTGTGGCAGCGCTGACCGCCATTGCAGAGCACATGTGCGCCGAGCACGCCGGAGACGGCGAGGGTGCTACCCACCTCATCACCTGCGAGGTGACCCATGCGCCCGACCTGAAAACCGCCCGCGCCGTGAGCCGCAGCGTGGTCTGCTCCAACCTGTTCAAGGCGGCGGTCTTTGGCCGCGATGCCAACTGGGGACGCATCCTGTGCGCCATCGGCTATACCCCCGGCGATTTCTCCATTGATAAGGTCTGCGTCTGGCTTTCCAGCAAGGCGGGCGAGGTGTATGTCTGCGAGAACGCCGCTTACCATCCGTACAGCGAGGATGAAGCCGCCAAGGTGCTGGCAGAGCACGATATTCTGGTCAAGGTGGATATGGGCACCGGCGATGCAAGCGCCAAGGCGTGGGGCTGTGACCTGACCTATGACTATGTAAAGATCAACGGCGATTACAGAACCTGACAGGAGCGCAAAACAGATGAAAAACGAAGAAATGGCGCGGCTTTTTTCGGAGGCCACCCCTTATATCCAAAAGTACCATGGCAAAACCATGGTCATCAAGTACGGCGGCAACGCCATGATCAACGAAACCCTGAAAAACGCCGTGATGAACGACCTTGTCACCCTGACGCTGCTGGGCGTGCGGGTGGTGCTGGTGCACGGCGGCGGCCCCGCCATCAACGAGATGCTCAAGAAGGTGGGTGTGGAAAGCCACTTTGCCAATGGTCTGCGGGTGACGGATGATGCCACCATGGAGATCGTGCAGCAGGTGCTGGCCGGTAAGGTGAACAAGGATCTTGTGGCAAAGCTGCGCGGACGCGGCGTGGGTCTGTGCGGCATGGACGGACAGATGCTGCGCTGCACCGAGCTGGACCCCCAGCTGGGTCATGTGGGCGAGATCGTCCATGTGAATGCTACCCTGATCGAAAGCCTGCTGGACGGCGGCTTTATCCCAGTCATCGCCACCGTGGGCATGGACGACCTCGGGCAGGCGTACAACGTCAACGCCGACACTGCCGCTGCGCAGATCGCCATTGCCCTCAAGGCCGAAAAGCTGGTGTCCATGACGGATATCGCGGGTCTGCTGCGGGATAAGGAGGACGAGACCACCCTCATCCCCGAGGTGGAGGTGACCGAGATCGAGGGCTACAAGTCCGCCGGCATCATTGCGGGCGGCATGATCCCCAAGATCGGCGGCATGGCGGACGCCATCTATCAGGGCGTGCACGAGGCTGTTATCATTGATGGCCGCGTGCCGCACTCCATCCTGCTGGAACTGTTCTCTGACCGCGGCTCCGGTACCCGCTTTTACCGCCGCAGCCACCGCGAATAAAAAGATTGCGCAAGCGAAAAAGCAGTATTATAATAGAAAAAAAGCTCCCTCCGGGGGAGCGGCGCATGCGCGGAACTTCTATTCACAGGAGGTACACCTATGGATTCTGAAAAAGTCATCAAGCGGGACAACGAGTACGTCCTGCACACCTATAACCGCAGCCCCATCGTGCTGGAAAAAGGCCACGGGCTGTACGCCGAAGGGCCGGAGGGCCAGAAGTATCTGGACTTCACCAGCGGCATCGGGGTGAACAGCCTTGGCTACTGCGACCTTGCATGGGCGGAGGCCGTGTCCCAGCAGGCACATAAATTGCAGCACACCTCCAACCTCTACTATACCGCACCCTGCGGCAAGCTGGCGAAAAAGCTGTGCAAGCGTACCGGCATGAGCAAGGTATTCTTCGGCAACTCCGGTGCCGAGGCCAACGAGGGTGCCATCAAGGCCGCCCGCAAGTACAGCGTGGACCATTACGGCAAGGACCGCTACAACGTTATCACGCTGGTCAACAGCTTCCACGGCCGCACCCTTGCCACCCTGACCGCCACCGGGCAGGAGGTGTTCCACAACTACTTCGGCCCCTTCAACGAGGGCTTCCAGTACGTCCCGGCGGGGGATATCGAAGCGCTGCGGGAGCTGGTAGACCGCCACACCTGCGCCGTGATGATGGAGCTGATTCAGGGCGAGGGCGGCGTGATGGCGCTGGACCCGGACTATGTACAGGCCGTGCGCGCTTTGTGCGATGAAAAAGACCTTGTGCTCATCGTGGACGAAGTGCAGACCGGCGTAGGCCGCACCGGCACCTTCCTGTGCTGCGAGCACTATAACCTCAAGCCGGACATCGTCACCCTTGCCAAGGGGCTGGGCGGCGGCTTGCCCATCGGCGCAGTGCTGATGAATGAAAAGGTAGCCGAGGGTATGACCCCCGGCACCCACGGCTCCACCTTTGGCGGCAATCCGGTGGTATGCGCCGGTGCCAACGTGGTGGTGGACCGTCTGGACCAGAGCTTTCTTGCACAGGTCAGCGAGCGCGCCGTACAGCTGCGCGCCGGTCTGGCAAAGCTGCCCCACGTCAAGAACATTTCCGGCATCGGCCTGATGGTGGGCATCGAATTCTTTGATGTGCAGGCTGCGGATGTGCTGGCTGCCTGCCGCGAAAAGGGCTTGCTGGTGCTTACCGCAAAGACCCGGCTGCGTCTGCTGCCGCCGCTGACCGTCTCCGAGCACGAAGTAGACATGGCGCTGGATGTGCTGGCCGAGGTGCTGGGCACGATGGAGCCGACGGCTCCGAAGGAGCAGGCATGAAAAATCTGCTGAAAATGAGCGACCTTTCCCCCGCCGAGCTGACCCATATTCTGGATGTGGCAGACCGGCTGAAAGCGGACTGCAAGGCAGGCCGCACCGCACCGCTGCTGGCGGGCAAAAGCGTGGCGCTGCTGTTTTCCAAGGCGTCCACCCGCACCCGCACCAGCTTTGAGGTGGGCGTGTACCAGATGGGCGGTCTTGGCAACTACATGAACACCGCCGAATTACAGGCCGGGCGGGGTGAGCCTTTGCGGGACACCGCCCGGGTGCTGGGGCGCTACTACGACTGCGCCGTCTGGCGCACCTACCGTCAGCGGGACTTGGAGGAACTGGCCGAGCTTTCCGGCATTCCAGTGATCAACGGCCTGACCGACTACGCCCATCCCTGTCAGGTGCTGGCCGACCTGATGACCATTCGGGAGCGCCGGGGCACGCTGGCAGGGCTGAAGCTCTGCTTCGTGGGCGATGGCAGCAATATGGCAAACAGCCTGATCGTGGGCGGCCTGTTGGCGGGAATGCAGGTATCCTGCGTCTGCCCCCCGGGCTACCGCCCGGCAGCGGATGTGCTGCTGTTTGCGCAGCGCTACGGCAGCGCCTTCCACCTGACCACCGACCCCGCCGAGGGCTTGCGGGATGCGGACGTGGTAGCCACCGCCGCGTGGAACACCACCGCCCCCGGCACCGCCGAAAGCGAGCAGCGTCTGCGGGATTTTGTGGGCTTCCAGCTCACCGGCCGTCTGCTGGAAAATGCCAAGCCGGACGCGCTGGTGCTGCACTGTCTGCCCGCCCACCGGGGCGAGGAGATCTCCACCGCCCTGTTCGAGCAGCACGCGGACGAGATCTTTGACGAAGCGGAGAACCGTCTGCACGTCCAGAAAGCCGTGCTGGCGGTGCTGCTGGCGGGCAAGTAAAACGGTTTTGAATGCCCGCCGCGTTGCTTTGGGCATCAATAGCGGAAAGAATATTTTGTATTGCAGTTCCGAAACGCCTGCGGGCGTTTCGGAACTGCTTTTTTATGGGAGAAAAGCATACCCCCCCCCCGTATCGTGATTTTGCCCATAATTTTGCGCCATTTTTTGGCAGGTGCTGCCCGTAAAAGCGCTTTATTTCCTTGAATTTTGGTGCTATACTCAACTTGGCGTTTTTGTCCGTTCCGGCTGTTCCGTTTGGGGGTATAGCCGGACAAATCAACCGACAAAGGAGAGGATATCATGAAAAAACGCATCGTGAGCATGATACTGGCGCTCAGTATGATGCTCTCCATCCTCCCGGTATCCGCATTTGCAGATGCAGGGGCAGGGTTTTCTTCCGCAGCGGCGGAAGAAACCAACAGCATTACTTACAGCTCCGAAGAAGAGCATGAGGCTGTTGGTAAGAACTCTGAAACAAATAATCAGGTGGTCAAGATCAAGATCGGTACGAACGGTCTGCCCAAGGCAGCAACCGGTACCGGCTGGAGCTTTGACGAAACTGCCGGGCTGACCATCACCGGTACCGGCAGTGAAGATACCGAGTACATTCTGGACGGCACGGTCAGCTGCAATGTGACCGTCAAGAATGCCAACAGTTACACTGTTTATCTGCTGGACGGCACTGTCACCGGCACACTTTTAATAGAGGCCGACAATATGTACGGCGTCTACGTTCTGGGCGGCAGCTACGCCGATGTGCAGCTGAATCTGGGCACCATTGACGGCGGCACCTACGATAAGCTGACCGAGAACGGCGGCAATGTCCGGGGCGGCTTTTTCCGCGATATCTCCGGCCTGAGCACTGATACGCAGCAGCAGGCACACCAGCTGCTTCTGCCGGAGGGCTGCACCCTGAACGGACAAAAGGAAACAGGGGATATTTATATCGTCAAGAAGTACGACTATTTCGGCACTGGGAAAAATCTGGATCTGGTGGTGGAAAGCGACACCCCCTGCGAGGGCTGGGCGGTAGCTACTACCAGTAGCAACGGTGGCGTTATGACCCTGCCCGCAGGCGTTACCGACTATAACTTCACATACAATGGCAACGTTATTGCCAAGATCTCTATCAGCGAAGACGGCAGAACGCTCTCTGCCAGCTTCAGCATGATCCCGATGTCGGACGAAGCACCCATGAAGCTGGTCACGATCCCTTCCATGAGCAAGGAACTGAGCTTTACCGATGAGGGCCTGCCCGACCTGACCGATGTGGCCTGCGTGGAAAGCCTGGACGAGGGCGAACATAAGCTTCAGGCCTACCTGTGCCGTAACTGGACCTATGCCTGCTATCCCAACATGCTTAATTCGAGGGGCATTCTGACGATGGCAGATCAGGGCGGCAGAGAGATCGATTTCAAAGAGCTGAGCACTGCACCCATCAACTGCGCGGTTCAGCTGACCAATGCCACCATTACGGACGCAGCGTTTGGCGAAAAGGGCGCTCTGGTGCTTACCAGCGGCAAGATCACCGGCGGCACCTACCCCGAAGCTCGTGTTGGCATCAGCACGACAGACGGCACCGGCAAGGTCGAAATTACCGGCGGTGTCTTTGACTCCCTGTCCTGCTACGGCGAGTGCACCATTTCCAATGCAGTTATTCTGGACTGTATGTTCAGTACCTTTTTCGATAACAGCAAGTTTGCCGTTTCTGATACCGTGTTTGGTGCGCTGCCTGACGACCTTGAGGGTGCACTGGCAGCCGGGCAGAAAATCAGCAAGCTGGTGGTGCGCAACGGCAATGTTACGGCAATAAACGGCAGAAACCTGACCCTTTCCACCAATACCATCTATCTGGTGGGCGCAGGCACTGCAGATATCACGCTGGACACCGATGTGCTGAGCATCAACGAAGAGGCAGTTGAAAACTACAACTCCAACACCTCTGCCGCGGGCAAGGTGCTGCGCATTACCGGCAATAATGACGGCGCAGATATTCTGGTGAACAAGTCCACCGATGTCGGCGCGGTCAAGCCCTTGCGCATTACCGAAGACGGTCTGCCCGACCTGACCGGCGTGGAGCCCAAGAAGGTGACCGGTGAGGGCATGGAGATCACCCTCTATGAGGGGCAGGGCTGGAAGTACGCCATTATGTCCGGCAAGGACGAGAGCGGTGTGCAAAGAACCGCGTCGCAGATCCTCATCACCAGCCCGGACGGCAACCCGGTAGACCTGACCTCGAGTGAGATCAACCCCTCTCAGGCGGCGCTGAAGAGCGATGGCATCACGCTGCAGGACGTGACGGTTACCAGTATGTATGCCGATGCTCCGGTCGAGCTCAATAACGCCGTTATTGAAAGCGGATACTTCCAGAAGGAAGTCACCCTCGACGCGACCAGCACCATTGCCGGCGGCGTGTTCGACGCAACGGTCAAACTGAGAGATAAGGCTAAGATCACCGCCGGTGTGTTCCACGATATCAAGCTGCCCGACGATGCATCGAAGGCAGTGGTCATCGAGAACGCCGTGATCCTTGGCAGTCTGACGGGTAATCACAGCAAGGCCGCTGTTTCCGATACGGTGAGCCTTAACCGCATCGACAGCGCATACCTTGCCGCCGGTCAGCAGCAGAGCGAGCTGCGTAGCATGGACGGCGTTATGACCGATGTCAACGGCAATTCCGTGGCAGATGTAGCCGCTGTTTACCGCATTGGCGATGCCGGGATGGTGCTTACCTTCACCAAGCCGGTCACGAACATCAACGGCAAGCCTGTCAGCGCTTATAACGGCGCACAGCTTTCCCCGGACGGCAAGACTTTGTACCTTAACGGTCGCAATGACGGCGCGGATATTGTGGTAAACCAGACCGGCGAAACCACCGAAAAGCTGCCCTTCTCTTCCCTGAAGGTGAGCAACTTTAAGTTTGAGGAGACTATGGAGGGCCTGATCATTACCTGCGATCAGGAGGGCGTTGGCGAGCTGAGCATTGTCTGTGTGCGCACCGACAACAACGCAGAGCTTGACCACCTCCCGTCCCGAACCGAGTACGGCAGCTATAAGATATACATCGAGGCCACGGAGGGCGAGCGGTACACGGCCGGCCGCGTTCTGGTTGCAGATGAACCGGTTGTGCGCAAATATAGGCCGACGATAGGGAACTTCAGCTTTGACCTCGACGCCGGTACGGCAACCTATACCGGCCCGAAGTATTATGGCAACGCAGTCCCGAAGGCTGACCTTGTGTACAACACCACAAACGACGATTCGACTGCTACGGCAACTGTGCCCACCGAGGCAGGCACCTACTACGTCTGGCTTGCTGTGGAGTATGACGATTACTACGACGGCAGCAATGACCAGCTGCCTGATAGGTACACCGTAGCTGAAAAGCTGCCCTTTGAGGGCTTTACGCTGGATGACTTTAAGGTCGACGTGGACAATGACGGCAACTACACGGTGACCTGCCCCGATGTGGAAGGTGTTGGCGAGCTCTCGACTAAGCTTGAGTGCCTTACCGGTGTAAACAAAGGCAAGACCTTTATCAACCGGGAACCCGATGCGTATGGCCGCTATCAGGGATTCATCGTTGCAAAGGAAGGCAAAAAGTACAAGGACGGTTCTATTTTTATAGGTGAGGATTCTATCCGCTACACGCCTGTGATTGCGGACTTTAAGTACGATGCCAGCAAGAACACGGTGAAATACATCGGCAAAAACTATTACGATGCCGACCCGCAGATGACCCTGCTGTACGGCACCGACCAAAGCGAGACGGTTCCCACCGCCCCCGGCAGCTACGATGTGTACGTCAAGGTGACGGCGGGTAAGAACTACATTGCAGACGCCTACGCCGAGGATTATTACAGAATTTATCGGGTGGGCACCTATGTTGTGCCTGAGCCGACCAAGCCGATCTCCTACACCCTGACCGTGGACGGCGTGGACGAACCGCGTGTCTTTGATGAGAACGTCACGGTTACTGCACCCGAGAAGGACGGTTTCACCTTCACTGGTTGGGAAGTGACTGGTCTGTCCGCTGATGTGGACACCACTAAGGCGACCATCTCCTTCACGATGCCCGCAAATAACGTCACGCTGAAGGCACAGTACACCGAGAACGCTCCCAAGACCTATAAACTCGATGTCTCCAATGCAAAGATCACCCTGAAGGACGGCAGCGCTGTTGCCGACCTGACGGCTGTGCCCGTGGGTACACAGCTCGTTGCCACCGCAGACGACGACACCGAGACCAGCGTGTTCAAGAGCTGGAGCTGCACCGGTCTGGAGCTGACCGAGGAGCAGAGCACCGCACGCGTGTTGGAATTCACCATGCCCGACCATGATGTGGATCTGATGGCTGCGTTCGATACGCTTACTAAGCCCGACCCCGACCCCACCCCCGCACCCAGCGATGACGGCGGCGGTGCAGTCATCGTGGCAGTAGCCGCTGTGGGCGGCGCAGCCATTGGCGTGGGTGCCTATATCGCAGGCACCACAGCCTACCTGAAGAGCGTTCTGCCCGAGGGCATGGCGATCCCCGCTAACCGTCAGCAGCTGGCAGTTGCACTGTGGACCGCCGCAGGCAAGCCCGCTACCCAGAGCACTGCACTGTTCAACGATGTGGCAGCCGATGCCGCAGAGCTGCAGGCCATCCGCTGGGTCGTGGAGACCGGCCTGATGACCGCACAGGACGGCAACTTCAAGCCCGGCAGCCGCGTAGGCCGCATGGAAGTGATCCGCACTTGGAAAGCTTACCAGCAGCGTGGCTAAAACCGCTGCCCCGTAACCCCTTATAACCCCGCAGGGACTGCTGCACAGCACTGTGCAGCAGTCCCTTTTTTGTGCCCCAAAGGGGTGCGCAAGGGCTTTTTTAGGGCTTTTCAGGGCGATTCGATGCATTTCAGGGGCCATTCACGCAGAAATGCTCCACTTTTGCCGCCGTTCGTGGTATACTACGGGCACAGAGCAGTGCTCTGTCTAATATGCCATTCCCATAATTCCTATAGAGCAGAAAGCCGTCCGGTAACCGCAAACCGGGCGGTTTTCTGTTTTTTGCGGGTGCGCCCGGCGCGCCGGGTCGTTTCAGCGCATTTGCGGGGCGATTCGTGCCCAAAACCGTCCAAAGAGGGCAAAACGTGGTACACTGGGTACAACAAAAAGCGCCCGGCTTGGAAGGGCGCTTGAAAAGGAGAGGATCTTATGCAAAAACGGCTCATCAGCATGGTTCTGGCGCTGAGCATGGCACTGTCCGCAATGCCGCTGCCCGCCCTTGCCCAGAGCGCCCCGCCCGACACCGCCAGCGCCGCAGCGCTGGCAGAGGAAAACGACGATGTCATCGATATCTTTCCAGATGACTGGTCCGGCAAGCCCTCCGGCGATCCCTTTAGCGGCAGCAAAGACAGCTGGTCCTACGATGAGGCCAGCAATACGCTTACCCTGAAAACCGGCACCTTCTGCCTCCGTAATTACGGCTATGACAGCTACAATAATTGCATCAAATGGAACGTGAAGATCGAGCCCGGTGCCACCCTGCAGGAGGCGCGGATCGGCTCGGAATACCATAACGGCTACACCGTGACCAACGCAGGCACTATCTCCGGCGGCACCTTCTACGGCAAGGTGATCTGTGAAGCCGGGGCTGTCATCAGCGGCGGCACCTTTAAGGGAGCTGCCAGAGTTGATGCTGCGGGCGGCGAGGTCACCATTGAAGATGGCACCTTTGAAGAGGTTAGTTATACCAGCGGCATGACCGTTAAAGCAGCGGGTACCCTTACCATCAACGGCGGCACCTTTAAGGGCAAGCGCATCTGCTCCGTGGATATCGACAATTGTGAAAAGATCGTCATCAACGGCGGCAGCTTTGAAAGCTCGCTCACGGATCTTAAAAGGACAACGGAAACCATCATCAATGGCGGTCTGTTCAACGATAAGCTGTATGTTGCAGGAGATAAATGTACCGTCAACGGTGGTCTGTTCACCACTGAAGATGACCCGCTGCCCGCGGGTGCAGCCGTCAACGGCGGCTATTTCACGGCAAAAAGCACAGGGCTTGTAGCCATTGATGCAACCGATGTTCCGGTGTATCTCCCTGTCGCGGTGGCAGCGGACGGCACGGTGACCGCGTGGTCGGCAGATGCTTATAGTACTCTCTATGTCACGCCCAATACCAGTGTCACCCTGAAGCCTACCCGCAAGCTGGAAAGTGTCGTCAGCGGCGGCGCGGAGCTGGACAATAACGCCAAGGACGGCGCAGTCAGCTTTACTGTGGGCACGGAAGCTGTCCAGCTCAACAGCGTTACCGTAGAGGAACTGGTCATTGAAAAGGACGGCTTCCCCAAGGGCACAGACGGCGGCGTCTATGGTGCCAAGGGCAACGGCTGGTCCTTTGACCCGAACCACAAGCACGCAGAGTGGCATACGAGCGATACCCCCGTCCTGACCATTGAGGAGGGGACGGAACTGAACCTTGACGAGGTGGAAAACCACTCTGCTACCGTAAATTTTGCGATTGAAAATAACGGCACCCTTACCGGCACCCTGAACTCCACCCAGTATGTGTACAACAAGAAAACCGGCACGATCAAGGACGCCACGCTGAACAGTCTGGAGAATCGCTTTTATAATGACGGCCGCGTGAAGAACGCTGTGCTGCGCTTTTATTACATCGGCAACGGCTGGCGCGACCCGGCACAGTCCGTTATTATCCTCAGTTCTGCGCTGGACGTCAGCGGGAGTGTGGCCAACAGCTCTACCTACAAAGCCGTGCTGGAAGATTGCTATAACAGCGATGATTATACCGGCAATGGCTCTATCGACAACGGCGGCACGATCAAAGACGGCAGAAGTACCCTGAAGCTGGCAGTGGAAAATACGGATGGCTATGACGGTAACGCAAAATACAACCAGCCCACTATTGACGGCGGCGAGTATACCTTTGTCTATAACAAGAACGGCATCTACTTGAATGATCCCATCATCCATGTGATGGCGGCAAAGAAAGAGGAGGACGCAAATGTCCTGCCCGGTGTCACCTGCTACACCCTGAAGTACACCCCGCCGGAGAATGCCCGCTACGATGCAAAGTACATCAGCGGCCTCAATGGGACGCTTACGGGCATTTGGCGCGATAACCTTACCACCCTCTACGTTGCGACGATCGATGACAGCATTTCAGCCTTGACCTGCGACCGCATCACGAGCGTGAACGGCGTAGCCTATAACGGCTCTGTGCCCGAGGGAAAGCGCTACACCAGCACCATCGACCTGAGCGAGTATAACATCCCGCAGACCCATATCATCAACCTGAGCGCCACCGGCGAGGGTGCGGCAGCTCTGCCGTCGGCAGACCCCGCAGACTTTACCTTTACCCTGCCTGCCGACCTGACTTATAACGGCAACCCCAAGATGGTGGAAGTGGACGTTCGGGACAGCGCCACCAAGGAATACGGCGATGTTACCGTGACCTACAAGCAAAATGGTATAGTGCTGAACGGTGCTCCCGTTGAGCCGGGCACTTACACCTTTACCGCTGTGGTAGCAGCTACTGCCACCTGCGCGGGCGGTGATGTGACCCCGAAGGATAACATGTTTACCATCTTGAAGGGCACACTGAACCCCGCAGACTTTACCGTGACAGAACCCACTGACCTGACCTATGACGGCAACCCCAAGGAAGTGACTGTGACAAACAACAGCACCAAGGACTACGGTAAGATCACCGTGTTCTATGAGATGAGCGGCGGCAAAGTGGTCCATGGTGCGCCTGTTGAGCCGGGTAAATATTACTATTCCGTCGTCACCGAAGGCAGCGCACGATACAAGAGCGGCTCTGTGGCAGATGGTACATTCACCATCACAAATGACGTCAAGCCTGACCCCAAACCGGAACCTGACCCCGCAGACTTTACCTTTACCCTGCCCGCCAACAGGGTGTATGACGGCGAGGAGCATGGCGTGACAGTGCGTGCATCTGCCGGAAAGGGCTATGGCAATGTTACCGTGACCTATATCTCCGATACAGAGAAGTTTACCGCAGTTTACGATACGGACGGCGTGCTGCTGAGCGGCAAGCAGCCCGTAAATGCAGGCGATTACACCTTTACCGCTGTGGCAGCGGCTACCGACAGCTGCGCGGGCGGCGATATCACCCCGCAGGAGAACAAATTTAGCATCCAGAAGGCCGAGCTGAAGGCAACGGATTTCAACATTCTGGTCAGCTACACTACCGTCAGCGATGGACAGAGCTATACAGCTTATATGAATGAGCAGAGCCCCGATTCCCCGCTCGTTCTGCGCTACGGCGATACGATCACCGAGTACAAGATCATTCCCTATGCGGATGCCGCTGCTAAGCCTGCTTCCTACACCGCTGCCGTCATGGGCGACTATGCTGTGCTGGACGACAACGGCAACAAGATCGGCACCGGCACCGGTAGCCCCACAAAGCCCGGGCGCTACCGCCTGAGCATCCGGGTGACCGCCGATGCAAACCACTATGCGGAGCCGGAGCTGTGGGACGAAAACTGGGTGCTGGATATCTGGCGCGCCCCGCTGTATATCTCGGACTTTACCGTGACGGAGCCTGACGACCTGACCTACGACGGCAAGCCCAAGGAAGTAACGGTGCAAAACAACAGCGACAAGGACTACGGCGAGATCACCGTGACCTACCAAAACGACCCCTATAATTCGGACGGCGCAGTGCTTGACGGCGCTCCCGTTGAGCCGGGCGTGTACTACTATACCGTCAAAGCCGCAGGCGGCGCACTGTACGAGGGCGGTCTTGTGGCAAGCGGCTCGTTCCGCATCAAAGAGGCTGACACGCCCGATCCCGAACCGGAAAAGACCTACAAGCTTACCGTTACCGGTGCGGACATCACCCTGCCTGAGGATGCAGACGCCAGTGCCCTGAAAGCAGGACAGCTGGTCAGCCTGACCGCATACCCGGACACCGCCACCGAGCGCTTTGCCCGTTGGGTGGTCAGCGGCTCTGACGGCAAGGAACTGACTTTGATGGATGCCGCAGACGAACCGCTGACAGAGGATGCCTTCAAGCAGCGCACCCTGACCTTCAGGATGCCTGCACAGAACCTGAATATCACCGCTATGACCACCCCGGCGGAGCAGCAGCCGGAGGAGAGCACCGAATTCAGCCCGCTGCAAACGGTGGCCATCGTAGCCGGTACAACGGCATGGTTTGCAGGCAGTGCAGTAATGGGCTACGAGGCTGTTACTTACAGCATTCTTGCAGACCTGCTGCCCAAGGGCACGCCCATCCCGCGCACCCGGGAACAGCTGGCCGTGCTGCTGTGGAGCACCGCAGGCAGGCCCGAACCCGCTGCACCCGCTGTTTACAGCGATGTAGCTGAGCCCGACACCGCCAAGGCAGCCCGCTGGGCTGTGGAAGCCGGGCTGCTGCCCGACATGGGCGAGGGCGTCTTTACGCCCGGCAAGCGTGTGACCAAGGTACAGGTCATCCGCGCATGGAACCAGCTGAAAAAGCTGGGTCTGGCGAAATAACAATTGCCATCTCCCGATCGATCCTTTCCAATAAGCGCAGCAAGGCCGTCCGGCGAATGCCGGACGGCCTTGCTGGCGTTATAGGGGAACGAACCCTCTCAGTCATCGTTGCGCGATGCCAGCTCCCCCGAAGGGGGAGCTTTATTTGTGGTGACCGGTAAATGCAAAAAGCTCCCCCTTCGGGGGAGCTGGCGCGGGAGCGCCTGAGAGGGTTTCAAATCGGCGGAGCCGGAAAAAACGGTTAAAAGATCTTCACGCCGAACA
>OHAD01002124.1_pt1 | contig 16134 bp, 19 predicted proteins | sample 1577011 | NCBI WGS metagenome assembly OHAD01 (sample SAMEA3541510, study PRJEB24748) | human gut metagenome | biome: human gut; feature: human-associated habitat; material: faeces | place: China | collected 2012
TATAATGTATTTAGAAACAAAGAGATAACAACAGCAAATAAGGAGGGTAACGAAATGACATTTTACGAAATCTACCACATCAATTATGCCTGGAAAACCAGCACACAACTAACCATTATAACCGACAAAGTAGAAAAGATGTTAGCAAGCGAAGCTAGAAGGAGGTATGGAGATTACATAGTTGGCTATATCAACGGAGTCCGCGTATGCGTAAGTAAACCAGAGGAGGAATAATATGACATTTAAGGAAATATACAATATTAATTATGCCTGGACAGTCAGGACGGAATTGACCATTATTTCTAACACAGTAGAAAAGATGAGCGCAGGTGAAGCAAGAATGAAGTATAGAGATTACACAGTTTGCATGATTAACGGAGACAGAGTATGTGTAAGCAACCAAGAGGAGGAACAACATGACATTCAGTGATTTGTATTTCACAAACAATGATTGGGAAAAGGCTACAGTATTAAAGATTAACGTAGGTGCAGATAATAAGAACAAAGAACTTAAAGCCTATAAAGTATTAAGCATGTATGCAGGCTACGAGGTAGTAGGATTTAGTACAAAATGGGTAACGTTAATACCACCCGTTTGTCTCTCACAACGCAAGGAGGTAGAATCATGATATTATACCCATATGGCAACAAAAACCCACACTATCTAAGCAACGATTTAATGGTGATTATCTTTCAGCAATTTTTATTAGAAGTGCGTTTCGACTCACACAGAATTTTTACCTGTAGCGGAAAAAACTATTTTTATTTATTCACTACAACCATTCACAGAGAACACGACACAATGTATTACACCCTAGAACCCAAGATGGTGCGAAGGTGTGAGGATTTAGACGTTTTAATATCTCTCACAGACCAAGTAAATAACGAGAACGAATATTAAGAATTTGTTCATACTTTGTTCATATTTATATGTTATATTAATAATAGGTGGTTCAGTAGTTGAAGATTCCGTGCAAGTCGGATTAAGTCATAGGGGCTGTAAGTCATAAGAGGGTGCGACTCCCTTCGCCACCAAACAAAGGAGGTGAATCAATGTTAAAAGATATATGTGAGCAATTTTTGTTTAGTACGGGATGTAGCATTCAAAAGATGCCAAAGCTAGACAGCCCATATTTAAAATGTCAGATATTAAATGAGGACACACAGATGGTTGTAGAGTTTTCAACCACGCTAGACATCCCAGTAGATGAAATAGCTTACAAGCTACATTATGGAGACATTGATATACTTTCTATAAGATTATATCCACGATATGATGTCAACCGGGACTAACTAAAAATTCAAAGTAGCCCTCACCACGCTGAAAAATACAACACCCGGTTAACATACAGTAACTATCAACCCAAGCACGAATAAAATGTCAAATCAAAAATCAAAAAGGAGAACAAGACATGAAAGAGAAATTAATCACAAGAACCATCAATTCCACAAAGGTAACCACACTGGGGGTTAACGAAACCACAGGTGAAGCAGAGAACAGAACCTATGTAATTCCCGGAGCAATTTTAGCGCCAGACAAGGCCTTAAGAATGGCCACCAAGCGCAACGAAGACCCCGAGTATCACCCATCAGTGGTTGTAGACACTGTGCTGGAAGAGAAAGTATATGGCCTTGAGATTACCAAATTTATGGAACTTGCGCACGAAGTAGAACGCCCAAAGTCACAGCAGAAGAAAGCAAACTAACTGCCACCAAACAGACCAAACAAGAAAAGGAGATTAAATCATGACAATCATTAAAGCAAGCAGAGAGTTTAATAAGGTAGAAGTATACAAGATGACCCAGGACCAGGGTGCAGTAAGTGTGAAGGATGTTCCAGATGGAACCATCCTCCCAGTAAGCGGCTATCTTCTTTACGAAGATGTCGACCACAAGGGTGAGAACCACGAACTGCTTTCAGTCTTAGGAGAAGATGGCGCAGTGTGGACGTGTCAGTCAGCGACATTCAAGCGAAGCTTTACGCAGATGGCAGACCTCTTTGAGGATGAACCATTCTCCATCAAGAAGATGTCAGGCGTGACTAAAGCAAATAAGGATTATGTAGATTGCTGTTTAGCAATGTGATTATTCTAAAGTATAAAGATTGGGGCACATGCCCCTTTCTTTTTACAGAAAGGAGCGGTTATGGCTAAGAGAAAACCTAAGTTAACAGATGTTCAGAATAAGCAACTTTCTGATGTAAAACAGGCATACCGTAGAGAAAGACAAAGAATACAACGTCAGATTAACCGAATGACTAACCGAGGATATGACGTACCTGAATTACTCCCTAAAATTCCAAAGAAAATCACTGAAGCCAGTGTGCGTAGACTTAAGAAGCTAACCACCGAAAAGCTGTACAAAGAATCCAGATTTATTGATATCGAAACAGGCGAAATTTTAACATCAAAGGAAGGGCAAGCACTAGAGCGTTCCAGAAGGAAAAAGCCAAAACAGAAAGTTCAAGCCCCACCCCCAACGCCAATAGCGCCTCCAGAACCAGATTATGTAATGTTTGACAAGCAAATACTTACAGTCTTTACTATGGACATGACCGAAATATTTGGGCGTAACGAGAAGCTGTTTAATTACATAACCCGGTGGTATAACATGTCTCTAGAAAAATACGGAGCCGAGGAAATGGCTGAGGCATTAGAGAAAGCAAAATCGGAAGGGTTGTTTCCTGGTTGGGAGGCTGTATCAGATAGTGAGATATTAGTAGGTAAGTTAGAGGCAATTACCAACCTTATGGCTATAAATTCAGAATCACGCGAGGAACTCTTTGAGGAATTAGAGCAATTAGAGGATTGGACGGAAGGGGAATAACAGGATGTGCGGACGCGAAACTATGAGTATTACGTGGCAGATTTTGAAACAACCGTATATAAAGGGCAGCAATTTACGGAAGTATGGGCTGCGGCAGTTGTAAAATTAGGAACAGAAGATGTTGAGGTTCTTCATTCTTTACCAGATTTCTTATCATACATTTTTTCTCAAAGAACGAATATCGTTTGCTATTTTCACAACCTAAAGTTTGATGGAAACTTTATCTTAGATTACATGCTTAGAAATGGTTACACCTGGAATCGAGAAGCCGAAGGTAAAATGCTAAACAGGCAGTTCAAGTGCGCAATTAGTGACCGTGGTGCGTGGTATTCTATTACAATAAAAATGCACAATATGATAATAGAATTTAGGGATTCGTTAAAGTTATTACCATTTTCCGTAAAGCGAATTGGTAAAGGATTCCAGACGAAGCACAAGAAACTGGATATGGAATATGAAGGTTTTCGATATGCTGGCTGTGTGATAACAGATGAAGAAAAAGAATACATACGCAATGACGTATTAGTAGTCAAGGAAGCCCTTGAGATAATGTTTGAGAGAGGTCATCAAAAGCTAACCATAGGTTCATGTTGCTTAGAGGAGTTTAAGACCACCTATGACAAAATAGACTATAAAAATTTCTTCCCTGATTTAACGGAGGTGGAAATAGATGCAGAAATATACGGCGAATGTAATGCAGACAGTTACATCAGACACAGCTACAGAGGCGGGTATTGTTATCTGGTCAAAGGCAAAGAGAATAGAAAGTACTTGCACGGCTGGACGGCAGACATTAACAGTTCATATCCATCAAACATGTCATCTGAATCAGGGAACCGATACCCGGTAGGAATGCCTAAATTTTGGCAAGGCGATATTCCAAACCTTCCAGAACAAAGTTATTATTTTGTTAGAATCAAATGTCGTTTTAAGATAAAAGAGGGGATGCTTCCTACAGTGCAGATAAAGGGTAGCTTCTTATATAGTGGAACAGAATATTTAACAACATCCGATATCTACGATTATTCTTCAGGAACATATAAGCGTTATTACATGCGTAAAGGCGAGCTACACGATACCCAGATAACAATGACTATGACATGCGTAGACTATGAGTTATTTTTACAGCATTATGATGTTTATGATTTACAGGTATTAGATGGATGTTGGTTTAGAACGGAGATTGGGTTATTTGATGAATATATGTACAAATATAAAAAGATTAAGGAATCGTCACAAGGCGCAGAGCGGGAACTTGCAAAGTTATACCTTAATAATCTCTATGGAAAATTCTCCGCGAACGATTCATCTAGTTATAAAGTGCCCTACATCAACAAGAAAAGCGTATTGGGTTTTGAATCGGTGGAAGAGCACGAAAAGAAACCAGGATACATAGCGATAGGTTCAGCAATCACATCATATGCAAGGAGGTTTGTAATCAATGCAGCACAAGCTAATTATCAAGGACCAGATAGGGACGGTTTCATATACTGCGATACGGATTCCATTCATTGTAGCGGGGATCCTAAGGACGCCAAGGGAATTAAGATTCATCCTACAAATTTCTGTGCATGGAAACTCGAAAGTTATTGGGACGAAGCAATTTTTGTTAGGCAAAAGACATATATTGAGCATGTCACTCATAATGACGGGGAACCAGTAGAACCTTATTATCAAATTAGGTGTGCGGGAATGTCAGAGGACGCGAAACAAGAATTTATCAAAGAACACACAGTTGAAGAGTTTAGAGAAGGACTGAAATTAAAGGAGGGATTGAAACCAATCAGAATGCCCGGAGGGGTGTTACTTGTCAAGAAGGGATACGACATGCGGCCCAAAGCCCACAAGAAGATTAAGGAGGATTAAAGATGCCACTTTGGTTAGTACTTGTACTAGTTGCACTTGCTATAAAATATGACGATTTGTTTTAATATTTGATTATTTGCGCGAATAATTAAGTAATAAAAGAGAGGATATAATATCCTCTCTTTTTATATCATTACGTGGGGTGTAACAAGGGGCATTCCAATTACCGTTTAACCCAGCGGCACCTTTTACAGTGTGGATTCCACCAGCGTTCAATGCTACATAACCCACGGTGATACCTATAAAATTTTAATTCTCGTGCTCTCTAATTAGCTGTTCACATTCCTCTGCTGTTAATTTACACTGACAACATTGGCAATATTTTCCCGTTGCATCACATACATAATCCTCATCATACTCATTCCCATTGCAAAATGGGATAACTATGACATAAGGGCAATTATAAAAATCCATATACTATTCCTCCCTCCAAAACTCATGGAAACTTTAATATGATAACATCTGTATAACCATTTGTTTACTTTCCAGATTCTTGAACCTGAAGCATCCTTTATTAAACAGCAGTCTAAAGTTATTAATAATCAAAGCATTCTTAGCCAACATAACATAGTTAATACTATGGTCATCAGTGGTGAGCGACAGTTTAGTTGGATATGAAGCATCATATTTATCAGTAACGTACATAATTCCTAAAGTCTCATAGTCATAAATTGCATAGTGTTTGTTAAGATATTTGATAGTGTACATGTATCGTCCACGACCCTCTGGTTGCTCAATGAATGAATAATTATCGTTAAGATAAACATTCTGAGAAGCGTAAGCCACATAGTCACTAGATGAGAAAGCCCGGTTAAATCCTGATTCTAACTGCGCATCAGAAGCAGACTGTATAAAACCTTGTTCCAGTACATAGCCGTCACCCTTAAGGAAATTCGTATCTCGTTTTAGTCTGGTAGAAATTCCCAAAGCTGAGTAATACGGGTTAAGCAAACTAACCGTGTTACCACACATATAAACCGGAACATAACGAATCTGTTTACCATTACCTCGTGCAATACTGGTATGTACAGACAGCAGTTTTCTAATTTCATCTGAGCAATATTTACCTGTCTCACTCTGAAACTCATCCATCAGCATTCGTTCCACGTCATTAAATAAGTGGCTATATTTCTTTATCGCATCAGCGTTGTTAAGCGCGATAGCATAACCGCATGGCTCATCATTCAAAAACAATTCGTGGAATATTCCCTTAGCCATAGGTTTACTGGTCATGGTATCATCTGGATAAAATAATCCATGGATGTCTTTGAAAAATTTTTCAGCCACGTCTGATAACTCGTAATTAAATCTATAAATCAAACAAAATTTTCCTTGTCCAGCCTTAAATTTTTTAACAAAGTAACGGTTAAACCAGGTTGTTTTACCTCCAGTACGGTTAGTGGTTACTAAAAATAATTCTGGGTTTTTACCGTTAATATCTTTGAGGGACAAAAGTTTTGTTCCGTCATAGTAAGCCATGACTAACCTCCTTTTTACTAAAATGTTGCAAATGCAACACTTTTCAATATCTTTATTTCCATCTATATTATACCATAAATATGTTGCAATTGCAACACTTTTGTGATATAATAAAAGATAGAAAGGAGGATGCAAAAATTGAATGACATTGTAAGTATCATTAGCACGGTAGGATTCCCAATTGCTCTTACTTTAATCCTACTTTGGTACATCTATGACGGTAACAACAAGCACAAAGAGGAGATTGATAAAATGTCCGAAGCGTTAAACAATAACACTTTGGCGTTAACCAAACTCCTTGACAGAATGGAGAGTGAAAAAATTGTTTAATGGTATTGACGTTTCTCGGCACCAAGGGGATATTAATTGGGAACTGGTAAAACCAAATATCGACTTTGCAATTATCCGTGCTGGCTTTGGTAAAAACAACATTGACGCGAAAGCGGTGCGGAATGTAGGCGAATGCGAAAGATTAGGAATCCCATATGGTCTTTACTGGTTTAGCTACGCGCTCACACCAGAAATGGCTAAAAGAGAAGCCGAATATTTGGTTGATTTTATCGGAGAGCACAAGCCTGAGTATCCCATTGTATATGACTTTGAGTATGATACGATAACACACGCTACCAAAAACGGCGTAAGTATTAGTCGCGATTTCGTGCTTAGATGTACAGAAGAATTTTGTCGCACGCTGGAAGAACATGGATTTTACGCCATGTTTTATACCAACCTGGATTACTACAGACGTTACTATCAGGCAAGCACAGTTGCTGAAAAGTATGACATGTGGTACGCAAGATATGCAGAATCACCCGGGCGCTCCGTAACGTTGTGGCAGAAATCCGATTCAGGAAAGATACCAGGAATCAATGGAAGGGTTGACCTTGACCAAACCGAAAGGGATTATCCGTTTATTATTAAACGCGCTAAGCTTAACAATTGGAGGTAATTACATGCCATCTATACAATCTGCTTATAATTGGTCGATTGAAACCTGCGCGAAGGAAAACGTAGGGTACTCTCAAACATACAGAAACCAGCAAACCGTAAATGGTATTACATACTATGATTGCTCGTCTTTTATATGGTACGCGTTAATTGCTGGTGGTTGGGACTTAGTATCTGTATGGGGTACGTGGCCTTTTACAACAAGCAGTATGGCAGGTGTGTTAAAACAAGTAGGATTCACAAAACACGCACCAGACATTACATGGTTGCCAGGTGACATTGTTATTAGAACAAGTCACACTGAAATGGTATTTGATACTACAAGAACCATGGGTGCGCACTCAGCAAATGTGCCGCTGGAACAACAGGTATCTATCAACGCTAACGATTCACGAGGCAACTGGTTAGAACTATGGCGGTGGGAAACCAGTGCTACAAATGAATGGATTAAGGGAAATTATTATTTGTCGATTGGAGAAATGCAGAACAACGCTACTATCCAATTTGCGTATTTTATGTCTAAGGGCTGGACAGCCGAAGCCGTGGCGGGTCTACTAGGAAATGAACAAGTAGAATCTACGCTGAACCCAGGAATATGGCAAGATTTAACCCCTGGGGGTGGCTGGGGACTAGTCCAGTGGACACCATCAACAAACTATACCGACTGGGCAGACGCTAACGGCTATGCTCATGACAGCGGAGAAGGGCAGATGGAATGGATTGACACACAGACAGTCCCGTCTGGACAATGGATACCGACAACACAATACCCAGAATCGTTCGGTGAATTCAAAGTTAGTACCATGACACCAGAGTACTTAGCAGATTGCTTCCTTAAGAACTTTGAGCGGCCCGGCACGATTGACCAACCAAAAAGACAAGAGTATGCAAGGTATTGGTATGACTGGTTTAAAAATGAATATGTTCCACCGCCCAATCCACCAGATGGTGGTGAGTGGTCATACAAAATGCCATTGATATATTATAACAAAATTTTTTAGGAGGGAGAAACATGGCAATGCTTGACAGAGAAAAGTTCTTTGAGCGCATCAAGGAACGCCTGGGAGAAGATGATTCGGATGAAGCATTATCTTTTCTAGAAGATGTAACCGACACATATGACGACCTTGAGAGAAGGGCCGCTGGTGACGGTGAAGATTGGAAGGGCAAGTATGAAGCCCTGGACGGGGAATGGAGAAAACGCTATAGAGAGCGTTTCTTCGGAACCCGCGAAGAAGTAAAAGAGGAACAGGAAGAAGATGTGAAGGATGACGGCAAAGCCCGTTCATTTGATACGTTATTTGAGGAAAGAGAGGGTGAATAATTATGCCAATTAAACCAGAAAAAATTACACTTAGTGATGTACAGGCGAACGCCGCCGCCGCTTATAGCGCGGAAAACCCTGATGTATCCGCTACTAATTTACAGAAGGCTGCCGCACAGATTTTAAACACAATCCGTGATAACGCGTCCGCTAACTATCAGAACTATGTACCAGAACTGACAGCGGGTGACGATACATCCTTACGCCAGATTGGTGCGATCATCATGGACTTACAGCCACTTAGAAACGAGTTCTTAACAGCTCTAATGAACCGAATCGGGCGTGTGCTGATTACTTCTAAAATGTTCTACAACCCGTGGGCCGGAATGAAAAAAGGTCTGCTGGAATTTGGTGAAACGGTAGAGGAAATCTTTGTTAACATTGCTAAGCCTTATCAGTTCGACCCGGCTGTTGCTGAATCTGAAGTGTTCAAGCGCGAAATCCCGGACGTTCGTGCGGCATTCCATATCATGAACTATCAGAAGTTTTACAAACAGACTATCAGCAATGACCAGCTTAGACAGGCATTTTTGTCCTGGCAGGGTATTACAGACCTGATTGCAAAAATCGTAGATGCTATGTATACAGGCTCTAACTATGACGAGTTTCTGACTATGAAATATCTCATTGCTAGAAACGTGCTTGACGGGCGTATGCATGTAACTGAAATTGCCCCCGTATCTGCTGAAAACGCAAAGACAATCGTTTCCACCATTAAGGGAGTATCTGGAGTATGGCAGTTCCCCAGCACACAGTACAATCTTACAGGTGTAACTACCTTCACAGATGCCCGTGACCAGATGCTTATCATGAACGCCAAATTCAATGCTGTGATTGACGTTGAGGTTCTTGCTTCTGCATTCAACATGGAAAAAGCTGAGTTCATGGGTAATCGTATACTGGTTGATACCTTTAGCTTTAGCACAAGTGACAACAACAGGCTTGCAGAACTGTTTGCTAACGACCCCAACTTTGTGCCGTTAACTGAAACTGAAAGAACCGCACTTGATGCAATTCCGGCAGTCATGGTAGACCGCGACTGGTTCATGGTTTTTGACAACTTCTATAACTTCACTGAAAACTATAACGGTCAGGGGCTTTACTGGAATTACTTCTACCACACCTGGAAAACGTTCAGCGTTTCACCATTTGTTAACAACACTGTTTACGTAGGCGGTGCTCCAACTGTAACAAGTGTAACTGTAAGTCCTAAAACTGCAACTGTTAACAAGGGCCAGTTGGTTAAAATGTCGGCTACAGTTGTAACTACAAACTTTGCTCCTAAGTCCGTTAATTGGACGGTTACTGGAGGAACCGATTCCACCATTGATATTTACGGTAATCTGGTTGTTGGCGAAGATGAAACAGGTGCAACACTCACCGTTACGGCCACTTCCACGTTTGACAGCACAAAAACTGACACAGCTACCATCACTGTATCAGTATAATAAAGAGGGGGTTTATCCCCCTCTTAAGGAGGTCATATGTACGTAAATCCAAACACTAACGTTCATATTCTTAAAAATGTTCCATTGGATAATACCTATAGGAACACAATTTATTTTAGTACAGCCGCTCAGCAAGCAAGCTATTTTGCTAGTCTGTCAAAGTTTTCGTTAACCGAGTACACCTACCAAAGAATTGATAAAACAATTAACGTTGGCATAAACGCTGAATCATTATATGACTGTAACTATATTATGTTTCAAAACGCATCCTTTGGCAATAAATGGTTCTATGCATTTATCACTGGTGTGGAATACAAAGGTAATAATTGTTCAACCATAACCTATGAAATGGATGTAATGCAGACTTGGTTCTTTGACTACACCGTTAATCCATGTTTTGTAGAACGCGAGCACATTCTTGTTGACGAAATAGGTGCAAACTTAGTAGAAGAAAACCTGGAACTTGGCGAGTATATTTATGACACAGCTTTTAGAACAGAACACATGGATGATTACGTGGTTGTTGTTGCCGCCACTGTAGATGCACAGGGTAATGTCGGCACTAGCACAGGCGGTTACGGTGGAATTTATTCTGGATGTTGGTTACATGTATTTGAAAATTTTCCGGCTGTGGCTGTGTTCATTGATAACCTTATCACAAATAACAAAGCTGATGCTATTGTGTCAGTATTCATGATGCCATCAGACTTTACTACAGCTATGGGCGCACCAGCTAGAAACTACGTTGTAGAACGTGACAAACAGCGAGGTGCTATAGATGGGTATGTTCCAATGAATAACAAATTATTTACCTATCCATATTGCTTTTTATATGTGACTAACTTAATGGGCAATTCAGCGGTCTATAAATATGAATACTTTCAAACCGCCAACTGCACCTTTAACCTGGGAATGGATATGTCCCCAAACCCGTTAGGAATGCTTACCCCACTAGGTTACAAAAACGTGGGAGCAAACTACAACGAGGCCATCACAATCGGGGGATTTCCACAATGCTCATTCACCGTTGACACCTATAAAGCGTGGCTTGCACAAAATGGTTCGTCCATGGCAGTTGATATGCTAGGTTCAGCAATGGGTGCCGTAGCTGGTGTTGCTACAGGTGGGCCAATCGGATTAGTTGGTGGAATTGCTGGTGCTACAAATGTCGGAAGAACGTTAGCTAGATTAAATGCAATCCAAACACAACCTCCACAAAGCCATGGCTCCCAGTCTAACACCGCGCAGGTGGCCTTTAGTATTAAAGATTTTTATTTTCTTAATTATCATATCCGTGCAGAGTTTGCAAAAATAATTGACCAATATTTTAACGTTTATGGATATGCAACACATCAGGTGAAAGTTCCCAATCGTTCTCAACGTCCTCACTGGAACTACGTAAAGACCGTAAACTCAAATCTTACTGGAAGTGTCCCAGCTGATGACATGGCAAGATTACGTGGAATCTATGATAATGGTGTTACGTTTTGGAAAAATGGTTCCGAGGTTGGCAACTACAGCTTAGATAACAGAGCGGGAGGAGGTGGTAACTAATGAGCAAAAAGGGAGGTATGGTTCCGGGTAACACACATGAGTTCTGGAAGGCAAAGAAATGCAATGACTGGACGTTTATTCAGTACTACAATCGATTGGTGGACTTGGCTATCAGCCAGTTTGAATGGGTAAATCTACCACCAACCTGTGATAGGCGTTTCCTGGAATTGGCACTATTCGCAGATGGAATGGCGGTATTCTTTCAGGACGAGGTAATGGGATACTTAACCTTACAGTGCATGATTTCTGGCCCGTTAGATGTTTACAGAATCCCAATATACAGACGTGCGTATGCGAGCAACGGATACCAAATGGAATTGAGCAAGGAAAACAGCGTGCTTATATTTAATAACTCTTTGCACATTAATTCACAATTAGATATAGAAATGTATGCTTGGAGACTGTACGAAATTCAAAGAGCAATTGACACGAACGTTAAATTACAGAAAAATCCAAAAATTATTACATGTTCAGAATCACAACGACTTACTATCATTAATCTATTTAAGCAGTATGAAGGAAACTACCCTTTTATATTTGCAGATAAACAAATGGACCTGAGTGGATTAAACGCAATTGACATATCGGCACCATACGTTGCAGATAAATTGCAGGTACTCAAGGGTTTGGTGTGGAACGAAGCAATGACGTACTTAGGAATTGGAAACACCAATGATGAAAAACGTGAGCGTCTTAATACCCTGGAAGTTAAAAGCGGCATGGGAGACGTAGAAGCGCAACGCTATACAAAGTTGATGGAACGTGAAATAGCTTGTGAAAGAATCAACGCCATGTTTCCAGGCGTTAATTTAGGAGTAAGGTACAAACAAATAATCGCTACAGAAAATCCAGCAATCGAAGAAATAGAAACAGAGGAGGTGGTAGAAGAATGAGTGCTGTTACTATGACATTAGGATATATTTGTGAAGGTTTGGTGGGAAGAACTGAACCAGCAGGATATACTGATATTGTTAACACGGTTATTCCAAGTGCCGTTCCGATTCTGTTTGATTTTAACTTCCCTATCTTTGACGAACAATACCGAAATGTATTATTAACCAAAATTATTAAGCACTATTACACACGTGAAATTGGTGAAGAAACACTCGGGTTGTTCAAGCTTAGGCTGGATACAAGATTGAATGAAATCATGCCGTACTACAACAAAATGTATGAAGCCGAAACCTACAAGTTTAATCCAATTTATGATGTTGATTTAACCAGGCAACATCAGGCGAATAAGACAGGTACACAAAAACTTGATGGTAAAGTGATGACAACAGAAGAAGGACAGACAATAACAGCAGTAGATAACACCACGAAAACAGACGGAAATGTTAACCAAACCGTTACTAGAGCTGGAACAGATAAGTATTCTGAAACCCCACAGGGTGGATTGGTAGGACTTGCAAATGATGAATATCTAAGCAACGCTAGAATGACAAATGATAACGATACAACTACTGCTACAACTGGTGATACTACAACCCTTAATGGAAACACAGATACAACAACGGATAATACAACCAACGTTACTACAAACAATAATACCACTATTAATAATGTCGAAGATTATATCGAAACCGTTCAAGGCAAACAAGGAACACAGAGCTATTCTTCCATGATTATGGAGTACCGCGAAAGCCTTATTAACATTGACATGATGATAATCAATGACATATCAGATTTATTCTTAGGAATATGGGAGGTAGGATATCCATGGTAAATAATGATTCAAATTTTAAATCAATCGAACTGTTAAGGTGTTGGTGTATGAAATCACTGCCCACAGTGTTTAGTGATGCGTTAAGCTATAATCAGCAGGTATGCCTACTGACCAAGGCCATTAACGATATGGCAAATACGATTAATGGTTTGCCTGATTATATTATTGAGTTGGTAAAAGAGTTACTTAACCAGTTAAATTTAGAGACAATTGTTAAGGAGGTGCTTGCAGACCTTTATTTCCTTAATGTTAAAAACCCTCCAAATAACATGACACCGGCAGTGGGTGATGGGGTTACTGATGACACGGCAGCTATTCAGGCTATGATTCAGTATCTGACTGGTAGAAAAGCCTATTTGTTCTTCCCGGCTGGTATTTATTCGGTTACTGGCCTTAACGTAAATACTAACATGAGTTTGGTGGGTCTTGATAGATACCAGACTACATTACAGTTAAGGTCTGGTAGCAATAAAGACCTGCTTATTGGGGATTTAGGTTCTTGCACAATTAATGACATTACGCTTGATGCTAATATGCCTGGTCAGACGCAGAATTGTTCAGTGTTTGATGGTAATGTTGGAAATATGCTTATAAGTAACGTTATCTTTAAAAACGGGTATAACGTATTAAACGTTGATGTTGACGGTTTAGTTCAGATGGATAACATTGTGTTTGATGGTGTTCAGGGTAATGGATTGAGTATTGGGGGCGATAGAGCTGTTATTAACGATATTCAGTTTGTAAATAACTCTACACTTAACGCTGGAACTTTGATTACTGTATCTGGTAATAATAGTATGATTACTGGGCTGTTAAATACTGGTGGATGCACTACTGGATTAAGCGTTTCAGGTAACAACAATGTTATCATTGGTGTTATAAAAGGAGCTACGACCCCTATTATTAACACCGGAACTGATAATTATATCAATATTGTTGGTAGTGTTCATACGGTAATTGATGGTGCTTATACTCATACCATGTATGGTGATTATACTGCTAGTATGGACTCAAAAAGTGAAACAATGATTGGCGACAATACAATCATTGTCGGAGGAAATAACTTAAAAACTATCAGCGGAACTAATACTATTTCATCAGGCAATAAAACTGAAACTATTACAGGGTCATCAAGTAAAACAGTTACAACTAACGATACTGAAAAAATTACTGGAACAAAAGAGATTCAGGCTGATAACATTTTCTTGAATCCTGCTAACCCTCTTAAATATGGAGAAGTAAAAACTGATACTAATATAAAATACGTTGATATGATAGACAAAAACAATCAGCCCTATAAATTGCTTTCAGACATTACTATACCAAAACCCGTTACTCCTATCGTGCTTTATCCTGTTACATTGGGTATTACTAGTCCAGAAACTTATTCCGCACAGGGATTTACTATGGACGATACATTCTTTTATCAAGCTTTTACAAATACTGCAAAAGATAACGCGTATTTAAGAAAAATATCTATTGCTGATAATACTTTTACAGATACTAATCTAAATTTAAACAGTAACGCCAATTCTTTAGCTGTAGATGACAACTATTTATACGTGCTTACAACAAAAACTAAAGAGACAAATAAAATGTACACATTAGATAAAAGCACTCTAGCTATAGTATCAGAAATAACGCCTAGTGTATATTTATCCGGCATTAGCGTTGATAAAGTGACAGGCAAATTATACGGCGTATCATACGATACTAATGGAATCTATGAAATTAATAGTGGAGCAATCACCTTAATCCAAAACTTTACACCCAAGTATAATCCATCAAATCAAGGGTTGGGTGTATATGATGGCGTTGCATATATCCCATTTTCGTTTCCTAAAATGTGTTACAAGGTGAACCTGGAAACGGGAATAACTGAACCACTATATTTACCAGATAACAACTTTATAACCTATATAATAGAAACTGAAGATATTTGTTTTGATTCTGACGGAGAAATGTATTTGTCAAGCGCAATGTATACAATAGATGGATATTACACAATATCTACTACTAAAAATACGGCGTTTGCATTATCAGAATTAGTTACAGTTGAGGTTAAAAAGTCAAGCAATATACTTCCTACTGGTGATAGTTTAGCGCCTTTCCCGGACATTCAAACAGCGTTATGGTACGTTAAATTAAATAATAACCCAACCATAAGAACAATTAATGTTGCCGTGGGAAATTATGCTGGTTTTCAAGCATACGGTGTACAGGTTCAGGTTGTTGGAGCTAGCGGTGTAAATATAACCAGTCAGTGCGTAATTAGAAACAGCATTATAACTCTAGAAAACATGACTATGGAGGGCTTGACAAACCTGTATAATGTGGCAATAGAAGATAGCGTTGCTTATATAAATAACGTTGTAGTCAATAATCTAACAGGAATAGCTATACTGGTAGATAAAGGTTCTTATGTGTCTGAATTTAATTCTAATTATGAGGGTACACATTTTGGTTGCAGGTACTCTACGGTAATTACTAATAACTATAATCAGGTAGTTAAGTCTACAGCTGGGCCTAATATTGTATATCCAGGAATCTATTTAAGCGGTAAGTCTGGAACTACAATGGAATGGAATTTGACAACTGTGTTTGGAAGCACAACATGGACTGTGCAACCTAGATTATGTTATCACATTAACATTGGTAACATTTTATACCAGATTGCTAGAAGTGGAACTGGAAGTTTTGACGCAGGAGGTAATACTATTACATTTAATGCTACTGATACTAAACTTACACTAACGGCTACTTCTAGTGTTACAGTCAATTCAATTTTTTGTTCATAAGGAGGTAAAAATAAAATGGCTGAAAATTATAAAATGATTGAGTTTGCTAAGGAAAGAGCTATTAGAAGAACTGATAATGGTGTTACTGAAATAACCCCGGAAGATATGGTGGGTAAGATTGAATGGTCTGAAGGTGGCGATAGAAGCTACTATAATGGATTTGAG
>OHAD01002133.1_pt1 | contig 16096 bp, 11 predicted proteins | sample 1577011 | NCBI WGS metagenome assembly OHAD01 (sample SAMEA3541510, study PRJEB24748) | human gut metagenome | biome: human gut; feature: human-associated habitat; material: faeces | place: China | collected 2012
ATAATCACAGATACTTCCGGCTTCTTTCCATTTTCAAATAAATCTCTCATCTTGTTTTATTCCTCTTATCTTTTATTTTTATTGTCAACTGATCTATCAAACATTGAGTTTCAGCAGACTCTGTCCTTACACTGGATATAAGAAAAATTTTATGCACATTTTCCAGCCTAGAAAAGGGGATGTCGTTAAACGACATCCCCTTTGAGAATCTGCAAAATCAGATTCTTTTTTATTCTTCCTCTTCACTATAGGTATTATCATCACTGTAGCTGTTGTCACTATCATCACTTTCTTCAGAATTATAACTGCCGGACTCATCACCATCACTGTTATCCTCGTTATAACTATTATAATAGCCATTATTATTGCCATATCCACTATATTCGTCACTGTCATCTTCATAATCATAATCGCTGTCATCATAATCATTATGATTTGAATTGCCATTACTATAATTATCCGAACTTGAAGAATCCTGACTGTAAGCTGACATATCATCTGCTGAAGTCTCACTGCTTGCATCGGACTGTGTATCTATCTCTTCTTCGCTGTCAGAATTTTTCTCATCATCCAATGCAGATTCTCTGTCTGAGATATACTGTTTTAATTCATCCGAAACATAATCATTTCCAAATCCGGTATGAGCTGCAATATAGTCACTTCTCTTCAAAACAGTCTCAGAAGGGCTGTAATCCTCCTGGTCAAATAAAAATGCATGTAATTGTTTGACGTTTGCTTCAAGGGTCGTTGGAACAACACAATCAATTCCGATTGCATCTTTTACATCTTCTCCCATGATATTACTCTTCGGGAAGCCCTGCGTATCTCCTAACTGATAAGAAAGGATTCCCATTCCAAGCTGAATCAATTCTGTTTTGGTAAAGTTTGTCTTAATCATTGGAAATACTTCATCCATAATATCATTTAAGGTAGAAAGACTTGCTTTTTTTGCTTTTTCCACCATCAGAGAAATAATATATCTCTGGCGTTCGGTACGTTTGTAATCGTTTCCGGCTGTATAACGGATACGGGTGTAGGATACTGCCTGCACACCGTTCAGATGATACGTGCCCGCCACTTCCGGCTCGATACGTTCATAAGATTTTCCTGTGATTTCAGACGTTCCGACACAGTAGTTGTTCATATGTACAACCTCTTCGTCTGTCAGATCAAAATCAAAACCGCCAAGTGCATCTACTACTTCTACCAGTGCATTCATGTTCACCGTTACAAAATCCGTGATGTCCAGATCCAGGTTCTGGTTCAGCATATTGATCGCCCATTTATAACCGCCGTTTGCATAGGCTGCATTGGCTTTTCCATAACGGTCTTCACCGATATTCAGGTAGGTATCACGGTATATGGATACCAGTTTTACCACTTTCGTGTCGTTATTGATGCTCGCAATGATGATCGTATCGGTGTTTGTATAATCCATACTTCCGTCACGGGAATCAACACCGAACAGGGCAATGTTGGTATAGCCATGCAGAACTGCATTGTTCTCCACTTCTTCATTCACCTGGATATCACCGGACTGAAGCGTCACAGTATCAATATTGCCGAGTTTTTTCTCAAACTGTACATACAAAAAGCCAAATGCCAGCAGCGGAATCAAAATGATCAGTTCTGTGATAAATAAAATCTTGTGTCTGCGATATTTTTTATATGCAGAACTTTTCTTGCGTGTCTTGTCTTTCTTCATGCCTTCCTCTTCGGCCGCATCTTCTGCAGCAGATTCTAATGAAATTCATCGTTAAAAAGTCTACTGAATTATTATACACTATTTAATGAACCTGTCAATTGCCTTATTCAATTCTTCAATTTCCTTCCTGTCTCCGGACTCGATCGCATCTACCAGGCAATGCTGGATGTGATCTTGAAGAATGACTTTTCCGGTATTGTTGATCGCTGCTTTGACTGCGGAAAGCTGGATCAGCACCTCACTGCAGTCTCTGCCGTTTTCCACCATTTTCTTGATAGACTCCAGGTGTCCGATCGCACGGGAGAGACGGTTTAACACGGCTTTTGTATGTTCGTGACTGTGCGTATGCGTGTGCGTGACAACCGTTCCGTCCTCCAGCACATGCGTGTGACTGTGGGCATGTCCGCCGGAAGTCTGCTCTTTTGTATGGGCTTCCGCCTGCACACCGTTTTTCTTTGTTTCCATAATATTTTATCCTCCTGTAACTTGCCCCTTACTTCTGTTTTTCTCCCTCTGTCATTGTCATTTTTCTACATTGACCGACACAGGCAGCAAACTCTGTACTCCTCCTGCTTTTACCGGATATTCTTACCGGCTGATCTTCACATCGATCTGCTGATATGGGATCTCAATCTGATTTTCATCAAATCTGTATTTGATTTCTTCGGTGATCCGCCATTTTGCCGGAAAATAATCCTGTGGTCTTACCCAGGCATGCCACCCGAGGATCACACCGGAGTCTCCAAGACTTTCAACGACCACTTCGATCTTCTCTTCTTTCAGAATGGCCGCATCCTTCTGCAAAATAGCGAGCAGCACTTTCCTTGCCTCATTGATATCGTTTCGATAGGAAATCCCTACCTTTTCACGCAGTTGCCGCTTATCCTGCTTTGAAATGTTCGTCAGACTGCTGTTAGTGATGATTCCGTTTGGAATCGATACGGTACGGTTATCGACCGTCAGAAGTGTCGTATAAAAGAGATCCACCTTCACCACGGTTCCTTCATTTCCATGGGTATCTTCGTGGATATAATCTCCGCTGACAAATGGTTTCATAAACAATAAGATAAATCCCCCCGCAATATTCGAAAGCGATTCTTTTAACGCCAGCACAACGCCGACTCCCATCGAGCCGATCAGTGCAGCAACCGACGCTCCGGACACTCCGAGAAAAGTGGCCATGACTGCCATCACCATCACGTACATGATGGCTTTCATAATGGAAAGTGTGAAGTGTGCGGATGCTGCCTCCATTCCGGCCCGTTCAAAGGATCGGCCAAAAATCTTCAGGATCAGCTGAATGATCTTGCGGCAGACAAAAAATGCGATCAGGACAATGACCAGTTTGATGCCAAGATCCATAAGCCCCGGCATTTTCCCCTGAAAATACTGTGTAAACTGATTGACTTCTTTTACACTTTCGGTCAGCGAATCTGCCGTATTCTCTGCTATTTGTTCCATCTGCTATTTCTCCTGCTGTTTGTTTCGTCTGCTCTTTGCGGCCGGTTTTCTGCCCGTTGTCTTGTTTTTTCTTTCTTCCTCTGCCTTTGCACTTTCTGCGATTTTGGCTTCCAGTTCTTCTTTGAGGCTTTTTTTCGGTGCTTTTTCTGCCGTCTTTGTCACTTTTTCTTCACTTGCAGCTGCCATCTCCAGCTCTGCTTTTGGGGTTGCCTGCTTACCGGTTCCTGGTTTTGCGGTTGTTTTCTTTGCAGCTGCTTTTTTCTCAGAAGCGGCTTTGATCGAAGTTACTTTTTCACTGCTTTTCTTCTCAGCTGTTTTCTTTTCCGTTTCTTTTACAGCAGCCACTTTCTTTTCGGCTGTTTTCTTTTCGGTAACTTTTTTCTCGGCTGTTTTCTTTGTTGCCGTTTTTTTGTTGACCGCTCTTCCGGCTGCCGCTTTTGTATAAGAAAAAACCGTAATGCTCATCGGCGGAACCGTGATCAGGATCGAATCCGCTCTGTCATCGCATTCTGATTTTTTTGACTGTTTCAGTCTCGGATTACCGACTCCGCTGCCTCCGAATTCTTTGCTGTCACTGTTAAAGATTTCTTTGTATTTTCCAGGGTATGGAACGCCGATCTTGTGGTTTTCGTAAGTCAGCGGTGAGAAATTGCAGACGATCAGCAGCGTCTCTTCTTTTTTCTTTGTGTTTCTGGTAAAGACTACCATATTTTCATTGGCAGAAATGTTATTGATCCAGGTAAATCCATCCGGATCATAGTCCATTTCGTAAAGTGCCGGATGCTCTTTGTAAAATGTATTGAGTGCTTTCACATAATTCTGCATCTGCTTGTGCTCATCATACTGCAAAAGCTCCCACTCCAGTGACCGATCCTCTGCCCACTCATCATACTGTGCAAAATCCTGTCCCATGAACAAAAGCTTTTTGCCCGGATGTGCCAGCATAAATCCATAAGCGGCACGTAAGTTTGCAAACTGCTGCTCACGGTCACCCGGCATCTTGCCGATCATGGATGCTTTGCCGTGTACAACCTCGTCATGTGACAAGGTCAGGATATAATCTTCACTGTACGCATAAACCATGCTGAACGTCAGTGCCCCATGATTTGCGGTACGGAAGATCGGATCCAGTGACATATAATAAATGAAGTCATTCATCCAGCCCATGTTCCATTTGTAGTCAAAGCCAAGACCCTCATCCTCAACGGCTCCCGTTACTTTCGGCCATGCTGTGGATTCTTCGGCGATCATCAGAACCCCCGGCTCCTTCTGTTTAAAGATGGAATTGAGATGATGGAAAAATTCGACTGCTTCCAGATTCTCGTTTCCGCCGTAGATATTCGGCACCCATTCTCCTTCGTTCTTTCCATAATCAAGATAGAGCATGGAAGCCACCGCATCCATACGGATACCATCAATGTGATACTTTTCTGCCCAGAACAGTGCGTTTGCGATCAGGAAGTTCTTGACTTCCGGACGACCGTAATTGTAGATCAGTGTGCCCCAGTGCGGATGGGAACCTTTTCTCGGATCGAGGTGCTCGTACAGGCAGGTTCCGTCAAAGGCAGCCAGTCCAAACGTATCACGCGGAAAATGTGCCGGTACCCAGTCCAGAATCACGCCGATGCCCTGTGCATGCATATAGTCCATGAAATACATGAAATCTTCCGGTGTGCCGTAACGACTGGTCGGTGCATAGTATCCGGTCACCTGATAGCCCCAGGAACCGTCAAACGGGTGCTCCATAACCGGCATCAGCTCAATATGCGTATAGCCCATCTCTTTTACATAGTCTGCAAGCATCACAGCCAGTTCACGGTAATTGTAAAACTCCCTGCCGTCCTCCGGCTTGCGGAATGAGCCAAGATGTACCTCATAAATGGACATCGGAGCCTTCTTACTGTCTGCATTTTTTCTCTGTTTCAGCCATGCTTCATCTTTCCATGCATACTGACTCAGGTCTGTGATCACCGATGCCGTGTCAGGACGAAGCTGTGCAGCATTGGCATACGGATCTGCTTTTAAGAATGTCAGCCCTCCCTTTGCCTTGATTTCATATTTATAGAGCTGTCCTGCAGCAAGTCCCGGTACAAACAGTTCAAAAATACCGGAATCCCACAGTCTTCTCATCGGCAGACGTCTGCCATCCCAGAGGTTGAAATCGCCTACCACGCTGACACGCATAGCATTTGGTGCCCATACTGCAAACAAAACACCTTCCACACCATTGACCGTCATTGGATGTGATCCCAGTTTTTCGTAGATATCGTAGCAGATGCCTGCATTAAATTTCTTCGTTTCTTTTTCCGTGATCTGCGGTGCAAAACGATATGGATCTTCGTATTCTACGATATTTTCTTTTCCATCTGCTTCTTCTCCAAAATCTACGTGATAATGATATTTCGGAATTTTTTTACCCGGAAGCAGTGCAGCGAAAAAGCCTTCCTCATCCTCTAAATCCATCGGATATTCTTTTTTGCTGTCTTTCAACACCACTGTCACACTCTTTGCCGTCGGCAGAAACGTCTGGATCAGAATCCCTTCTTCTGTCACATGTGCCCCCAGAATATCGTGCGGATGATCTTCTTCTGAATATACAATCCCCTCTACTGCTGCCCAGTCCATCATTTCATATAATTTGTTGTCCATAATTTTCAAACCCTCCCTTATGTATTTAAGCGGATATTCGCAATCCGCTTTGCTGCTTGCCCATAATGTTTCTTAAATTATGATACCTGCGGATTGTTCCGTGCGTTGCACTCCTACAATCCTTTCTACGCTCCGCTTCGGTCGGTGCTAAACATGTGCCACTGGCACATAGCACCCCTGGCATCTTATTATTCTATTTTAACACAAACAACTTCAGTAAAAAAGCAAAAAAATTATAACATATGTAAAAACAGTCCGCTTCTTAATTTTGGCTCAAACCATGTGGATTTCGGCGGCATCAGCATGCCGGCATCGGCTACGGCAAACAGTTCTGCCATGGAAGTCGGATACATGGAAAAAGCCACCGCATCTTTCTGCTGCGTCTCTTTTACATGATCGACCATACGCTCCAGCTCGGAAAGTCCGCGGATCCCACCCACATACCTGATGCGTTTTGATGTTTTCGGATCCTGGATGTCCAGATATGGCTGCAAAAATTCTCTTTGCAGATAAGCGACATCCAGACCTTCCACCGGATCGTCTTTTGTAAGCTCTGTCTTTGCCGTAAGCTGATACCACTGACTACTAAGATACATGCCAAAAGTCCCCTTTTTCTGCGGATGATATGCCGCATTTACCGGTTGTACATCAAAAATTTTCGCTGCGTTTTTCAGAAAGCCTTCTCTTGTCTGTCCGTTCAGATCCAGGACGACACGATTGTAATCCATGACGTAAAGTTCCTCATCCGGGAATAATACCGACAGAAAATAATTGAATTCTTCACTGCCGTCATAATCCGGATGCTGTTTTCTGCGAAGCTGCCCTACTTTGACTGCCGATGCTGCCCTGTGATGTCCGTCTGCGATATAAATTTTATCTATTTTCGCAAATGTATCTGCAATTATTGCAATATCCTCTTTTGCATCCACTCTCCAGCCTTTATGTCCGATGCCATCTTCCGAGACAAACGCAAACATCGGTTTCTGCTGTTTTATTTTTGCTGTCACCTCTGCGATCGTCTGATCTTTGCGGTAGGCAAGAAAGATCGGTCCGGTCTGTGCATTGCAGGTATCCACGTGTCGGATACGGTCCTGCTCTTTTTCTGCCCTTGTATTTTCATGCTTTTTGATCACACCGTTTAAATAATCGTCAATCGAGGCACATGCCACAAGACCGGTCTGTGACCTTCCATCCATCGTCAGTTCATACAGATAGTAACATTTCTGCTGATCCTGCACAAAGGAGCCTCTTTTGATCCATTCCTCTAACATATCATGTGCTTTCTGATAGACTTCCGGTGCATACATATCCTGATCTTTTGGGAACTGGGTCTCCGGGCGGTCGATCGCCAGAAAGCTTTCCGGTGCTTTTTTTACCTGTTCTCTTGCCTCGTCACGGCTGTAGACATCATAAGGAAGAGCTGCGAGTTTAGATGCAAGTCCTTCTGCCGGATGTACAGCACAAAATGTTCTGATCTCTGCCATAATCATTCCTCCATCTCTGCACGGTCCGGGCGTTTCGGTTTATGAGCCGCCTCTTCCGTACTGAAAAAGGCTGAAGCAGAAAACTGCAACAGCCTTTTGTCCTCTTGTTTTTCTTATTCTTTTGTTTTTTATTTGATCACTCTGACTCTCAGCACACCTTCGACTGCACGGATCTTATCCAGTACTTCTTTGGATGCCACGCTGTCCAGATCAAACAGAGAGTATGCATAATCTCCTTTGCTCTTGTTTACCATGTTTGCGATGTTGATATCAGATGTTGCAAAAATATCAGTAAACTGTCCCAGCATGTTCTTTACGTTGCGGTGGTTGATCGCAATACGGTTTGCATGTGTGCATTCGCCCAGACTGCAGTTCGGATAGTTTACAGAATTGATGATATTTCCTTTTTCCAGGTATTCCATCAGTTCCTGAACTGCCATCTTTGCACAGTTGTCTTCCGATTCTGCGGTGGATGCACCCAGATGAGGGATGATGATCGCATTTTCCACACCTGCGGTTGTGGTATTCGGGAAATCGCAGACATATTTCTTTACTTTTCCTTCTTTGAGGGCTTTTACAACAGCCTCTTCATCTACCAGCATATCACGTGCAAAGTTCAGGATCACGACATTTTCTTTCATCAGATTGATTGCATCCTGATTGATCATCTTTCTGGTAGAATCCATCAGCGGTACATGGATCGTGATATAATCGCAAGTACGGTAAATATCGTCCACATCTTTGATGTGTTTTACGCCTTTGGAAAGTTTCCATGCCGCATCAACAGAAATGTACGGATCATAACCATATACATCCATACCCAAACATTCTGCCACGTTTGCCACCTGGATACCGATCGCACCAAGTCCGATGATACCAAGCTTTTTGCCCATCAGTTCGCATCCTGCAAATTTCTTTTTTTCTTTTTCTGCCTTTTTTGCAATATCTTCGCTTCCTGTTTCGGATTTTGCCCATTCCACACCGCCGATGATATCACGGGAAGCCAGCAGCATGCCTGCGATCACCAGCTCTTTTACGCCGTTTGCATTGGCTCCCGGTGTGTTAAATACAACGATTCCCTGTTCTGCACATTTCTCAAGCGGAATATTGTTCACACCCGCACCGGCTCTTGCAATAGCTTTCAGATCCGGTGCAAATTCCATCTCGTGCATTGCCGCACTTCTTACCAGGATCGCATCTGCTGTTTCTGGTGTGCTTACAGGTGCATAGTCTTTTGTGAATTCATCCAGTCCTACCTGTGAAATTGGGTTCAGATTATGATACTTATACATGATTACAGATTCTCCTTTTCAAATGCTTTCATAAATTCTACCAGTTTCTCTACCCCTTCGATCGGCATCGCATTGTAGATACTTGCACGCATACCGCCGACACTTCTGTGTCCTTTCAGGTTCTCGAATCCGGCTTTTTTTGCCTCTTTCACGAATTTTGCATCCAGGTCCTTATCACCTGTTACAAACGGAACATTCATAAGCGAACGGTCTTTTGGAACAACCGTGCCCTTGAACAGTTTGCTTTCATCCAGATAATCATAAAGAATCTTTGCTTTCTTTTCATTGCGCTCTTTGATTGCTTCCAGTCCACCCTGTTTTTTCAGCCATTTAAACACTTTACCACAGATATAGATTCCATATGCCGGTGGTGTATTGTATAAAGACTTGGCATCTGCATGCGTCTTATACTTCAACATAGTCGGTGTACCTTCTAATACATCATCTGTGATCAGATCCTCACGGATAATTGCGATCACAACACCTGCAGGTCCGACATTTTTCTGAACACCGCCGTAGATCACGCCGTATTTTGACACATCTACCGGTTCAGACAGGAAGCAGGATGATACATCTGCCACCAGTGTCTTTCCTTTGGTATTCGGAAGCTCTTTGAACTTCGTACCATAAATCGTATTATTCTCGCAGATATATACATAATCTGCATCTTCAGAGATATCGAGGTCTGAGCAGTCCGGAATATAAGAAAATGTCTTATCTTCGGAAGATGCGATCACATGGACCTCTCCGTATTTTTCTGCTTCTTTGGCTGCCTTTTTCGCCCACTGTCCGGTTACGATATAGTCAGCCACTTTATTCTTCATCAGATTCATAGGAATCATGGCAAATTGCTGAGACGCTCCGCCCTGTAAAAATAATACTTTATAGTTATCCGGGATATGCATCAGTTCACGGATATCGGCTTCTGCTGTCTCAATAATCTCCTGGAACACCGATGAACGGTGACTCATTTCCATAACCGACATTCCACAGCCCTGATAGTCTAACATCTCTGCTGCTGCTTCTTTTAATACTTCTTCCGGCAATACGGCCGGGCCTGCTGAAAAATTGTACACTCTGCTCATTGTTGTTCCTCCACTTTCCTTTACTTTTTTCTTCTACTATTCTGCATTTTTTGCTTCCAGGTCTTTTTCATCAAAAGCTTCATTGATCGGGGCGCCAGGGGCAACCATCGGCCATACCTTGTCATCACTGTCAATCTGGCAGTCGATCACCACCGGATGTCCGCTCTTTAACGCGTTCGCAAATGCTTCTTTGAATTCTTCCTGGGTTGCCACACGTACTCCTTCTGCTCCCATAGCTTCTGCAAGTTTTACAAAATCTACGGCATCATTGAGTACAGTAGCCGAGTAACGCTGTCCGTAGAACAGGTTCTGCCACTGGCGGACCATACCAAGTACATGGTTGTTAATCACTACCTGGATCACCGGAATATTATGGCGTGCCGCGGTAGCGATCTCATTCATATTCATACGGAAACATCCGTCACCTGCGATATTGACAACGGTCTTTTCCGGTCTTCCGACCTTGGCTCCAAGTGAAGCTCCAAGACCATATCCCATGGTTCCAAGTCCTCCTGAGGTAAGGAGTGTTCTTGGCTCTGTATATTTATAATACTGTGCTGCCCACATCTGGTGCTGTCCGACTTCTGTCGAAATGATTGCTTCACCATTTGTCTGACGGTAGATCTCTTCTACAACAAACGGTCCGCTAAGCACATCCGGATGATAGGTCATCGGATATTTCTCTTTGTAAGACATGATCTGTTCTACCCATGCCTTGTGATCCTGCTGTTCCAGACGCTCATTCATCTTCTGAAGAACGACTTTCAGATCACCGACCACACCTTCTGTGATCAGAATATTTTTATTCATCTCTGCAGCATCTACATCAAACTGTAAGATTTTTGCATTCTGGGCAAATTTCTTTGCATTTCCTGTTACACGGTCACTGAATCTTGCTCCTGCGACGATCAGAAGATCACATTCACTGACTCCGTAGTTGGATGCCTTTGTTCCATGCATTCCGAGCATTCCGGTATATAACGGATCTGTTCCCGGGAATGCTCCTTTTCCCATCAGGGAATCGGTAACCGGAGCATCTACCTTCTTTACGAATTCATATAATTCTTTGCTGGCTCCTGATAATACCGCTCCGCCACCGACAAATATGTATGGTTTCTCTGACTCCCGGATCATACGTACTGCACTTTCCAGATCTTTTTCACAGATATTTTCGGATGGTTTTACAACCTTTGGTTCCTGTGCTGTAAATTCTGCTTTGTTCGCAGTTACATCTTTCGGGATATCGATCAGGACCGGTCCCGGTCTTCCTTCTTTGGCTATCACGAATGCCTTACGTATCGTATCCGCCAGATTATTGACATCTTTTACAATATAATTATGCTTGGTGATTGGCATTGTAACACCTGCAATATCGATCTCCTGGAAACTGTCTTTTCCCAGAAGTGATACTCCTACATTACAGGTAATTGCAACGACCGGAATCGAATCCATGTATGCGGTTGCAATTCCGGTTACAAGGTTTGTTGCACCCGGTCCGCTGGTTGCAAGACATACACCGACTTTTCCTGTCGCTCTTGCATATCCGTCTGCCGCATGAGCAGCACCCTGCTCATGTGACGTAAGGATATGTGTAATCTCATCTTTATGTTTATATAATTCATCGTATACGTTCAAAATCGCTCCGCCCGGATAACCGAATACGGTATCGACGCCCTGCTCTTTCAAACACTCAATTACGATCTGTGATCCTGTTAACTGCATACCATTCATTCCCCTGTCATGATTTATTTTGCTTTTGGAACTTCGAGAATTGCTCCTCTGTTTCCAGAAGTAACCATTGCCGCATATCTTGCAAGATATCCGGTTGTAACTTTTGGTTCTCTCGGAGTCCAGTTTGCTTTTCTCTTCGCAAGTTCTTCATCGGATACATCCAGATGAATAGAAAGGTTCGGAATATCGATCTGGATCAGGTCTCCTTCTTCTACCAGTGCGATCGGTCCACCAACAGCTGCTTCCGGAGATACGTGTCCGATAGATGCCCCTCTGGATGCACCACTGAAACGTCCGTCTGTGATCAGCGCTACACTTGAGCCAAGTCCCATACCTGCGATTGCAGATGTAGGATTTAACATCTCACGCATTCCAGGGCCTCCCTTTGGTCCTTCGTAACGGATAACGACAACGTCGCCGGCAACGATCTTACCACCTTTGATCGCTGCAATTGCATCTTCTTCACAGTCAAATACTCTTGCAGGTCCTTCGTGTACCAGCATCTCGTCTACAACAGCGGAACGTTTTACAACGCTTCCGTCCGGCGCAAGATTTCCTTTTAATACTGCAAGCCCGCCTGTTGGTGTGTATGGATTATCAATTGGACGAATTACTTCCGGATCTTTGTTGACCACGCCTTCGATATTCTCTCCAACGGTCTTTCCTGTAACTGTCATACATTCTGTATGCAGAAGGCCTTTCTTATTCAGCTCTGCCATAACTGCATATACACCGCCGGCCTCGTTCAGATCTTCCATGTATGTCGGGCCTGCCGGTGCAAGGTGGCAGAGGTTCGGTGTCTTTTCGCTGATTCCATTTGCAAAATCAATCTCGAAATCCATTCCTACTTCGTGTGCGATTGCAGGGAGGTGAAGCATACTGTTGGTAGAGCATCCAAGTGCCATGTCAACCGTAAGTGCATTCAGGATTGCTTCTTTTGTCATGATATCTCTTGGACGGATATTCTTCTCAAGAAGTTCCATAACCTTCATACCTGCATGCTTTGCAAGACGGATTCTTTCTGAATAAACTGCCGGAATTGTTCCATTTCCACGAAGTCCCATACCAAGTACTTCTGTCAGACAGTTCATACTGTTCGCTGTGTACATTCCGGAACATGATCCGCATGTCGGACATACTTTGTTCTCGAATTCGCACAGATCTGCATCTGACATCGTTCCTGCAACGTTTGCTCCTACTGCCTCGAACATGCTGGAAAGACTTCTCTTCTGTCCTTTTACATGTCCTGCAAGCATCGGTCCCCCGCTGACGAATACAGTTGGAACATTAATTCTTGCTGCAGCCATCAGAAGTCCCGGTACGTTCTTATCACAATTCGGGATCATAACAAGCGCATCAAACTGATGTGCCATTGCCATTGCCTCTGTAGAATCTGCGATCAGGTCTCTGGTTACCAGAGAATACTTCATTCCGATATGTCCCATTGCGATTCCGTCACAGACTGCTATTGCAGGGAACATGATCGGTGTACCGCCTGCCATGGCAACTCCCTGTTTTACTGCATTTGCGATCTTATCCAGATTCATATGTCCAGGTACGATCTCATTGTATGAACATACGATACCGACCAGTGGTCTGTTCATCTCTTCCTCGGTAAGTCCGAGTGCATTGAACAGCGAGCGGTGAGGCGCCTGCTGTTTTCCTTTTGTTACTGTATCACTTCTCATTCTTTTTTATCCTCCTGTTGTCTTTCTATTCAATTTCTTCTATATAACTCTGTAAATCCGTAATTCTATGCAGCAGACAATTACTGAATGTTTGCTGCGATCAGACTTCCCATCTCTTCTGTACCAATCTGAGTCTTTCCGTCCGACATAATATCAATCGTACGATATCCGTCTTTTAATACTTTTGAAACAGCTGCTTCGATCGCATCTGCTTCTTTGTCCAGATCAAAGCTGAAACGGAGCATCATTGCTGCTGAAAGGATGGTTGCGATCGGATTCGCGATTCCTTTTCCTGCAATATCCGGTGCAGATCCACCACTTGGTTCATACAAGCCGAATTTTGTCTCATTTAAGCTGGCACTTGCAAGCATTCCGATCGATCCTGTCACCATACTTGCTTCATCTGAAAGAATGTCTCCGAACATGTTCTCTGTTAAGATAACGTCAAACTGTTTCGGATCTTTTACAAGCTGCATTGCACAGTTGTCTACCAACATATTTTCAACTGTTACTTCCGGATAATCCTTTGAAACTTCTTCTACTACTTTTCTCCATAATCTGGAAGAATCCAGTACATTCGCTTTATCTACACTTGTGACTTTCTTACGGCGTTTCATTGCAATATCAAATCCGCGTTTTGCAATTCGTCTAATCTCTTCTTCATTATATGTAAGAGAATCCTGTGCTGTCATTACACCATTTACTTCTTCTGTCTTTCTCTCTCCAAAGTACAGACCGCCGGTCAGCTCTCTCATGATCATCATGTCAAATCCGCCTTCTGTAATCTCTTCTTTCAGCGGGCATGCACCTTTCAGTTCATCATAAAGCACTGCAGGTCTTAAGTTTGCGAAAAGATTCAGCGCTTTTCTGATCTTTAAAAGTCCTGCTTCCGGTCTCTTGGATGGCTCTAACTTGTACCATGGAGATGTCTTTGCATCTCCTCCGATGGAACCCATCAGAACCGCATCACATGCTTTTGCCTCGGCGATCGTCTCATCTGTAAGCGGCACTCCGTGAACATCAATGGATGCTCCCCCCATGAGTAACTGTGTATAATCACAGGTATGTCCATATACTTCTGCAACTTTATTCAGAACTTTCATTGCCTCCGTTACAATCTCCGGGCCAATTCCGTCTCCCTTAATCACACCAATTTTAAGATTCATAGTTCTTCTTCCTTCCTTCGGTAAAAATCTATAAAAATAATATTATCGTATTTTTATACATGTTTCAAGACTTTAATTGACTAAATTGACAAATTGCTACATTTTACATACTAAAAAAGACTTTTTATCATATTTCTTGTACACTTTGTTGATTTCTATCCACTCGATACATTCTTGCAATCTCTTTGATAACCGAAAGCTTTTTACAATTGCATGATACAGAGAACTTGCCACTGGCAACTTCTCTTGCATACTTTGGTATAACAAAAAAATTACGGAACACATATTTCTATGTGCTCCGTAATTTTTATTGCCATGCATTCGCAAGGAGCTGCCAGTAGCAGGTCCTGTAAATACCAAAGTATACAACTGCCAGCGGCAGATTCTATGCATGATATTTCGCTGTTTCAAGAATCCGGTTCGCATTTTCCACACGCTCTTTCGATGGCGGATCAATGCCTTCCAGCTGATATGGGATTCCCAGTTCTTTCCATTTATATACACCAAGTGTATGATATGGAAGAACCTCAACTTTCTCTACGTTATCAAGTGTTTCTATAAAGTCATGAAGTCTGTGCAGATACTCGTCTTTATCGCTTCTTTCCGGAACCAGGACGTGACGGATCCAGACTGGTTTTCCGGTATCAGAAAGATACCTTGCCATATCAAGAATATTCTTATTCGTCTGTCCTGTAAGGATCTTATGCTGCTCATCATCAATATGCTTGATATCTAGCATCACAAGATCTGTCACCTTCATAAGTTCCTGGAATTTACTGAAGAATGGCTCTTCTCTTGTAAATGGATTCCCGCAGGTATCCAGTGTCGTGTTGATTCCTCTTTCTTTGGCTTTCTGGAACAACTCCAGCAGAAAATCGATCTGCAGAAGCGGTTCGCCTCCACTGACGGTAATACCGCCCTTACTTCCCCAGTAAGTGCGGTATTTCCAGGCTTTATCAATCAGTTCATCTGCTGTGTAGAGAGTCCCTGAATTCATGTTCCATGTGTCCGGGTTATGACAGAACTGGCAGCGCATTGCACAGCCGGTCGTAAATATCAGATACCGGACACCTGGACCGTCAACGGAGCCGAAACTTTCCAGAGAATGAATATATCCTTTGGTCATAGTTTTGCTCCTTTTCTTATTTATTACATGTAATTCGCCATGCGCAGCTCGATTCCGCTTTGCTTCATCTCGCTGACGGCTGTCGCCGTATATCATCTGATCCAGATATCATAATTCAAGCAAGCTTGATTATAACATCTGTCTCATCTGATGCATGGCTCATAGCTTTTACATATGATCGTGGCAAGTTCTTGCGATAACGTCTAACTGCTGTTCGCGAGTCAGGTCGATGAACTTAACTGCGTATCCAGATACACGGATTGTGAAGTTAGCGTATTCTGGTTTCTCTGGGTGTTCCATAGCGTCAACCAGTTTGTCTGTACCAAATACGTTAACGTTCAGGTGATGTGCTCCCTGATCGAAGTATCCGTCCATTACACGTGCAAGATTTTCTTTACGCTCGTCATCTGTGTGTCCAAGTGCACTTGGGCTGATTGTCTGAGTATTAGAAATACCATCCAGAGCCAGCTCGTATGGCAGCTTAGCAACAGAGTTAAGAGATGCAAGAAGTCCGCTCTTTTCTGCACCGTAAGATGGGTTAGCACCTGGTGAAAGTGGTTCTCCTGCTTTTCTTCCATCTGGAAGAGATCCTGTAGCCTTACCATATACTACGTTAGAAGTAATTGTAAGGATTGATGTTGTAGGTACAGAATTTCTGTATGTGTGGCACTTGTTCAGTTTGTGCATGAATGTTTTCAGAAGCCAGATA
>OHAD01002134.1_pt1 | contig 16081 bp, 15 predicted proteins | sample 1577011 | NCBI WGS metagenome assembly OHAD01 (sample SAMEA3541510, study PRJEB24748) | human gut metagenome | biome: human gut; feature: human-associated habitat; material: faeces | place: China | collected 2012
ACCCCTACAGGGACGCGACCGCCTCCCCAGGCTGCCCATGTGCCACCATAAAGTGTGCCGGGGTTTGTAGAAACCGTTGTTTCAAACAGACTGCCCACAGGATGCGACGCCAAAAAGACTGCACTTGTTCCAATATCTTCAATTGTGAGCGTGATATCATCCGTTAGTGTCTTTCCGTTAATAACTCGAGACAATGGAACTTTTTCATCAATTTGTTTTTGTAGGTTTGCTGCGACATTTTCATCTAAGATATTTTGAATGCTTTCAAACCACTCTAAAAAGTCAGCTTCTTCATTTTGCTTAAAGCTATTCAAATCACTTTGAATTTGATTATATAACTCGGATGTGTCGATACCTTTTACAAGACAAACAACAATTCCGCATTCCTCAGTGTTTAGTCTTGTATCCTCGATATTTCCACCTACGATGGTAGAGGTGTTTGCAGGAACCAGAATATTTGCTAGTCGAAGTTCATACACCGTGTAGTCTCTTTGTAGGGTAGGAACGGTTGGATCTACACCTGGTGTGCCTTTTTTGATGAAAATGTCTATATCCCTTGCAGCCATTCGATTGTCCCACCGAAGAACAACAGAGTCGATCCGTGGCTGATCTGTTCCTATATCCAAAGTGAATTCTCTGTTTTTTTCTTCAAAACCGCAAGAACCGTTTATCCAGCAGATTCCGTTGTTTACCGTAATTGTCATTCCGCTTGAAGCGTGTACGATAAAACCGACCTCGGCTGCCATATTATTATGCACAGTTGAAACAACTCCATTGCTGATCAGAGAAGAAAAAGTCTTTCTTATCTGCTCTGCACTATTCGGTCGGTCATATATAGGATTACCATGCTCATCATACGTCACCTGACTATCAAAAAAAATACTTTCCATATTTTCACCTTCTTTATTATCTTTTTCTCGGTATTTTATCACCAAACTGCAATTTTATTTCTTTTCGGTTTTCTTTTATCAGTTCATCAACACCTATTATACGAGATTGATATACTTCGTCTGTATTTTTTAAAACAATATCGCATTTATCACCTAAATCAAAGTTTTCTTTGTACTCCATATCTCCGATAAAATCAAAGTCAATGTTTAAAATGTTTTTATGCTTATTAAGATACTCTTTGCCTCTTTCTTTGAGAGCGTCCAAATATTGTTGGTGTGACATATCTTCTTGCTGCTGTAAATCTCTCGCGTCAACATAAAGCCTTTTTAGCTTTTCCCCATTAGACTCGTCAACTAAAACAATTTGTCTTTGATCTCCCTCTCCACTTCCTGCTACAACTGCATAATTTTTGTAGTTACTGTCGTCTGTAGTGACTATAAGATTTTTGAAGTGTCCCCAATTTTGGTTAAAAATAGCTGTCTCATGCCCTAAAATTGGCGCAACTTCCGAGGTTCTATCCAACCCTGACCACACCCTGAAATCTATTCCGTTGTGTATATAGTCATAGCTTAACGAAAAACTGTACTCATACTTTTGTAATATCGAAAACATTTGTGAGGCGATTTCCTCTCCTGTTTTTTGAAATGAAATCGATGTTGTGGGGGCTTGAGATACGTCAACGTTAAAGTTTGGAATGTCATCGCAATAAATAGATAGCATCGTGCTAATGCAGTCCTTTACACTGCCGTTAAAAGAAAAAGTCGGGTGTAAAATGTAATTGTTTAGTGCGCTCTCTAAAAAAAAACCGCTGATTTGTACAAATTCTCCGCGTTCTTCACTGATGTGCTCGACCTTTTGTACAATTCCGAGTTCAGCCTCCGAATTTCTATACACATACAGAAATGAATTTTCGTAGTCCTTTGCTAAAATCTGAACGGAATACTGCCCGCATTCGTAATATCGTCTATTCCACTGAAGATTAATATATTCTACAAATTTTATTACATTGAACCTTTTATCTAAAAAAATCAAGTCCATACTATACCCCCGAATAAAGCTGATTGTAATACAGGTAGACGTGAACAGCTGAATCATTTGTATCTGCACTGTACGAAATCGTGCATCCGCCTCGGTCGATTGCAAAAAAAGTGCTTTTTCGGTCAATCGCATTCAAAAGTTTTTTACCTCCCTCTTCAATTGTCCTTTTTTCAAAATCGATTTTTACCCCTTGTTTACCTCTCAACTCTTTTGTGAATTGAATATATTCCTTTTCATTTTTATATATTTTCAGTCCACTTACGGGTGCATCGAATTCAAGAAGGACCGTGCAGTACGTTTCCACTGCACCGCTATTTGGAACGAAAACGTGCTGTGAAAAGTTTCGTGTACTTGCAACAAAGCCCTTTTCTTGCGAAATCATTAGAGGAAACCCCATCATCGGAGATATTGAAGCTAAGTCTTTGCCAAAATCGTCATAGGATTTGAAATAAGGACTGGGGCAAAACACAGATAGTGTAACCATCTGCGGCGCAAAAACGTTGTTTGTTGGCAGATCTCTTGCATCCACGATACACTCACACCATACCGTATTGTTTTTGTATGTTATATACATTTTAAAAGAATTTTTCGGATTGAAGAAATCGTTGATTTTTTCGCGCGATGGATCAAACTGTCCGGCATAGTCGTTACAGGCAGTAATCGTTACCGTTCGAGAGCTAACTCTTGTGCCAGTTATGATGTCACCGTCACCAACCGCACGTTTTTCTGTAAAGATTTCCTGTGTGATTGTGCCTAACCCCTCAATGCTAATGATTTTAAAATAATCCGTAATGTTAAGTGTTAAGCCGTCATCTCTTACGAATCTTATCATCCTTTATCACCTGCCAATCCAAAAGTAAAAATCCTGTTGATAGCCCGTGCTGTTGCGTCTGGGCTTTCTACAGGCTGGTTAAAGTTAATCACGGTTTGCCTGTCTCCTCCACTGCTTGTACTTTGTGATATACCTTTATTTATCATATAGTTACTTCTCGCTGCCGCACCTGCTACAGCCGTTTGATTCGAGTATACCGCTGCTCTTGCTTGGTCCATAAGGGCGGTGACGTCAATGTTTTTAAGCCTATCTAAAAATTCATTTGAAATACTTGTTGCTTGACCGAGCAGTTTAGGTGTATCATCTTCCAACCCCTTTTCTGCGCCTTCCATAACTTGATTGAAAATGGCGCGTACTTTTCGTGAAGGTGAATGGATATCAAATGCTTTTCGAAGATTTCCAAGGATGCCATTAGCAATACTGGTAGCTTTTGCAAAAAGTACAGGCTCTTTTTTGTTCATCTCATCAAGCATTGGTGATAACGCGTCTTTCATGGTATCTCTTGATTCTTGTGGGAGCTTATCAAAAGATGCGATCAGCCCTTCAACGGTAGATTTTGTTTTTTCATCTAACTGCCCGCCGTACAATTCTGTTTGTGAAACAAAACCTAGCCACACTGCAAGCTGTTCTAACTGTTCGTCAGTCATATTTTTCGTCAAGTCATTCCATATGCTAGTCATCGTTGAATTGTGACGATTAGTTTCAAACGCTATTGCATTTTCTTTCTCTGTTACATTGCTATACTTTGTATTCTCAATCTCTGCTAGTCTATCTGCATGTCTTTGATTTTCACTCTCTAAGGACGCGTTTTGTCCCGCCGTTACCGTTGTATACCACTCATTTAAGCCTGTAAGCTCTCCATATCCAGCACTATATTGTTCGTAAAGAGAAGCTACTTCACTTTGTACGGCTGAAATTCTCGCTTCTTTCCTTTGTTCAGCTGCTTCAATGTCTGCATTGAATGCTTCTTCATTTAAAATTCCATTTTGTGTATGTTTTTGTTGAAGTAGTGCAATTTCCTGGTTGCATTGTTCTTCAATAATTGAAATTTGTTTTTCTGCTTGCTCTTGTGTAGTTGCTAACCAATCATAAGCCGCTTGCTCATACTCTTTCGCAGATGTATCTAGTGCCTCTGCTTGTCTTTCAGCTTGAGCCACAACAGCATCCATAATGGATTGCTCAATCGCAAGTTGTTGCTCGTTTAGCTCTCTAAGTTTTTCAAAGTACTGTTCGAGCTGTTGAATTTCTTCTTGTGTATAGTCCCGCCGTTCAGCTGATGCTGTTTTACAAATCAAAGTTATACCATTTTGAACATCTTGCATATTATCCGCTAATGCTTGCTGTTCCTCGGATGATGCAAAAAGTGTTGAGTTAAAATCACTTAAATGGGATTTTGCATTGCTCATACCGTCACTAAAACGGGTGAATCCTTGTGAAACTTTTTCAAATGACTCATTTAATTGTTCAGTTTCACTTTTTCCACCACTAAGAGCGACAACTAACCCAGCTAAAGCACCAACAAATACACCAATCGCAGTTACCACCGCACCAATAGGATTTGACCTCATGGCTACGTTCCAAAGCTGTTGTGCCGCTTGTGCAAGCGTAATTTTTCCAGTTAACACCTCTGTTGCCGCAATCTTAGCCCAAAGCAATGCATTAGTGATTGTTGTCTTTGCTGCCAAAAGTGTTTCAGATGTCGTAAAGGATTTAATCCAAGAGGTTGCAGTTTGTACAATCTTTAGTGCTGCAAAACCACCTGCTGCAGCCGTTAGTAGTGGGGTTAATGGTTTGATTGCTTTGATACATGCTTCTATAACTTTTGTAAGCGGAGGTATCACAGTTTTAGCAATTTTAGATACAGTGCTTATAAAAGTTGAAAACACAGGTCTTAAACTGTTCAGTGCACCTGAAACAGCACTTGCAATTGTTTTAAAGCTGTCAATGATTGTTTTTCCCAGTTCGCCAACGCTTTTGCCTACATCACTACCGAGTAAATTTGAAGCAAGAGAGGAAATGATTTCAACGCCTACTTCTGCAACCTTTGGTATAATTTGAGCAATACCGTTGATTAAAGATTCGCCTATCTTGACCGCTGCTTCTGCTATCTGTCCAGAATTGTGACTAATTCCGTCAAGAAACGACGTTATCATGGACGTTGCCGCATCTATCATCTTTGGCGCGCTGTTTGCCGCTTGTGTTGCTACTTCTGCAAAAGCTGTACCAAGCTCGCTCACTAGTCCAGACAATCCACCGTCTTTGAACGCTTTTGTTAACTGCTCTACCATAGAGGTTGCAGAATCAACAATGGTGCGTATTGGCGTGTTTACACTATCGTAAAACTCAATTCCCAGTGTTTCAAGGGCACCGCCTAGTTGCTCAACACTGCCTTTAAGATTGTCCTGCATGATTTTTGCGGCTTCTTCTGCCGCACCATTGCAGTTGTTGATTTGCTCGGTTAGTGCTGCAAAATCCTCATCACTTGCATTGACAATCGCAAGCAGTCCAGACATAGCTTCTTTACCCGCAATACCTGCGGCATACTCTGCCTTCTGTGCTTCAGTTAACCCTTCAAAACCTTCACGAAGGTCAATCATAACCTCGTTAAACGGCTTAACATTTCCTTGCGCATCCGTTAAAGAAATTCCGAGTTCTTCCATGTAGCCAGTCATTTGCTGTGTTGGCTTTGCAAGATTTGTCAGCGTTGCTCTTAATGCTGTACCTGCTGTTTCTGCTTTAATGCCAGAGTTCGCCATTAAACCAATAGCAACGGACATATCTTCTATGGAGTAACCCAGTGCGCCAGCTACAGGCGCAACGTACTTGAATGTGTAGCCCAAGTTTGCAACGTCTGTATTCGTTGCATTTGCAGTCATTGCCAGTACATCAGAAAAATGCGCTGCATCTTTTGCTTCTAATCCGAATGCCGTTAGCGAATCTGTTACAATGTCCGCTGTTAAAGCTAAGTCCTCACCAGAGGCAGCAGCTAAAGACATAACACCTGATATGCCGTTTAGCATGTCCTCTGTATTCCAACCTGCTTGCGCCATGTACTTAAACGCTGCTGCTGATTCTGTTGCGCTGAATTTTGTTTCTGCGCCCATCTCTTTGGCTTTTTCTTTCAAAAGCTCCATATCAGAAGCACTTGCTCTTGATATAGCTTGTACTTCGGACATACCTTCTTCAAAGTCTGCCCCAATTTTGATAGCTGCACCGCCCAATCCTGCAAGGGCCGTTCCTGCACTGGCTATTGCTGTAAGTGTTCCTTTGATACCTGATTGGGCTATACCTGATAGCTTTGATAACCCTGCCTTGATACCACTTGCATCAAGGTCTGTTTCGATTACGACTTTTCCGTCCGCCATATAATCACCTGCCTATTTTGTCAATAAAAGCAGGCTCCGGCTCACTACTCTCTATGGTGTGGCTCTAGGCTCTGTCGTTTTTATATCAGTTGTCTTTGTAATCGTTATAATTTTTTTGCATCTTGTGCATTTAATCTCTACTTTTCCATATTCAAGTTTGCATAATGTTTGCCCACAATTTGGACATTTTATCTTTTCAATTTGTTCCACCTTCCTTTAAAAAGGTATAAAAAAAGCACCGTACATTTCTGTACAATGCTTATTTATTAAAGAGGGTATATAAATTTTTCCAATAAAAATACCAACTACCTAAAATGATAGTTGGTTTTCATTGGATTATACCCCTGTAAAGTCATATCCTGTAGCTATTACTTTTTTTATATCATCAATATTTAAATTTTGATTTCTAAAGGTCGTTTCAATTGTTTGAGTATTTCCCTTATTTAGATTATCAATACCAATGTATTTAGCTGCTAACAGTTTATCGTTTTCACCCAAAGCAACTACGGTTATAGAACCCAGAGAAACATCTTTAGAAGTATTATTTTCCACCATTCCTGTTATCTTAAATACATTTCCCGATGATTTTAAAACGTTCAAATTTGAGAAATCTAAGAGTTCTACCTCACTTTTTACCACTCTTACACCATTCAAATGTACAACCATTTCTTTAATATCATCGGGGTTTTCTGTTGTATCAACTGAAAATGTTGACCCACAATAAGCCTTCTCACCTGGTTGAATGATACGGGGAACAATATTAACACTCTTATCACTTTCTAGTATTGTTCCATCATTGCCAATAAAATCAACCGTATAATTTTCAATTTTTACCGCTTGGTCAAATGTATTTGTAACTTCAAAAGCATATTCCCCATATACTCCTGAACTAGAACTTAAACTGATTGAATAAATTTGTTGAGATGGTTTTAACGAAGAATAATCAATTTTTGATGACGTTTCAGAACTTGATGGATTGCTAACTTCTATTCCTTTGCCTTCATATAAGGCCTTCATTACTGTATTATATTCTTCTGCTTGAGTTGGGGTTAGTTCGTAGGCAAGCCTCAAAACTACATTATCATACTGATATATATACTGTGTCGCAAAACTTACATTTTGAGCAATAGCCTCTACATACTCTTTACGTTTTGTGGCATCTCCACTATTGGTAAAAACTTCAATTGTTCCACCTACAGGGTTATTTTCAATATCGTATTGCTCAGTAATTCGACTATCAGCAAAATTTACTTTACTGGTATATTGGTTTGGTCTTCCTAATAATTCATTCGGGTCATTTTCTTCCGCATAATCGATTTCATTCGTAATTGGAAGTCCTTGCGCCTTCAAGTATTCAGTAATTTGTGCAGCATTCATTTTTGATAATGACAGTTGAGTTTCGCTGGATATGTTACTTATTGAACTACTATTCTGCGTTTCCTCTCCGCAACCAACTAAACCAACAGATAATGCCGATGCAATCAGTAAAAATGCAATTATCTTTTTCATACTTTCTCCCCCTTGTATAAATATGGAATATTTTATCATATTAAGGGAGATATAGCAATATTTTGTGAGTATTTATAACAGTCCTGTAAGGTCTCCGCCGTTTAATAATGCTTGTTCCAATGCAGTGGTCTTTTCTCTTTCAGTTTTCGATACAGGGATTGCATATGTTTTCTGCATACGTCTGTAAAACTCTTTCTGCTGTGGGCTCATATCTTTTGTGATTGTCATGGACCTGTAGCCCATAATTTTCACAAATTGAGTTTTCTCACTGAGAGAATCGAACATGGCTTTGAATCGCCACCAATGTAAATCATGCTCCTGTGTTAAATCAATCCCGTATTGTTCTAAAAATGCAGCATAGATATACGGTGCATCATGCTCAAAAGAATATATTTGCGTGCGTCTGTTGGTCGCTGTGCCGCCTTGTGAGGCGTTATCTTTGTCGCAGTGGTAAAAGTTCATTACCGCAGTGAAAGCTGCGCCTACGTCAGCAGGAACACAAGCAATATCACCATAGTATAGAAGCAGTATTCGCATTAATTTTTCTGTGTCATCCAGTTCACTGACCGCCGTCATTTCCAGTCTGATTCCTGTCCGAAAATCCGCATTGATATCATACATCTTGCCGCCTACCTTGACGGCTGTCGGCAATTTATCTAGTAGGATATTCATGCTTTTTTACGGCGTTGGCTGCGGTTTCCTTTGTACTTCTCAGCCCTTTTATTAAAGGCTTCCTCTTGCTCTGCTTTCTGCTTCATAAAGGATTCAAAAGCATCCATGCACAGTGTTAGGCTGACTTTGTCACCAAACAACTTTTCTGATGTTCCTTCTCCAAAAATATGATTGAAAAAGTCAAAAATAATATGGCACATTGCTTCTATTTGTTCGATTTCATCTTGAATAGGAGCGATTTCTTTATTTATGTTCGCCACCATTTCGCTTCCTTGCTTAATCGCTTTTAAGGTTGTAACGTCTAAAACGTCACATTCCAGCTCAACGCCGTTAATAATCATGTCGTATCCTCCTAACGTTACGCTCCTGCACCTGCGGCAGTAAATGTTTTTGTTTTTGTGTTGAACTCACCGTCAATAAAAGAACCAACATTGTTTAGGTTACCGGTTACTTTGACAGTCTCGCCGCCTGCACCCGCGAAAGATGAAACTTCAATGGAAACGTGGAATTTTCGGGCTTTGAAAGTGTTTTCTTTCGATGAAACAGGGCTGAAAAGTTCTACTCTTACATAGTCAGTTTCTGCTTCTGCACCTGTTTTCTGATTTCTGCCGACCTCATATAGATACATAACTGCTTTTTCTGATGCAATCAGGTCTGTATCGTATGGAAATTGCGCTTGATAACCTTTGATTGTGGATGTTGCGGAACGGTCATTCACATATGTTTTTGTATCCAGTTGGGCTGCTGGGTTTTCATCCAGTGTATTAAAGCCTGCACCCATTAGTTCGTATGTTTCTTCATCTGTGCCAACATTTAAGTAGTCGGCAATCTGATATCTTTGAATTGTTTGACTCATGTTATCGCTCCTTATAGTAAGTTAATTTGCATTGGATTTGGTACCGTGCTGTTTTTTCAAGCTCATCCGCTTCCAATGCATATCCTGTTGAAATTGCTTCAATTTTTTGACTTTCCATACCTTGCGGCAATTTCGGAAGGTCACCGTTTAACGTTTGTTGCTCGAACCAATCTGAAATGTTTTCATAAAAGTTCGAGGAAAGCATATTTTGTATTGCGCTTTTGTCGTACTCGTCACGACTGGCAAAAATAAAAAGCACCTGCCGAATCGATGAGCCGTCAACATAACGCTTGACTATCGGTTCTGCCGGTACTTCTTCAATTACATATTCAATTGGGGTTTCTCCTAAAAAGTTAACGCGTACTTTTCCATCTTCATCGAGAAGCGGGCAAGTACGCATATAGTCATAAATCGCATTGATAATGTTTATTTCGCAACACCTCCTGCGAATTTCGCAACGCTTTTCACAATAGTTTTGCCTTTGTCAATCCACATACGCGGAACCCACTGCTTACCGCGTAAGCCGCCTTTGCTTGTTCCCTGTGTGCCGTAACCTTTGTTTTCATAGTAATTTTTTCTGGCATACGGCTGAATGTACTCAATGCGGTTTGGGTATACTCTAGCTGTATTTTTCAAAGGTCCTTTTTGAAAAGGTACATAAGGGTCAGACATACGGCGAACTTCACTGGAAAAGAATTTTTGTGCTTGCCCGTTTTGATTCAGGTTACGTTTTAGCAGTATCTTGTCTACAGGGTCAATTTTGATTTTAATTCCAGCCATTTACACACCTTCTACCTTCCAATGCGGACATTGACCGTCTGTGTTATAGGTCACAGATTTTATTGTCACCGCGTTATACTTTCTCTTGAGTGCGCTGGCAGTAATATCTACACCAACATTTTCGTTGCATTCTCCTTGCACAACAAGCATTTCTTTCTGCGGTGTGAAGCTTTCCGGTGCATTTTCAATGGGTATGCGAATTTTTACAAAGTTATCTAAGTTCAATCCCTTGTCCGTGGTGCTTACTGCCGTTACTTCTCGCCATGTTACACCAGCAACCGGATATCTTTTGTATGTCCCGTCTTTCTGCTCTACAAAGCAGGTGATGACTTTATTTGCTCCTATCATGGCAATACCCCCGATATAACAGACCTGTGTTTGCTAAATATAAAGAAGCTGATTCTCTCAATTTACGTGCATTTGAGCGAGAATCTGAACCATAAGACAGTGTCTCACTGTATCCGTCATTGTTAAATGATTTCACAATACCTTTTGTTTTAATGGTTTTTTGCTGCTGCATTTCGTCAACAACACTGCACACCGCTTTTTTCACTTCATCGCACATCAAGTTTGGTTTTTCCTTAATTCGATTAAAAGTAATTGTATCTATGTAATCGGAAGCTCTTTCCGCCAAAATAGCAAAATTTTTTTGTTCAAGTTCTCCGCCCCACTGCGTTTGATAGTATGTATAGTCTGCATATGCCATAGCTCTATTTTAATTACGCTGCAGCTTCAACTGGATTTTCTGCAGTAACCAGTTTAATAGCTTTGCTTTCATCAAGAAGATAAACTGCATAATGCTCATCTGCTGTAATTTCGGTTAGCTTTAAGCTAATATCTCTTGCAGTTTCAACTTCTACCCCACGTTTCAGATAAATTGCAAGTGCGCCCGGTTTTACAATGTAGTTTGTATATTTGGAACCACTCGCTTTGATTTTGTTGGAAACGCAAATTTGGCAACCCCAAATTTCACCAATAACACCGCCCATAATTGCTTTCTGTGTCATTTCGGAAGGTTTTAAATAATCAGGGTCTTTTCGGATTTGTGCCAACTGAGCAGGGGCAATCAATAACACTTTTTCCCCTTCCAAGTCTTCACCGAATTTTACTAAACCATCCGCAATTACATGACTACCGATTGTATCTTTAGCACTTACATCAACGGTCATGTTTGCTTTAATTCCAGATAACGCAGCTAAGCAATCGTTGTCTACTTTAGCAGCAATAGACAAAGACAGTTGATTTGTTCCTTCTCCTACAGGGTCACCATATCCACTAAGTACAGCCTCGTCGGTTATTTTGATACCTTTACCTGCTTTTTTTACTTTTACTTTTGAGGTGCTAGTTGTAAGAAGTGCCATTGGAATAGCTTCACCCTCCGCAACATCAGCCGCATCCCCAATATATGCAAATTTAGGAAGTGTTACAGTATCACCTGCTCTTCCCTGCAAAGTAGTATCGATTTTTGCCAGTGGTGTAAATTTAATCAAATCGGTCAGTTTATCTCTAACGACATCTGCCATTACCTCTGGATTAATCATATTTGCAATTTTTGTTACATCTGCCATATTAAATTACTCCTTTAATTCATTATAAAGTTCGGGATTTTCAGACTTAAGAGATAATCTATCCTGATATCCCATTTTTCTAAAATCTTCCTTTGTTAGTTTCATTTCTTGTGATGTACCTGTAGCCGCTACAAATGTCGGTGTTGGTTTTGTGCTCTGGAACGCATCAGGATGAGATTCCTTAAATGGATTTACAACATCATCTGCGCCGATCAGTTTGTCACCTTCAAATTGCAGCCCTTTATCCAGCAGCATTTTTGTTACATGATTTTCGTAAATTTCATCCTTTAGCTTTAAACCTTTTACATATCCCGCAACTTTGCTTTCGTGGATAAACTTTTGCTTATCAGCTTCGGCTTGCTCTGCTTTTTGCTTCCAGTCATCACATGCTTTTTGGATACTCTCGATATCCATTCCTTTGAACTCTTCTATCTGCTTGTTGGCAGCCTCTAAATTCTCGTGTGCTTCGGTCAGCGCTTTTTCTTTTTCTTCAAGAGCAGATTTTGCTTTTTCGATATCCGCTCCGTTAATCTGCATGATTTTGTCAATCGCTTCCTCCGGCACATTCAGTTCAATTAGTTCTTCTCGTTTCATAGTTATCCTTTCTGTAGATACGCTTTTGTACGAGGTCGCATCTCTTTCTACTCCACCGATTACGCTCGTAGTCAGCCAAAATAAAAAAGCCTTTTAACGCCATGCCCAGGGCATAAAAAAACCACCCTAAAAATAAGGTGGTACATTACTTTTATCTTAAGTTTTTGTTCCAAAAATATCCAAAATACTTTCACATGCATTTCCTATGTCGTTCGGTACATAATCTTTTTCAAATCCGTGCATCATCAAATAATTCTCTACCGCCTCTATGATTTCAATAATTTCATCGTCAGAATAATCATAATCATCAGTTAAATGGTAGTTAAGTTTTTCAAGTAAATTCAGTTGTTTTTCATTAAACCAGCTCCGTAAACCCTTCACGATGTATCTCCTTTTAGTCTTTTAGCTCTTTTGGTACTTGTTGGATAAACGGTAATCAATGTACCGTCAGGATTAACAGATACCGTTGCTTTTTCTCCTATTAAACAGAAGCTCTCTCTGCCTTTTGTATCTATTTTCATTTTACTAATCTGCAGTGGCTTTGTCAAAGCATTCTCTATATCCTCTTTTGAAACATTCCGTGACATTGCTCGCAATCCAAAGTGGTCACTTGCTCCAGTAATTTTAATACCATTTGGTAATGTAATACCTTTAAAATCTCCATATGATTTTGCTGCCTTTTCTACCCACACTGCTTTGCTTGCCTGACTGTGCCCAAAACCATAAATTTGCGTTAATTCTTTCTGCTGTGCCATGTCAGCATGATAGCTAAACTCTTTGTACGCGTCACGCTGTCTTTTGAGTTTTACTGCGGCAGCTGCATAATCGTCTTTCAGTCCGGCAGAATCATATCCAAGTAACTCCCGTTTGGTTTTCCGTATGGCCGTTTCCATATCTCTTTGCTTTTGTGTAGCTTCATATGTGTTATAAACCTTACCGTTATATGTAAATGAAGGAGGGTCAATCTCTCGCAGTTGTTTTCGGCTGTATGCCCTTTCAGATATGCCCGGAAAGAACGGATGATATCCATGCCTGCAGTTTGCACCGCACAGCCCATCAACTCTGCCTAAACCTGTAGTTTCTTCCAAATCGGGGTAGCCGTCTTTTTCTCCGCCCCTGTGATATACTTCACCTTGCCACACTCTGTGTGACGGTCTTGCGCCTGCGTGTGCAGTTACTTCAAAGAATTCACAGCCCAGTTCATCCGCTAAAAAATCTGTCATTCTCATAGACAGCTGATTCACACCTGTCATTACTGCCCGCCTTGCAGCTACATCAAGATGATTTGTCCAGCCCGATTCATAATCTATGAAGCGGATACCACTATCAGCAAGTCGCTTTACTGCTGTTCTTATCGCCGTGTTATAGTCCAGCGTTCCGGTTGATACGGATAACTGCGCCAAATCCAACTGTTTTTGATATGCTGTTGTAAGACTTACCGCATGAGATTTACCATTGACCTGCTCCACAAAGCCCATAGTACGGGTTAAATTTTTTAACTCACCTTGTGTCTGCCTTGTGATACTTTCGATCAGGATTTCCAGTTCGCTGTAGTCCGCAAGTTTCCTGATATTTTTATTTGCAGCATGATAAATAGCCGCTTCTGCATCAAAAGATGTTTGAGCGGCTTCATGTAACATTTTTTCTATTTCTTTCTGTGCTGTTTTATCAACATTCGAAATAGCTTTTTTTATTTTTTCGTCAGTAGATAGAATTGCACTCAATCTCTCCATTTGCCATTGTGCTGTATCTGTAATCTTTCCGGTCTTTGCAATCCGTCTGGATATATCGGAAAGTATCTCATCCTCCAACTCTTGAAACAAGCCAAAAATAGGTTGCGGAAAACTCTCTAAAAATTCAGGAGTAAGCAAACAGTATCACTCCTCAACTCGGCTCTGTGGAAGATTTTGGCGAGCGGTTTTAATCTCCTCTCCTGTGTACCATGCCCTAAACTCATCCGCGCCCAAAATCTCACCCTGTACCAACTGGAACTTCTCTGCAAATTCAGCTTTACGGTCAGTTACCAGACTGTCATCCCAACTGTAAGACGTTTCATATTCACCTTTCGGCGCAAGAGAATAAATACTACACATGACATCCATAGCATAAATTAAATCTTCCAATGCACCTTCCAATGCTTTTTGAATATCTAGAACAGAAGCATAGGAACGCTGTTTACTCGCCTTTATCTCCTCTGCTGTCTTATCAACCACTTGCGGGTCAGAGATTGTTCCATACGCAAGATTACAGTTAAACTCTATCCGCTGAAAGATACGATTTAGCCCATTTACAAGTGATTGGTCTCGAATTTGAGGACTGAATATCTGGTAAAAAGCATTTCCATTGGCTGGTGTATCAATATCAAGCCTTCTGAAAAGCCTATCACTATTTTTTGGCAACTTCAAATCCTTTTTGGTGGGTTCTAAATACTCAATCGCTGCATCAATGGCAAGTTCCGAACCTTCAAACTCCCATAACAAGCGACTGTATTGCTCGTCAGCATCTTTTATCAGTTTTTCTGCTCGTGAGTATACAGAAACACCAAGCGGAGAAGCTGAATCAACTGTATTTGCAAGTGGTATTTTAAAGTACGCAAATAATGGTTTCTCTATTGGGCTTAGCGTTGTCTTTGGCTGAATATGTTTCCATTCTGCTACTAAATCCAGTGAAATCTCTTTCCCCAAACTCCCCTTAACTTTGCTCATAAACGCTTTATTCGTTACTGTATAAGTACTACCAACCAAGCTGTGTTCTTCTACTCTGGTGTAAATATCCCCGTCACGCACAATCTGTGTGTAGAAAATACACCCCGTCATTTTCCCTGCGCCGTCAAAAGCAGTTGGCAAAAAAGTATCTGCTTGATTATAGTCAACCACAATATTGTTTCCTGCAACATACGGCTTAAGGATAATTCCACCTTTTGCACAAGCATACTCAACATTGGGTCGAATCCCTTCAATCACTCGCTGGTATTGCTCATTTAAATAGTCTGCTCTCTTAGAACCTGTAATTTCTGTTTTCATTTCCAGTGTTACTAAACGCGCAAACTCTGAAGCTATGGCAGCAGGAAGGCTTAAACTCTTCACTTTATCTGTAAGCCAATCTGCTTGGTTATTATATAGCTTTGTCCACCTGGTTATCGCACTTTCCATACTACTTGAGATAGAAGTATCAAAGTTTCTATTCTTAGGTGACACTGTCTTGACAATCTGCTTTAGCCAGTCAATCGTTTTTTTAAACAACATCGCTCCCCCAATCTAACCATTTGAATTTTTTGCGTAATACTGTGTTACAGAAGTAACGGACCTCGTCCATAGCGTGGTCATTTTCCTTCAACACAGTATCGGATGTTTTCTTTTCATCCCATCTATATAGACCGAATTCACGTATACAGTCTTTACAGCTTGGGTCTATACGTATCATACCTGAGTTTAACAATGAACTTGTAATACGTATGCCGTCAATAACACTGTTAATTGCAGGTTTTACCCTAAATTCGCCATGTCTGCGGATACACTCGATAAAGGAAGCGGCAGAAGGATCAACTATAACTCTTGTAATCGGCAAATCTTCTACCAACTCAACCAGTGCTTGATAATGTTCCTCATCCGTTCTTTGCCTGCCTTCTTTTCTACTATCGAAGTAACTTTCCTTTATGCGAGCAGCTCCCTCACTGTTAACTCCCCACAATCCCATAGAACACGGATTAATCGTACCGTAGTCAATACTGACATAGAACTCGTTATAGTCATTCATATCAACTGTTTTTATAATTGTTTCCTTTTTACTTTGGAAAAAGTCGTATACAAGTCCTTCTGCTACCACCCATAGCCCACGGATAAACCTATCATAGAAAACACCGGCATACATATTTTCATAACGTTTTTTTACCTTCTCAGATAAACTGTTGTTGTCTTTCATAGTGAAATGCAGGTATAAAGCGTTTTTCTCTTTGTGCTTTTGTATCCACTCCTTA
>OHAD01002135.1_pt1 | contig 16080 bp, 28 predicted proteins | sample 1577011 | NCBI WGS metagenome assembly OHAD01 (sample SAMEA3541510, study PRJEB24748) | human gut metagenome | biome: human gut; feature: human-associated habitat; material: faeces | place: China | collected 2012
CAGCGCCAAAACGCTCAATGACAAGATCGCTGCCGCCGTGGCGGTAAAGTCGGAGGCGCGACTGGTGTGGAACACCCATGTGACGTCTCCTAACAAATTCACAACTTGGGATGTTCAGATTCCAGGCAATGTTGATAAGATATGCATTACCAAAGGCAAGTACAACAGCTACGGTAATAACACTGAAAAAAGCATTGCACGCGGTGGCACGACAACTTATGACTGTGACATCAATTTTACAATCACATTCCAAACAAACGGCATCCTTCATGTTGTTTATCCATACAAAACAGTGTTCCCTTTGGAACTCTGGATTGACGGCTACCACTACCCCACCCTTGCCGACCTGCTGACAGAAACGCAGGCCGCGCAGGCGGACACGGACGCCCTGGCGGTAGATCAGGAATACCGCGTCGCCATGCTGGAACTGGGGCTGGACGAATAAAAAAAGCAGGCAGTCCGAAAACTGTCTGCTTGCCGTTATTTGTCCCGGTAGTGGGAACCGCACTGCACGATCTTGACCACGTTGCCGTCGATGCGGTAGACGATCCGGTTGCAGTCGTCGATGCGACGGCTCCAATAGTTGGAAAGGTCCCCGCTCAGCCGCTCCGGCTTGCCGATTCCCTCGTAGCCGTTGCGGTCGATGTCCTTCAGGAGCTGCAAAATGCGCTTGAGCACTCTGCGGTCCTGCGTGGTCCAGTATTCAAAATCTTCCCATGCTTCCTCTGTCCACGCCTTAATCATCCAGGTCTACCTCGTGGACCGTGCCGCCGGTGGCTTCCATCTCCGCAATGGATTTGCGCAGACGGGCCATGTTCTGTTCCGAATAGAACGGGTCCACAGAAAGCTCAAACGGCAGGCGCTGTTCACGGGTCATCTTTTTGGCCAGCATGGTGACAGCAGTGGACATAGACATTCCCAGTTCGTTGCAAATATGGTCAAAATTGCGCTTGAGATCATCATCCATCCGGATGCTAACGGTGGTCTGAGACATCACGATCACGCTCCTTTGATCATATTATAATACATTGTATGTACGTTGTCAACAAATTTTAAATTGGAGCACTGCTCCGGAAAGGACAAACCTATGCTGTATCGCACCCTGAAGCGCCTAATCGAGCGCGGCCAGACCACTGGCCTTGCGGACAAGCTGGATGTTTTTTACGCCACGAACCGCATCACCGAGGCCGAGTATAAGGAGCTGACCGAGCTGCTGGCGGAAAAGACCGGTGCCTGACCGGCGGGAAGGACGTGAGAACATGGCAATCAAACAGTACAGCCTTGCCAAGGACGGGGCCAGGCAGCTGGCACCGGGCTTTAAGGTGCGCGAGTTCCGCTGCCGCGACGGCAGCGACGTCGTGATGATCGACGAAAGCCTTGTGGTGCTTTTGCAGTGCATCCGAGAGCACTTCGGCAAGCCCGTGACCATCACCAGCGGGTACCGCACGGCGGCCCACAATGCCGCTGTGGGTGGAGCCAAAAGCAGCCAGCACTTGCTGGGCCGGGCCGCAGACATTCAGGTGCAGGACACCGACCCGCTGGCCGTTGCCGCCTACGCTGAAAGCCTGATGCCCGGCTGGGGCGGCGTGGGCCGCTACCCGGTCAAGGCCGGCCGCACCAAGGGCTGGGTGCATGTGGACACCCGGCCCAACAAAAGCCGCTGGACGCAGTAAGGGGGTGGCGCATGAAAGATTATTTTTGCATGGCGATCGGCGCGATCGGCGGCGTGATCGCCGGTCTTTTTGGCGGCTGGGATGCCGCCCTGCAAACGCTGGTGATCTTTATGGCCGTCGACTACATCACCGGTCTGATTGTGGCCGGTGTGTTTCACGCATCGCCCAAAACCAAGACCGGGACACTGGAAAGCCGGGCAGGCTGGAAGGGCCTGATCCGCAAGGGCGAAACGCTCCTGATCGTGCTGGTGGCCTGCCGGTTGGATGCCGTGATGGGCTCCAGCTTTGTCCGGGACGCTGTGGTCATCGGCTTTGTGGCCAACGAAACTATTTCCATCATCGAAAACGCCGGTCTGATGGGCCTGCCGATCCCAGCAGCGCTCACCAAGGCTGTGGACATTTTAAAGCAGCGCTCGGAAACCGAGCAGAAAGGTGAATGACTATGAACGCACACATCACTACCAACACCACCCGCACCGTCTCCGCCGGTACCGTGGCCCGCACCGCCGTGCTCCTGCTGGCCCTGACCAACCAGGTACTGTCCGCCATGGGCAAGCCCATCCTGCCCATTGACAGCGCCCAGCTGGAGCAGGCTATCACTGCTGGTTGCACCACCGTGGCCGCACTCATCAACTGGTGGTACAACAACAGCTTCACCCAGGCCGCCCTCGCTGCCGATGAGGTCTACGAGCAGAAGAAGAACAGCGTGCACTGAGCGCACCGCTGTAAGTCCATAGCATAGCAACAGCCCCGGGAGCCGTCTGGCCCTCGGGGCTGTTTTTGTTTGCGTGTGCTGCCATGTGTCGGAAAGTGTTGCATTTTCCCGCATTGGTAGTTATAATGGTTTGGTAGTAAAATATGGTAGTAGTTTGGAAGTTCTTCTATTTTATCCGTTTTCTTTCGCACGGGGTCATTCTGTACAAATGGAAAATCCCCCGCAGTTTTCACGAAACTACGAGGGATTTTCTTGGCGGAGTAGGAGGGATTTGAACCCTCGCGCCGTTGTTTAGACGACCTACGCCCTTAGCAGGGGAGAAAAATCAAGCACTTTCAAACGAACTGCCGCACAAAAAAGGAGTGCTCATGTAATGTTTTGGAAGTGCATTTTCTCGTCATCTGCCATCAATCCCCCATTTTATGCCCCGCCGCATTTCAGCAAATTCCGACCTTTTGCAACGCTTTTCAGCGCTTTTGGCACAATTCGACACTTTTCGTTTACACTCTTTCTTGGATATTCCACAAGTCGGAAAGGATGTGTTTAAAAGTGCCAATCACTGATTCTTCCACGCTCTCGCTGCGCATTGCTCAGACACTCCGGCCTCTGGGCATCATCCGCAGTATGCGTTCTTACTCCATCATTGCCGACTGCCTGCGGCTTATCTGGGAACAGGAGGACCGTCTGGAAGCTGTCCAGAAAGAGGTCTATGATCCGATTGCTGACAAGCAATGCAGCGACTGGACGGCTATTCAAAGCACCATCCGTCGGGCCGCACAGACCGCATGGCACACCAACCCTTCCCGCGTGCAGGAACTGGCGGGCTACCCGTTGGATGGCTGCCCCAGCGCTGTGCAGTTCCTTGAGATGCTGTACAACGATCTTGCTCGTAATTCAGTCTAACTGAAAAGCTGCTGCGTAGACCTTCCTATGCAGCAGCTTATTTTTTAGGCTTTTCGTAGGCAAACAGATAGCCTAGCAAAAATGTAATAACCGTTTTATCCAGATCCAGTATTGTTGTTAGTATAGAGCTAGATGCTTTATCATTCCACAAAACTATGGTATCGATAATGTACAAAACTGCACCACCCACTAAGCAGGCGCATAGTAAACTGAACGCATTGTCTTTTAAATGGATCTCTTGCTCGGCCTTTTTTGCTTGCGCTCGGCGCTCTATCTTTTCCGCATCCTCGGATGGGATATCATAGATTGCAGCTCCCGCGCTTGCGGCAGACGCCGGAAGTTCCTGCTCCGACTCCGGAGAGTTCACTTCATAATCATCCGAAGCCATCAACCAATTTCCTCCGCCTTAATATCATCCTCTTTGAGGAACGGTAACCGTTCTTCCTTTGCCTTACGCCACGCAGAACCTTCCATATGTGTCAAATTGGACAAGGCAATGCCAGACCATAATTTGTACCGCTCCCACACGGCACTAATAGCCTGATACGCTTCCGGCGCACCTTGCTCCGAAAGGACACTTGCACTGCCATTTGCATTTTTCGCAAACATTGTGATCGGGCTGGAATGGAACGACCTGAATTCTTCATACACACTCGGAAGCACCGGACCATACGGCCACGGTTCAAAGCGTTCGTTGAACAGCGGCTGCCCCGTTTTCTTCAAATACTCTCTGTGCGAGAAATAAAGAAGTTTTTGTAATTTCATCGGAGTAACGGGGATTTTTTCTTTAAATGCCTTGTACAGAATCGTATTGCACGCAGCTTGAACCGGTACAGTAATCATCATACTTTCAACCCCCTTCCTACTTATAGTATATAATACATGTGTTAAATTTGCAATCGTTCCACGCCTTTTTATTGCAAATTTGTAAACTTTTTATAAACGTTTCACTTCAGCTTGTTCATGGCGTCCAGCTTTTCTTCCAGCGGGATGTGAGTGTAGCCCAGCGTGACCGCATAGTCCGTGTGGCCCAGCACTTCCTTTATAATTGCCGGGGCGACCTTCTCCACAGCCAGCAGCGTGGCCGTGGTGTGGCGCAGGCAGTACGGCGTCATATCCGGCTGCAGGCCTACACGTTGGGCCATGTCGTGCCACTCAGCATAGAATGTTTTCTCGTCCACCTCGCACAGGCGCTTGGTGCCGCTACGGTAGGCTTCCCGCACAAGGGGCATGATCTTGTCCGGGAAGATGATCTGCCGGGCCTTGCCGGCGTCCGTTTTGATGCCGCCGGTGCAGTACTGTTCGGCCAGGTGGGTGTTCGCTTTCAGAATCGTGAGCATCTCACCGGTGCGCATTCCGGTGTAGGCCATGATGAGCCAGTACCGGCTAAACTCGTGGCCGGCATCGTAGTCCTGCCAGATCCGCTGCACCTCGTCCTCGGTCAGGGCGGTGCGTGTGCTGGCGCTGATCGGCGGCAGATCTAGCAGCTTGGAGTAATCCTTATCGGCATACTCGTACTTGAGGGCCAGCGTGTACATCTTGCTCAGCAGGGCCTTGATATCCCGCTTGGGGTAGTACCCGCCCTCGCGGGCGTCCACGATCGGCTGCAGGTGCGCATAGCGCAGGTTCCGGATCTTGGCATTCTTCAGCGGTTCCAGCGCCGACCAGGCCGTGCGGTAATGGCTGGCTTTGTCCTTGCTCAGCTTGGGCAATGTCTGCGCACAGATCATCTCCCACAGCTCCTGCAGGGTGGCGTCCTGGGCAAACTCCTGCCCGTTCAACACCAGCTCCCGCATCTCCGGCAGGGCCTGCACGGCATCCCGCTTGGTTTTGAAGCCGCTGCGGATCTTATGGTAACGCACACCATCCTTATAGATGTTGATCTCGGCACGCCACTTGCCGGCATTGCCGTACTGGTAGACACTCCCCTCCCCGTTCGACCGGGCACGGGGCTTCCGTGTGGCCACCAGCTTTGCGCCGCACCAACAGCACCATGCTGCACCGTCCGGCAGCTCCTTGTGGCATTTCGGGCATTCAAACATTCTTTTCACCTCCAGAAGGGTACACTTTGACAAGCCTGCCCTTTTGGAGTACAATAACAGTTGGTTAGGTTGTCTTGTACCCTTGTGGGCAAGCCATTCTATAAACGCTCTCGGTGTTGGTAGCACCGGGGGCGTTTTTGTTTTGTTCAACTACCGAGGATTCCTCGGCAACTCATAATAAAGCGACCCCGCCATGGTACGCATCATTGAGAGGCGTGGCGGGGTCTGTATCATGCATTTGCATTATATGCCACGCAATAAAGCAAGCGGAAGAACGGTTTTACTCCTTTTTCTCCTCTGCATCTTCTGCTTCAAACTGTGCCTTTAAAAGTTCTATCATGTTCACCATTGGCAACACAATTTTGCCATTGTTAAGAACAGCGGTGGAAATTGTTTCAATTTTCCCGCGCGCAATACTATACAATGCGGTAGACCCGTTAAGCCATAGTGTACCTTTTCACCCCACCCAGTGGGTCCAGCCCACGGCCTTGCCCTCGATCTGCACGTCGTTCAGTTCCGGGCCGGTGTAGACCATGGGCGCATAGGCGGCGTTTGCGGGCATCAGGGTCAGGGTGCCGTTCTGGTAGTACACCCGCTTGAGGGTGGCTTCCTCGCCGATGCGCACCGCGGCGATCTCGCCGTTTTCCACCTCGGGCTGGATGCGGATATACACCACGTCCCGGTCATGGATGCCGGCACCCTCCATGCTGTCGCCGTGGCAGGTGAGGGAGAAATCGCACCGGATGTTCTCCGGCACGTCCACGATTTTTTCAATGTTCTGCTGGGCCAGGATGGGCGTGCCGCAGGCGATCGAGCCCACCAGCGGGATCTTCTTCATCTTGGGCATCGGCTCAAACCCCTTCGGGATGGGACGAGGGGTGGGGGCAGCGGAATGATTGAGCACAATCGGATCAGCAATCTTAATATCCGTACGGCCATACAGATAGTTCATATCCACATTAAACAGGTCAGCGATTGCCTCCATGGTCTCAAACCCCGGCTCTCGCTCCCCACGCTCATACATGTTTACACTGCTCTTGGACAACTCCAACTCGTCCGCAAGCCGCTGCTGTGACCAGCTTTTTTCACGGCGCAGCGATTTCAGCCGCTCTGCAAAAGTTGCCATTTGGCCACCTCCCTATATTATTACAATCAAATAATAGCACATATCGTGCACAAATTCAAGCACAAAAAGTGCACTATCATTTTATGCACATCTTGTGCACTCTGCGAATAGATTTCTTTCTCCGCTTTGAGTACAATAAGTGCACAGAAAGGAGGTGACCACCACGGATGGACAGTAAGACAATCGGCCATAAGCTGCGTGCGCTGCGTGGCGAAATGGACGCAAAAACCGTTGCTGATGCGCTTGGAATCAGTACTTCGGCGCTTTTTATGTATGAGCGTGGCGAACGTATTCCCCGCGATCAGATCAAGAAGCGCATCGCCCAGTACTTCGGCCAGAGTGTCGAAGAAATTTTTTTCGCAGAGTGAGTACATATTGTGCTCATTTCAAAGGAGGTGAAAGCGAGATGACCTTTGCACAATTAAAAAAGACCATCCCCCACATCAAGAAAAAGATGCAGGGATGGCCGTACAAAGCAATCATTATTGACGGGCCGCAGGGCCCTACCGGCAAGACCACTGCTGCAAAGCTCCTGCGGGAACAGGGCTTGACAGTCTACGAGGATTGGGAAGTCCTACACGTCACTTTGGATGCTTTGCTGCCAGAATGGCAGGAGAGCGCTGAGAAACATTAAATGTCCAGTTTACTGCTTCTCTGTTTTCAGTCCGATAACCGGCTTTCAGCATGGCTCCTTTGAATTCTCCATTTGTGAAGTACGAGTTTTCGCCGGGAGCAAGCTGAACAGCCGCATTGACCAGCTGAGCATCGTGGCCTTTGGCCTGCCGGGCTTTGACAAGATCATGCAGACGGCGATGGAGATTGCTCTGCCGGACAAGAAGGAGGAATGATTTATGGAAAAGACCCCGTTCCCCACCACGCTGGACGAGCTGGAAACCTACCCCCAGCAGACCCTGACCGCCGAACAGGTGGCGCAGTTCCTGGGCTGCAGCGTGCAGTCCATCCGCAGCCAGGCGCAGATCGACGCCGGAGCCCTGGGCTTCCCGGTGATCCTGTACGGCAGCACCATCCGCATCCCGCGGCTTGGCTTTATCTACTTCATGCGCTACGGCCGCACCAGCGTCCAGAAGCGCAGCTACAAGTAAGGAGGACATTATGACCACCACAATCATCCCCGCCCGTGAGCGGGCGCAGGCCCCCATCGGCCTGCCGTACATTGCGCCGCTCATGGCGCACGCTTGGTTCCGGTGCGATATCACCGCAGGGTCTGGCATCTACAAGCTGGGCCGAGATGTGGCCGGGCTCAAGTCCGTACCCATCCAGATCTTTGCCAACGGTGAGTGGCACACCGTCGTGGGCTGGGACACCGATAAGTGCTACCCCTCGTGGCAGCGGGGGCTGAATCTGGAGGAGGAAGAGGCATGAAAATCAAATCCACCGTTTTGCATGTGCTGGCCGTCGCCTGTATGGGCGTGGGCCTGCTGTACGGCATGGGCATTGAGGGCGGTGCCCAGCTGGGCCAGCCCGTCTCGGACGGCGAGTTCGTCACCGCACTGGTGCTGGTGCTGGCAGCTGTCTTTTTCATGCGCTTGGGCTTTGCCGCCCAGGACGCCGAGGAGAAAGCCAGCAAGAAGGTCCACAAGGAGCCCCAGAACACCGTGAAGAGCCGGAAGAAGGTGGGCTGATGCTGAAAAAGAAGCTCATCAACCTGCTGTACACTCTGGCGCTCTACGCAAAGGACAAGCTGCTGGACGCCGAAATTTGGGCGCTTAAGTGCACTGTCCGGACGCTTGAGGCACAGGGCAGAATCCTCGACCGTGTCCTTAAGCTCACAAATGAGGCTGACGCATGACCGCCAAGGAGTACGTCGAGAGCCTGCAGCAGAAGTACGGGCAGCTCTGCCAGCAAGACAGCAATGCTATGACAACGACCCGCTGGGCGTCTGAGCTTTACAAGCTCGAAGCACGAATTGAGGTCTATGTTCTTGTGCTTGAGGACTTGGAAGGTGTGCTGCGGCTCATGGAGGACATCCCCCATGGCTGACTTTGTCAACAACGTCCCGTGGTACACCGTGTGGGACGCCAAGAGCGGTGACCTGCTGGCCAGCGGCACGGCCGCCATGTGCGCCCGGCGGCTGGGCTACGCCAGCGCCAACAGTTTTGCGTCTGCCGTCTCGCACTGGCTCAAGGACGGCAGGCAGCACGTCAAGTACATTTGCCAGCGGGAGCTCATCCCGCGCAGCGAAGTGGACAGCCTGCCCCGCACAACAAAAAGGCCCGCCCGTGTTCGCAGCACGGACGAGCCAAAAGGGTGATGGAATTTGCAAGCCCCATCACCCCGAAGAATAACACACTTTGGAGGTTTTTACAAGAAAATGCTGACAGAAAAGCAGAAAAGTCTGCTGCAGTACATCAAGAATGTGCCCGAATGGCACTCCGGTCTGATCTATGAGCAGCTGGCCGCACTGAACAAAGCGGCCGCAGCACTCTCCATGGCCGCAAGTAATCTGGAACGTGGCTTTGCCGACGGAGTTCTGCGCCCGGATCGGTATTATATCTCAGATCCGGACTACCAGAAGGACTGCCGCACCGAGATTCTCGGCCGACCCGCAAGAGAATTGGGCCAGGCACTGGCGGCACTGGAGATCCTCGGCGTTTTATCGGACGCACGCTCCATGGATTTCCAGCACGACGTCCGGTTTTTGCACGATCTTACCTACATCGAACTGGAAAAGCTCTGCGTCAAACATGGTTATACAACGGAGGAACCACAATGAAAGGTATTTTGATCGAGCCGGGGAAAGCCCCGGAAGTCACCTCTCTGCCGGACACCCTGCAGGGCATCGAGGCCCGTCTGCAGTGCCCCTGTGAGCAGAAAGTGCTGCCCCGCACCCCGGCAGTGCTGGTGTACGGCATCTACGGCAGAGCCTTGTGCCGCACTTATCGCGGCCAGCATCTCTATGGGCCCATCCTGTGCTACGGCTGGCGGAACAACACCCTGCAGCCCCTGAGCAAAGATCTGCAGTCTGAGATGCTGGACCGCCTGAAGGACACGGAGGTGCGGGTATGAACACCTACATCTGCAAGTGTGGGCGGCGGGTGAAAAAGTCCACCAATGCCGACAACACCGGCAACCGCTTGGAAGGGTACGGCCCGGGCCATGAATGCTATGGCTGTCCCTACGCTATGCCGTGGGGCGGTAACGAGTGGAACGAGACTGCCAAACGTTTCGTGCAGGATATTAAGGGCTACGAGTGCCGGATGAGTAGAACGCTCTCATATGGCTCCCTCTTCATCGGCTCGACCAAAGACAAATGCACCTGCTCTGTGTTCAGCCTGGATTTCGACTTTCTGGAACAGATCAGTACATGGGTCAAAGATACTTTCTCTCAGGGCGAACTCACGGGCGGCTTTTCTCGAGACGAGATTCGCCCCACTGATTACTCCCACAATGGCCGCTACTGCTGTACATTCGTCTGCGCTGCCAACAAAAAGGGAATTTCTGCCAAAGCAGCTCTATTGGCCCGGTTTTTCAATCCGGATGGCAACCGCAAGGGCATGACCCCACAGCAGGAGATGGAAAAGATTCTTACCGATATCAAAAAAGCAAAGGAGGGTTTCTCATGTGCACCTGCCCAGAATGCGGATGCTGCTGTGACTACGGCAGAGAATGCTGTCCCGACTGCCACAGCGGCAACGCCGACCACCTCGGAAAACGGGGCGGATGCAAGCACATTGACCCAAGAAGCATCCCCACAGGGCTGCGAATCGGGCCCTACCGTCCCTGCGGAAAGTTTTTCTGCTGGCGAAGCTGTGGGCGGCACCTCATCACCGAACTTGACGCTCCCTGCAAATACGAAAACGCCGCCTGCGTCTGATGCCCCGCAGGACAAGCCCCTGACCTTCCTTCGGGAGGACAAGTGCCCGGAGTTTGATTATTCTGGCCTGCCCGAGCAGGCCGTGGAAAATCTGCACTTTGCCGAGGATGAATACCGGCATGGCAAGCAGATGGCCGAACGCGGGCTGGTACATATGGGCAATGCCGTTGCTGCTGCACATGATGAGCTCGTCGCACAATGCGACAAGCACAGCAACCAGCATAGTGAAGATTCCTTCCGTGCCTGGTGCCTATCCATCGGCATCACCAAGGATAGCGCCTACCGGCTTCTGCAGGTTTCTGCCCTGATGGCCGGCAGCAGTCCCCGCCAGCGGGCCATTCTGGAAGCCCTGCCGCCTACCCTGCTGTACGCCGTGGCAAAGCCCAGCGCCCCGCAGGAGCTGGTGGAAAAGGTCAAGAACGGCGAGGTTTCCACAAACAAGGCCTATCAGGATTTGCTGAAGGAGAACCAGCAGCTGCGCACCGACCGGGTGAACGCCATGAATCAGGCCGAGCTGGAAAAGCAGCGTGCCGAAAAGGCCGAAGCTGAACGGGACAAGGCCCGTGCCGACCAGCTGAGCACCGCCAAGGACTGCAACCGGCTGGGGCTGAAGGTCTCGCAGGAGAAAGACCGGGCGGACAAAGCCGAGGCCCGCGCCAAGACCGCCGAGGACGCCCTGAAGCACCAGCCCATCACCGCCGTTGTGGACAAGGACGAAGTGCAGCGACAGGCGGAGGCTCTGTCCCGCAACGCCGTGCAGGAAGCCCGGCAGCAGGCCGCCGAAGCGCAGGCCCGGCTGCGGCAGTATCAGGAGGACGCCGAAGGGCTGCTTGCCCCGGCACAGGCCTGTGCCCAGCAGGCGCAGTTCATTGCGGACAGCGTGCGGGCCATGTACCTGAACTGGTTTGGCAGCGCCGTTGCCGCCGACGCTTCGCTGGCCCAGATGGGCACCCCTTTGTATGCCGTCTGCGGGGAGATCATGTCCTCGCTGGAAGAAGAAAACACCATCAACCCCACTGCCGCCGGCAGTGAAGAGGACGCGGAACGGGAGGCGTTGTTTGAATGAAATTCGATTACAAAGCATTGATCCGGCTCATGAAAAAGAGCTATAAGGGCGGCGGCATCAAGATCATCCGCACCGAGCGGGAGCTCCGGGACTGCTTTTTCCTGTCCGGTGCCGGCTGGGCCCTGCTGATCCCCAAGGAAAAGTGCCCCGGCGAGGTCACCGGCCAGATCGTCACCTGGCTGGCCGACCTGCCCCGCATCGGGTATGCCGCCTGGGTGGTGAAGGGCTTTGACCCAAAGCCCCTGGAACCCGCAGAGCGGGACCTTGCTATTGCGGACTGCACCGCCCTGACCTACAATCTGGGCATGAAGCCCCTGCCCCTGCGCACCGAGACCGAGTTTCTGGTGCAGCTGGGCAATTTTGAGACCGCCGCTTTTGATCCGGACGCTTTTGCCGTGGTGAGCGGCGGGGCAAATCTGGGTGCCTTTGACCCCGGCGTGATTTTGGCCCGCTGGACGGATGAGGACACCGAGGCATGGTTCTGGATCTGGAACGATATCACCAACGTGCCCGAGATTGCCCGCACGGCGGCAACCGCCTGCCGCGTCTGGCACACGGAAAAGGAGAATTGACATGGTAGAAGTAACTGTCGCCACCCGAGAAAAATCCAAGCTCCGCATTGCGCTGGCCGGCGTGTCCGGCGGCGGCAAAACGCTGGGCGCCCTGCTGCTGGCCTCCGGCATGACCGGCGGGGATTTCAAGAAGATCTGCCTCATTGATACTGAGCACAAGCGCGGCCAGCTGTACGCCAACCGTTCGGATCTGGGCATCGGGGCCTTTTATTACATCGAGCTCGCTCCGCCGTACTCCCCGGCCCACTACAAGGAGGCTGTGGACGCCGCCGTACGCACCGTCGGGCCGGAGGGCGTGGTCATCGTGGACAGCCTGTCCCATGCCTGGAACAGCTCCGGCGGTGTGCTGGAGATCAAGGCCGGCATTGCCGCCCAGCCCAACAAGAACAGCTATACCGCCTGGGACGAGGCCGGCCGCATCCAGAACGATTTCATCAACTACCTGCTGTCGGTCAACTGCCACACCATCTGCACCCTGCGGGTCAAGCAGGATTATGTGCTCACCGAGAACGACCGCGGCAAGCAGGTGCCGGTGAAGGTGGGCATGGCCCCCGTGCAGCGGGACGATGTGGAGTATGAGTTCGACCTGATGCTGAACATCGGCCGTGACCACATTGCCACCGCCAGCAAGGACGTGACCTTTCTGGACGGCCTGAACGCGGTCATCACGCCGGAGCTGGGCAAGCAGCTGGCCGACTGGGCCAACGAGGGCAAAGAGCCGGTGCGCTGCGAAGCCTGCGGGCATCTGGTGTCCGCCACCGGCAAAATGACCCTTGCCCAGCTGGCAGAGTTCACCCGCAAGACCTACGGCAAGTGCCTGTGTGCCGCCTGCGCCAAAAAGGCCGAGCTGGCCCGCCGTGCCGCCGAGAAGGACAAGGAGGCCGCCTATGAAGCCCAGTGACGCCCGTGTCCGGCAGAAAAAGGACCAGCTGCAGCAGGCCCGCAACGCCCGGGGCAAAAGCTGGCAGGACGATCTGCTGGCGGTGCTGGGCGGCATCCCGCAGGCATGGGCAAGGCTCTGGCCCGCCGACTGGGGCGGCCAGCCCTATGACATCGAGGCCACCATCGACGGCCGCAGCTGGGGCATTGAGTGCAAGCACATTGCCAAAGGGAACCTGCCCTTTTCGGCCTTCCGCCCCAACGAGGTGGAGAACCTCTCCCGCAAGGAGGACGCCGGAGGCATTGCCGTGGTGGCCGTGCGCAGGGACACCCCTGCCGTGGACTGCTTTTTCCCGTGGTACTACATCCGGGACGCCATCGAGAGCGGCGAACGCGGCAGTGTGAAGCTGGAGGGCCTGCCCACAGACCTGCTGAACGTGCTGGAGGTGGTGCACCCGTGATCTACACCCTAGATGGAGAGCTGCACCTCTCCGATGTGCCCACCCCGCTGCTGCACCAGCTGATCCGGGAGCTGACCGTGCCGAACCCCCGCTACGAGAACGCCCTGCGGCTGGGCCGCCCGGCCTGGAACATTCCCAGGACCATCATGCTGTACGAGATCAAGGGCAACGCCCTCACGCTGCCCCGGGGCATGGCCGAGGAAGTCTGGCGGCAGCGCCCGGCAGGCACCGTGTCCAAAGACAGGACCCTGCGGGGCGAGCCCTGCGCCTTTGAAAAGGCCGGCTTTACCCTGCGGGACTACCAGAAGCAGGCCGTGGACGCCGCCCTTGCCTGCAAATGGTGTCAGGGCGTGCTGGTGGCCCCCTGCGGGGCCGGCAAGACCGAGATCGGCATGGCGCTCATCGCCCGGCTGGGGCGGCCAGCCCTCTGGATCACCCACACGCTGGATCTGGCCCAGCAGGCCAAGGAGCGTGCCCAGCTGCGCCTTGGTCTGGACGACCGGGAAGTGGCCGTGATCTCCGGCAAGAGCAAGCGCCTGGGCACCAAACTCACCATTGCCACCGTGCAGAGTTTGTACCGCATGGAGCTGGACGAGCTGTCCCGCACCGTGGGCGTGGTGATCGTGGACGAGTGCCACCATGTGGTCAACAACCCGGAATCCGCCAGCATGTTTGCCGCGGTGCTGCGGTGCCTGCCCGCCCGGTGGCGGTTCGGCCTGACTGCCAGCGACCAGCGCAGTGACGGCCTGAGTGAGACCATCTTTCAGGTGCTGGGCCCAAGGGTGGCGGTCATCGACCCCGGCCAGCTGGAACAGATCACCATCACGCCCCGGGTGGAGACCGTGCCCACCGCCTTCGTGTACACGCCCCGGGCCAACGAGAGCCCCATCGACTATGTGCGCCTGATGCACCACATGGCAGCGGACGAGGTCCGGATGCACACGGTGGAAACGGTGCTGGACCGTGCCGTCACCGAGGGCACCAGCTGGCTGGTGCTGGCCGCCTCGCTGGCCGTGCTGGAACGGCTGCACCGGTACGCGCTGGACCTGGGCCTTGCGGCAGAGTTCGTCTGCGGCAGCACCAAAAAGGCTGACCGCCAGCAGGCCCTTGCCCGCATGAAGAACGGGCAGGCGCGCATCCTGTTTGCCACCTACCAGCTGGCCAAGGAAGGACTGGACATCCCCCGGCTGGACCGGCTGGTGCTGGCAACGCCCACCCGCAACAAGGTGATCGTGCAGCAGAGCATTGGCCGCATCCAGCGCCCGGCCCCCGGCAAGACCGAGGCGCTGGTGCTGGACATCGTGGACGAAAAGACGCCCCAGCTCCTGACGCAGTACAAGCAGCGCCGGAGCCTTTATAAAAAGATGAACATCACAGAAAAGGAGTAACTACTATGAGCGAACTGAACTATGCAAGCACCCTTGCCGCACTGGATGAAGAATTTGCCTCGGCCAGTGCCAGCACCGGCTCCGGCAGCGTGCCGGTGGGCCGTTACAACGCCATGATCAAGGAGGCCAAGATCGTGGCCCGCACGGGCGGCGGTCTGGCCCTGAGCGTGTCTTTTGTTGTGACCGAGGGCGAGTACAAGGGCCGCTACGCCTTTACCAGCTACGGCCTGCACAAGAACGGCCTGCCTTATTTCAAGGGCTTTTTGCAGACCATCCAGCTGCCCCTCGAACGCCTGAGCGAACTGGAGCAGATCCTGCCGCAGTTCACGGGCCGCCGCTGCGCCATCAATGTGCAGACCGACAAACAGAACCCCCAGTACACCCGCACCTATGTAGACAAATATCTGGGCATGGGCGACATCCACGAGGTGCTGGGCGCATCCGCTCCGGCAGCCGACGCGGACGGCTTTACCCCCGCCGACGATGACGGCGACATGCCCTTTTAACCGGAGGTGCTCATGCTCGAACAGTTCCCGCAACCCTTGAAAGAGGCGCGCCGCTGGGTCTGTTTCGATGCTGCCAAAACTCCCATCAACCCCGCCACCGGCAAGAACGCCATGCCCAACGAGCCCTCCACCTGGGGCACGCTGGCAGCGGCACAGGCCGCGGTCACCCGCTATGGCCTGCGCGGTGTCGGGGTGCTTTTGGGAGATGGGCTGTGCGGCATCGACATTGACCACTGCCGGGATCCGGCCACCGGGGCCCTCTCCGATATGGCGGTGCAGATCATTGCCCGGATGGACAGCTACACCGAGGCCAGCCCCAGCGGCACCGGCGTGCATATCCTGTTCACCGGCACAAAACCCCTGCCGCAAGAGCAGCATCGGGCTGGAAATGTACGACGGCGGCCGGTATTTCACCGTGACCGGCAACGTGCTGGAAGCAAAGGCCATTGCCGAGCGCACCGAGGCCTGCGCCGCCGTCCATGCGCAGTATCTGGCCAAGCCCGAACCCGCCGGCACGCCCGCCCCGGCTGTGGTGTGGCAGGCCGTGGACCGCTCCGACGAGGAGATCCTGCACACTGCCTGCAGCGCCAAAGACGGGGAGCGCTTTGCGGCCCTGTATGCCGGCAGCTGGCAGGCCTACTACGCCAGCCACAGCGAGGCGGATCTGAGCTTCTGCAACCTGCTGGCCTTCTGGTTCGCCGCTGACAAGGCCCGCATGGACCGGGTGTTCCGTGCCTCCGGCCTCATGCGCCCCAAGTGGGACCAGCGCCGGGGTGCCAAGACCTACGGCGACGCTACCCTGGACCGTGCCGTGGCCGACTGTCAGGAGGTGTACACCCCGCCCCCGCAGACAGCAGACGGCGGCCCGGCCTTTGCGGATCAGGACGAAGCCCTGCGGGCCCTCAATGCCAAAT
>OHAD01002161.1_pt1 | contig 15915 bp, 22 predicted proteins | sample 1577011 | NCBI WGS metagenome assembly OHAD01 (sample SAMEA3541510, study PRJEB24748) | human gut metagenome | biome: human gut; feature: human-associated habitat; material: faeces | place: China | collected 2012
GGTCGTCACGGTGTAGACGTTCCTCACGCCGTCGTGCTCCGCGATACGCGAGGCCGTGGAGCTGTCGCGCACGATCGCCGCCGTGAAGCCGTCGCCGACGGCGAGGACGGTCTTGAAGCCGCCCTCGCCGTCGGGCTCGGTCTTTGCGACGAGCCTCGCGCACGCCACCGCCATGCGCTCGTACAGGCGGCTCACAGCTTTCTCCAAGGGTCGAGACGGCTCTTGAACTGCTGCCGCCACGTGATGGGCGAGCCGTCGCCGCCGACGCGCGTGTAGCTGTAGCCGCCGAAGCTCTCGCTCGCATACGGGCTGTCCAGCTCCTTGGCGTGCTCGGTCTGCCACGCCGCGATCTCGTCAGCGAGGTCGACCACGGCCCGCGGAATGGCGAGCGCCCAGACGGTGCCGACGAACTCCTCGTCCGTGAGGTCGTTGTAGGGCCATGAGTGCAGCCCGTCGTTGAACGTCGAGCCCGTGATGCGGATGTACTGACCCTCCTTGAGGTCGAGCCCCGCGGGCGGCACGAGGCGGCCGTCCTCGATGCGGACGCGCCCCGTTCGCTTGTCGGCGACGAACCAGTTGCGCAGCGACAGAAGCACCTGCTCGAGCATCTCTGCGCCTATCGCTTATCGGTGATGACGGCGGCGAGCTCGGGGCTGAGTGTCTTGACGCCGCAGAGCATGTCGATGGAGACGGTGTCGGTCTTGGTCTTCTGGTCGTAGCCCTGCACGACGCGCAGGCCGAAGCCGTCGTAGGAGGTGGAGAACGCCTTGGGGGCGCCGAGCGGCATCTCGAGCTGGCGGGTCACGAGCGCGAAGGCGTTCTTGTGGAACGCGATGGACGGCGTGTAGTTGGCCGTCTCTGCCGTGGTCTTCTGCACGTTCTGGTCGCAGTAGAAGTCGAGGCCGTACTTGCGGCCAAGCGATGCCTCCTTGAGGGCGGTGCCGTTGTCGCCGACGGCGGAGGCATTGGTGAACGCCTCGGTGTTGAGCAGGTCGGCCTCGGCCTGGGAGCCGTAGACGAAGCGGCGCTCCGTGGAGGGCGCCTTGGCGTCCACGAGGAACTTGCGGGCGGCGATGATGTCCGCCACGGCGATGGCGCCCTTGGCGTGGTCGACGCGGTTCGTGACGTCCTTCTCGAGCGCGAGCAGGTAGCCGTCGATCTTGTCGGCGAAGGCCTGCATCGCGGGGACGAGGAACTGCGCGGAGAAGTCGGTGACGCTCATCGTCAGCTCCTTGGACGTGACGGCGAACGTCACGTCGAGCAGCTTGTCCATCTTGACGGGGACCTTGCCCTCCGTGGCGTCCTGCACCTCGACCTCGTTGGTGAACTCCTTGGCCTCGAAGGTTGCGGGCTTGCGGATGGTGATGGTGTCGCCCACGCCGGCGACGAACTCGGAGGAGTAGTCGCGGTGGACGAGGTTTGCCATGACGGCGTTGGTGCGCAGGACGTCCAGCGCCTCGTTGGCGATGATGTTGGGTGTGAGGATGGTGTTAGCCATTTAGCCCTAGCCTCTCTGCTCCGCCTTGTACTTCATGTACTCGGCGGTGCTCATTTCGTTGATGTCCTTGCCGCCCTCGCCCTTGGGGGCGTGGGCCACGTCGGCGCCCTTGACGGTTGTGGTTGCGATGAAGTCGGCCCAGTCGGCCTTGATGCCCTCGGTGAGCTTGTCCGCGCCCTCGATAGCGCCGTCCTTGACGGTCACGTTCTCGAGGTCGGAGACCTTGAGAACGGTCTCGATGCGCTTGGGGTCGACGCCCGCCGACTTGAGCAGCTCTCGGTACAGGCCGCGCTTCTCGGCTGCGGCCTTCTCGCCCCCGACCTTGGCCTTGAAGTCGTCGAGCTCCTTGCACTTGGCCTTGTACTTTTCCTCGTACTCGCCCGCGCCCTCGCCCTTGGCCTTGAGCGCGTCCAGCTCCTTCTTGTAGCCGTCCGCCTTGCCCGCGGCCTCCTTGAGCTCGTCGCGCTGCGCCTTGAGCGCGTTCACGCTCTCGGCGTGCTCCTCGATGATCTGGTCGATCTTCTCGTCCTCGATGCCCATTGCCTTGAGCATCTTTCGCGTGAGTGCCAACAGAATCTCCCTTGCTTCGGAATGGGCGGGTCCCAGCCTGTTGCCTCGGCAGGGCCCGCGCCGCAATACCTCGCGGCAAGGGTGAGTATCCAAGCGGAGTAACGCGGCCCTACGCGCCACCCCTCAGGTGCTTCTCGAAAATCGCCCGGTACGTGTCTCCGTGGCCCGTGGCCGCCTTGCGCAGGAAGTGCTTGCCCTTCATGCGGGAGGTCCCCTCCTCGACGTACGGCGCGTACTCGACGTTGGTGCCGATGAAGCAGTCGTTGCCTTTGAGTAGGTGCGTGACGGAGTTGCGCAACCTGCCCGTGTCGACCGGGCACGTCGCCTTGGCATAGCCCTCCGCGACGAGGCCTATCTCCTCTAGGCCCGTCTTATAGGCGCGCAGGAGGGCTTTCTCGACCTGCTCGATGTTGTTCTGCCGTATCTCGATGAACTCGGCGGTATCCAGCTTCGCGGCGTTTACGATCTCCTCGGTGATGAGGGTGCCGTGCCGGCCGTGGTCGCCGACGCCGCCGACGAGCCCGTAAGCCATCAGTCGAGCACCTCGCAGCCGTAGCCAACGCGGCCGTTGACGTCCGCCTCGATGGCCTCGATGGCCTGCACCGGCACGCCCTCGCACCCGAGCGTGCAGCCGTCGTCGGGCTCGACCTCGTCGCCGCGCTGCGTGCAGATGTAGGTATCCGGGAACGTGAAGCCGAAACCCAGCTTTACGGCGCAGTCGCCGCAGTTCGCGCAAGTGAATAGCTCTTTCATGCCTGCCCCAATCTCTCTGCAGGCAGTGTCGCGGCACGGTCACGCGGCATGAAAAAAGCCCCGCCGTGGCGGGGCCTGTTGTGATCTATTGGACTTTTACCTCGTGGGCCTTGTCCATCTCAAGCTCGATAGCCGATGGACTCTCGCCTCTGAGGAAAAATGGAATCGGGAAGAAGTCAATCCTCCCCGTTTCCTTGTCGATGGCATACGGAGTGTCGCCGGGGGCCATCTTTCCATCGAAACCGAAACCGACGAACCAATGGTATTTGCCCTCGTATGCGCACACCGGGCCGTATCCGTCTACGGCCTCCTCTTCTAGAATCGGCTTTATGGCCTCTTCCAATGTGAGCATGTCAACCTCTTGTCGTCAGGCACTCGTCGATCTTGATGATACGCCGTTATACGCTAGAGACAGATTTCGGGGTCCTGCCTCTCGAGTTTTGGAACGCCAGAGTCGAGCGACTCCTTGAGGGCTGCATAGACCTCATCGACATTGCCGTACCATATCGGCTCATAGCCGAAACGCTCCTCGAAGTTGGCCGCGAGCTTGTCGACCTGCTCCCATGTATGCAATTCGGCAGCCATCACAGCCCCTCCTTCATCATCTCGTCAAATATTTTACTCGATTCCGGTAGGTATTTGCGCAGGACGGCGAGAGATTCCGGGTTCGCGGTGCTTGCGCTGAAGAACTCGGCGAAGCCCTCTTGCGCAAGCCTTGCCAGCTGGTAGTCCTCGGACGCTCCCTTCGGCCGCCAATAGCTCTTGCTGTGGCCCCATCCATCGTTGCACTTGTTCAGCGTTGCTCCGCCGAAAAGGTCGGAAAGGTCGGCCTTTTCGGCGTGGCTCATCTCCCCTATCTCGGAGGCGACGGAACTATATGTGGCAGCCTTCGTGTGCTTGAGGCCCGAGAGCGCCTCGGCCACCTTGTCAGGATGTCTCCTTAGGTAGTCAGCATGCCATTCCATGAGGTAGCCATTCGACTCGAGCCATCCGATGTCCTTTGACTTGACTGCCCGTTTGAGTCCATCGCGCATCTCCTTGTGCCTTGCGTCAATGTAGGCTTCGACCTCGCTCTTTATGGTCTTGGCGAACACGCCGCCGCCGTACGTCCTCGAGATGTCCGCGTGCAGGCCGTCAATCATATGCCCGAACTCGTGGAACCAGGTCGTTCCTTGGGGTCTCAATCCATCTTTCGAAAACACTCTTTCAAGGTTGAGCCTCACGCCACCGTCCGTTGGGCTGTAGTGGGCGGTCCCGCCCCATCCGCCGTTCAGCAAAACGAAATCCCGCTCATGCTTCAGGTAAACGCTACGGGCAGCCTTGTCCGAACGCTTGAGAATGCCTTTCACCGCATCCCTTTGATCCCCATTGAGGCACGAGTAGACGGAAGCAGACATATCGGGCTTGCCCGCGATGCGCCGAATTCGGGCCAGCGCCGCGTCCAACACCTTCTGCTGGTCGCCGGCGCTCATCTTGCGGAACGAGCCGGACGGTATGCCGTACTCCTTGAGCTGCTCGGTGAGCTTCTTCCTCGCCTCGGTCACGGACACCCCGGCGGTGTCGAGCTTGCGCTTGGTGCCGGGCATGCCCATGAACTCGGAGATTGTGCGGTTCGCGGGCTTGGCTCCGTTGACGGCGGGCTTGCCCGCCTTCCACTCCTCGTACGTCATGCCCGCGGGCAGGCGGCTGAACCGCTCGCCGTCGAGCACGTCAAGACCGTCGCAGCACGCCACCAGCGTGCATCGGCAGTTCGCCGTCTCGGCATACGGAGCCTCGGGGTCGCCCGGGTAGCGGCACCCGTTGCTGAACTTCTCGCCGACCTCGACCTTCTCGCGGTCAATCTCCCTGTGGCTCGAACGCGTACGCAGGTCGAGCGTCGCCACCCATTCCTGCTGCACCTTGATACCGAGCCCCTTGGCCCTCTTGTAGCTGTCGACACGACCGGCGTTTTCCGCCGCCGTCGTCGAGGTTCGCGCCAGACGCAGCGCCGCCGCGCGGTTCGACCCCGTCACGTCCTGCATGCGCTTGGCTATCTTTGGTATCGACTCGCCGAGAAGCACGCCCTGCGTGATCTGGTTGGCGATGAGCCGACGGTTCCACGCCACGTCCTTGGCGACGTTGACGGAGGGCTTGGGCAGGTAGCTGTCGTGGTCGGTGAGCAGCCTCTGCACGGTCGAGGCGTCCTGGAGCGCGTAGGCCGTGTCAACGCCAACGGCGCTCTCGACCTGCCACGTGCCGTAGTTGTAGTTCTCGGCGTAGACCTCGGGCAGCCTGCCCTCGATGGCGGCTGCCGCGACGACGTTCGCATGCGTCATGGTCTCGGCGCACTGCTTGAGGACGATTCGGTAGCGCCTGCCCGCCGCGATCTTCCCGCTTCGCCAAGACCTGTATTGCGCCTTGGTGATCTCGCCGGCCTCGAGCCGCTCGCGTATCTTCTCGTCGTCAGCCTCGAACTGCGCCAGATAGCGCTTGAGGTTGGCGTAGGCCGTCTTGCTCGCCTCGCCGTACACTCCCGCCACCTCGCGCTCGAACGCCCGAATCTCGGCGTCTGAGAACTCGTGAGCGCTATCCTTCGCCATGTGCCGCCTCCAATCGTCGGCACGCATGGTCGCCCGCACATAACGGAAAAGGGCCCCGACCGAAGCCGTGGCCCTTCCCTACTCGCCGTCCGCCTCTAGCATCTGGCGCACCTCGTCGCGCCAGCGCTCGGGAACGCTCTCGAGCGTGCGCTTGCCGCTCTTCACGGCGCGGTAGTAGATCTTCGCCAAGTTACTCACCCCCAACGATGTCGCCGAGCTCGAGAAGGGCCGCCTGCGAGTCGGCGACCTGCTGCTGGAGCGATGCGATCTGCTCCTCCATGCTCATGCCGTCCGCCTCGTGTGCCGCCCAGACGGTGTCAAAGTCGGCCTTTGCGCCCTCGACCGTCAGTTCGCCAATCGGGTCGGTGAAGTGCAGCTCCTCATAGGTGAACACCTTCACCTTGACGGAACCGCCCTCGCCGCCCTGCTCCTCGCGCTCGCCCTCGGCGATGCCGCGGCGCAACCAGACGTCGGTCCCCGCGATCTCGACCGCCTCGGGCCTCTCGCCCGTTCGCTCAGACTTCACAACCATAAATTACCTCCTAACCCACGGCCCTCGCCGCGATGAATATGCACCGCTTACCGTTCATCTGGTGCTCCATGACGGCCGTTTTCAGCCAGCCCCAGTAAGAGCACACGCGCCTCGCCAAGCGCTCGGTGCGCCTGCGACTGTAGCGCGCGAACGCGCGTCGCAGCCGTTTCCAGAGCCTCTTTCGCAGATCGACCCGGCGCCCGCGAGCGCACCAGATGCGATGGCCCGCGAAGTCGATGGGCTCGGCGCCGTTGCGCCTCACCTTCCACGGCTTCAACGACAATCCTAGCCGCCCCAAAACGCGCGCGGCGATGGCCGCGGCCTTCCCGAGCGAGCGCTTTGAGTTGCCGAGAAAATAGCCGTCGTCGGCGTACCACACCTGGCATCCCGCGAGCCTCACGCGCTTGCCGCGCCGCTCCTTCGCCGCCTCCTCGACCGCGTGGTACGCGAACGAGATCACGAACGCCGCCAACCGAAGCGACAGGTAGCTGCCGAGGATAAGGACGCCGTTCATCGTCGACAGCAGCGAATGGAGCAGGTAGAGGACCTGGCTGTTCTTGACGTAGCGCGCCACCAGACCCTCAACTATCGCCGTCTGCATCGAGCCGTAGCAGTTGCGGATGTCGACGTGCACGTGGTAGGCGAAGCGGTGAACCTCGCGCCTGAGCTTGCGCATCCCCAGCGCCGCGCCCTTGCCCTTGACGCCGCTCGACACCTGCCAGAAGCCGACCTTGGCGGCAAGGAGCGGCTCGAGCGCCCCAACGCAAAGGTAGTTGCACACCTGCCGCTTGATGCTCTCGACGCTTATCTCGCGCAGCTTGCCGCTGTTCGGGTCGTGTTTCAGATAGGTTCGGATGGGCTCGAACGTCAGCGTCTCGGTCGAGAGCTCTAGCCAGATGCGGTCGACGAACGCCGTCTCGGTGCCGTATTCGTCGGCGACGCGCCAGCCGTTCTCCTTGCCGGAGTCGCTTTTCTTCCATCGGTGTAGGGCCTCGACGACGCTTCTGCGCGTGAGCTCGAGGCCCTTGCAGTAGGTTTTCATAGATCAAAGCTCTTTCTGTCTGTCATACGAGCGTTCGCCTTGCGGCTACCAGCCCGTGAGCCTTGCGGACAAATTTCACTCAAAGGAGTCAGGCTGAGCCGCGTCCCGCCAGAAAGCGGCGGGCGCGGTAGACACGGTGCGAGTAGAGATTTATAGACAGATTGCCGGGAGACGAAGTTCCAAGTGGCCCTACCGGACCTGTTCCTCGAGTTCGCGTAACGAAGACCGGCATTCGAGCCGTTCCTCAGGTTGCCGAGGAACTGAACCAGAAACCAGCGCCGCCCTCACCGTGAATCCCTGTTTGGGGTTAGGAGGGGGCCAGCCCCCTCTCAGGGCTACGCCCTGATTCACCCCCGGCTACGGCCCGTAGCAGAAAGCCGGGAGACGAAGGGCCAAGGGGCCCCACCGGACCAGTACCACGAGTACGCGCAACGAAGACCGGCATTCGAGCCGTTCCGCAGGAAGCCGAGGAACAGAACCAGACGGATTGTGCCTTTGACCTTACCGCCGGAGGTGTCGAAGTAGAAGTAGTCACCGACACCGGTCGTCGCCGAGCCGCCGAGCCCCTTTCCCAAGATGAGGCCGTTGACGAACTGGATGTCGAGCATGTAGCCATCCGCCGTCGGCATGCACGCCGCCGTCGGGGTCACCCCGTCCGCCACGGCGTTCTTCTTCTCATTGCGTGTGTCGGGGTTGACCGCAATGCCGAAGCCCGTGCCGTCGGAAACGAAGAGCGTATCGCCCATGAACTCCCACAGGCCCAGCCCCGTCTCGACGCCGCCGACCTTGAACGGATGCTTGCCGTCCTTCGCCACCTGGCCGTCGCCCACGAGGGCATCGGTGTTGCCCGTGCACCACGGCGCACTCTGGAGCCATGTGTTCACGGTCGTGTCGAACGCCTTGGCGACGTCCATGAGAAGTGCCACGTTGCCGTCCGCAAGCGTCTCCTTGCCGCCGACGACCGCGCCGTCGAACACGTCGTACGCTGCCGCGGCGCCTCGGTCTGGGCACGTGGTGCCCGTGTCGGTGCCGTACATCATCGACGCACCCACGGGAATCTTCGCCGCCTGCTCGGCGGTGACGACCACGCGCGTGACGCCTGTCTCGGCCAGCGCCGGGTGGATCTGCACGTTGAAGTCCGTGCAACCCGGGAAGTCCACCTGGGAGGACTTGCAGAGCGTCTTGGTCAACTGGTGGAAGTTGACGTACCACTGGTCGTAGGCCGACATGCCCGAGTAGCCAGTGGTCGCCGTCTTGCACAGGTCGATGAGCGAGTCGTGCGAGGTCACTCGATTGGCGATCTTCGCGCCGGAGACGGAGCGCGGGCGCCCGTCGGCGTCGATGCTCATGGGATACGTCGGCGTCAGCATGTACGGTCGCAGCGTGCCGTCCGGCAGCAACGCCTTGGGGTTCGGCTGCGAGCCGCTGAATCGGCTGTCGGACCACGAGACGAGCAGGTTGCCGTTCGTCAGCACCTCGACCCCCTGCCACACGACCGGCGCGATCTCGTAGACGTTGTTGCCCTTGCCATTGTCCACGCGCGAGAAGCCGTAGTCCACGCCGTCGATGGCCTCGACCCACGGCACGCCGTCGGCATCGGCCCCGGCGTTGGCGGACACGTGGAACCACGGGCCGCCCTCGGTATCGAACGGGTCGACAGCCGCGCTCGTTGCCGTCGCGGGCACGAACTCGGTGGAGGCCACGCGCTTCGCGGCGGCGCTCATGGGCTGGATGTCGGTGGGGCTGCCCGCCGGGATGAGAAACGTGTACACCAGCCCCGTCTTGTGCTTGTCCACCATCGCGGCGACGCTCTCGTTGGCGTAGCGGCCCGTCGAGGCATCACGCTCGAGCGCCTTCTGGTCGCCCAGATTCTTCACCGCGCCGACAAGCGCCCACACCGCCTTGTCCGATGCCAGCGGGTCCGCGTACTCGAACCCCTCGGTTGCCTGCTCGGTTGCCTGCTCGGCTGCCTGCGTATCGGCCATTTAGGCACCTACCTTTCGCATTTGGCAAATCTTGCCGTTTACCTTCTTGAGTCCCAGCGCCGTCACGGCAGCCGCCGAGTCGATAATCGACTGGTAGTTCAGGGCTGCTGTCTTGGCGTCCTTGAGCGCCGCCTGTGCGTCGGCGAGGGCCTTGGTCGAGTCCTCCTCGCGCTTTTGCTCGGCGGTCTTGCGCCCCGTCTCCGCCTCCTTGCGCTCCGTCTCGGAGGTCTTGCGCTCGGACTCGGTCCGCCCGCGCTCGGTCTCGGCGTCGGCGCGCTTTTTCTCGGCCGTTTCGACAGAAGCCTTGAGCTGCTTGAACTCGTTGTTGACCTTGTTCACGCCAGCCGCCGCGTCCGTTGCGGGCTTCTTGAGCTCCGCGATCTGCTCGGCGGTGAGGTCGCTGTATCTCAGCGCGTCGCCCTTCGGCACGCCGACGACCAGCACGTTGTTCTCCATCGTCGCCGTTGCCTCCGAGCCCGAGGCGAGCGTCGTGGCGCGTGCCCCCTTGACCTCGGCAGCGACGGCCCTATCGAGTGCGGCCTCCGCCGCCTTCTGCGCGGCCTTGGCCTCGTCTCGCGCCGTCTCTGCGTCCTTGATGGTGCGCTGGTCGCTCGGCTCGTAGATGTACTCGGCGGGCTTGGCTCGCCTCTTTACGCCCCAGAGCGCCTCGATGCGCGTGCGCCCGCCGTATGCCTCGTCCGTGATGTAGGCCCATGCGTACACGCGACCCGCCGCCTGGAGCAGCTCGTCGGGAATCTTCGCCTTGCTGTCGGCCACCGCGACCGTGTAGCACGTCCCCGTGGTCGACTTGGCGAAATGCACCTGCTCGCAGCCGACAACCTCGACCTCGCGCCCGGTGTCCCACTGCCACAGCTCGCCGTCAAGCACCTGCAATGCCGCCATCACTCATCACCTTCCTCATCCTCGTCGTCCTCGTCGCCCTCCTGGGCACCCTTCGCGTTCGCCGCCAGGGCGGGCGGCAGCGCTGCCATGCGCTCCTCCTGCTCCCGCTGCTTGCGCTCCAAAATCTTCGCCCTCTCGTCGGGCGTGATGTTCGGCAGCTTTCGCAGGATCGTCTCGTCGTCCAGATACTCGGCCTCCAGGCACACGGTCTCGACCTGCTCCTTGGTGTTGCTGATGCGAGTGTGCGTGAACACGGGCGTGTCCTCGATGCCCTGCAACGCAAGGATGTCCATGATACCCTCGCGGATGTGGCGCTCAAACTCGGCGGCCTCCTCGTCCATCGGCTGGTATGCCGCGTCGATATGGTCGTTGGTCGCACCCGCCGCGATGGTGTGGACGTCCAGCGCGCCGAAGTCCTCGTAGATGTCGGCCTTGATCTGCGCCAGCGTCTCCTTGCGGCCCTCGACGGGCACCTCCTGCGTGTACGGCGTCACGGACTGCCCCTGCTCGGCGTCGACCTCGGCCACGTGCGTCAGCTTGAGCTTCGCCCGCCACAGGTCGAGGTCCCTGTCGTCCATGCCGCCGGCTCCGTTGATGAGCCAGTAGATCTGCGCGCAGTCGCGCGTGTCGTTCACCAGGCCGCTCTTGATGAGGTCGTAGGCGTCGATGCTCTCGCGCATGCCGACGAGCGTGCTCTGGTGCGCGTCGCTGCCCCAGACCGCCACGATGGGCAGGCGGGAGTAGTTCTCCGCATCGACAGCCAGCTTCATCCCGTCCGCCGGTATCTCCTGATACGTGACCTTGTAGGCGCGCTTGGCCTCGGCCACCTCGAAGTCGAAGCCGCTGCCGCCCGACACCATCTCCGTGTAGCCGTCCTGCTCGTAGAGTGTCGCGTGCCGCGGGTGGTCGGAGTCGAGCCGCCAGAACCTCACGCCGGCGTATAGCGCCCCCGAGTACTCATCCCACACCGGGCAGAACTCGTCGGCGGTGAACACGTCGATGTGGTCGAGGTTCCAAAACGGGAATGACACGCCGTGGATGAGCGCCTTGAGGCCCATCTTCATGACGTCGTCGTCGAAGCGGTCGCCAAGCCCCTCCTTGGTCGTGTCCTTGCCGCCCGCCGAGACGTCCACGAAGCTCACGCCCTTACCGAGCGAGTACGTGCAGCGCTGGACGTTCAGGCGCTTGAACAGGTTACTCGCCAGCCTCAGCTTCGAGGCCGTGAAGTCCTCGGCCTCGGCACCGGAGCACGAGTAGATCTTCTGCACGAACCGGTTGATGGTGACGTTGTGCTGGCGGTAGTACTCGTTCGCGGTGACGGCGTTGCGGTACATCTCGCTCGACATGTGCCGCTCGATGGCATCTGCCGCGAACGCCGTCGCCGACGCCGCCGCCTTGAGGTCGCCATCGGTCACCAAAGGCCCCTTAGACAAGCCGCTACCTCCCTCCAAAGAATGGGTTTACCTGCTCTTTCGCAGGCTTGTACATACGCAGTGTTGCCACGCCGTAACGGAGCGCGTCGCAGCTATGGTCCTCGACCTTGACGGGCCTGTCGCCGTCCGCCTTGGCGTCCCAGCAGTAGCCGCCGAGCTCGCCTATCAGCCCCGTGCAGGCGTCGGAGATACGCACCGTGCCGTTGCCCAGGCACACATCCGTCTCTCGTATGCCGTCCGCGACGTCGTTGCGCCCATTTTTGGTCTTGAACCCGGCCTGCCGCATCGCGGCGATGAAGCTCGTGGCGCTCGGGTCGATGATGAACTTGGGCGCCTTGCTCAGCCCGCGCACGAAGTCGGCCATGTCGGCCACATAGTCGGCGTCCGTCTTCTGGTGCCCCGTGTCGCGGCCCGAGTAGCGGTACTCGTCCACCACGTGCCACACCTTGCCGTCAAACGCCCACAGCAGCGCCGCGAAGGCGTTCTGCGTGCCGTAGTCGCAAGACACCGCGTACTTGGCAGCGCTGCCCGTATATCGGCTCTCGAGGGCACCCTCCCACTCGGGGTAGACCAGGCCCTCGGCCAGCGTCCATTTGCCCAAGATGTAGCGGTCGTAGTACACGCCGCTGCCGTAGTCCTTGATGAGGGCTTCGATGACATCCGGTGCCAGCGCACCGTCCCAGATCGTGTAGTCCTGCCTGTAGATGTCGCTGTCGCCGTCGAGGAACCGCTTGAACCAGTGGTTCGGGCTGTCGGGGTTGCAGGTACCGTCGAAGCAGCTGTGCTCGCAGCGCAGGCGGCTCTTGAGCATCTGGAACACGTCTTCGCTCCACGTGGCGACCTCGTCGCCGTAGACCCACTCGAACGTGGCGCCCTGAATCTTGGATACGCTTGTCTTCTTATCCGCCCCGAGGCAGTAGACCTTGCGCCCGAATATCTGGGCCGTGTTGTCCCGCCCGATCTGGCTGACGACGTCTTCGCTGTAGAGCGAGCGCATCGGCTCGAGAATGTTGCGCTCGAGCGTCGAGCGGGTGTTCCCGATCATCACCGCCAGCCCCTCGCCCCTCATGGCGAGAAGCCTCTGCGGTATGGTCACGGCTATGTCGACGTAGCTCTTGCCCGAGCCCGTCGCCCCGCACTTCACGTTGTAGCGGTGCGTGCAGTTGGCGAGATACTCGCCCTGCATCCTCGTGAGCGGCATCGGCTACTCGTCCCCGCCGATTGAGGACGGCACGGACAGCACCAGCTCCTTGGCGGCCTTGAGCACCGCCGTGTCGGTGGTGTCCATGATGCGCTGCGCCTTGGCGTACTCCTGCGGGTACTTGCGCTCCAAAAGCCACGCCGCCGCCTGCCAGCTGTCGCCGCTCGCGTCCATGATGCGGCCCACGAGCGTCGCCTTGCGCTCGACCTCGGCCTTTTTTAGAACGTGACACAGTTGACGCTGATTGTCTGTTCTGGGGTGGTTGATCCAGCGGCTGTATGTCTCGCGTGCGACCCCGAGATACGCGGCGATGTCCCTGTCGGTCATTCCGGCACGGCACAGGCGGACGGCATCCTCGATGCCCTCCTTGGTCAGTTTTTCACGCCCTTTTCCCGCCACAAAATCACATTTCCGCTGGTAGATAGCAATATGGAAACGCGAACGTTCCCACCTTTTTACGCACGTGGACACGCGCGTGCGCTTGCCCACGAGCGTAAAAAGGGGGTAACGTTTAAAGAAAAGGCCCCGGGAAACCGGGGCCTTTCGGCTACTCGACCTTGGTCGACTTGATTCTAATTACCTCGGCCAGCCTCTCAAACGTCTCCGTCCAGTTTCTGCCGTCTGTGCGCGGCCTGTCGTATGCGGTTGCTCTCCGCCTCTTCCTCGAGCCGCCTTTTCCGCTCCGCCAGATAGCACCCCTTGCACAGCCTCCACTTCTTCGCCTGCGCCGACGTGTCGAACACGGGCCGCGCGTCGCACACGATGCACAGACCGTCCGCCCTCGACGGGAAACGCCCGTAGCGCTGCCGCGCGTGCCTCACGGCGCTCGGCGTCACCCTCAGCTCCGCCGCGATCTCCGCCGCCGTCCGCTCCGGGTGCGCCTGCATGGCGCGAACCATCTCGTCCGACCAAAGCACATAGGAGGAGCGCCCCTTGCGGAGCGCCCACTCCCTCGCCAAAGGATGATGTGTTGACTTTGTAGATGGGCCTTTTGGCCCATCTCCTACAGGTGGCCTACACGCCATTCGCATACCCCCTCGCGCTCGGTTTGCTTCGGCTACCATACCAAGCGCCGGGGACTACCTCACGAACGGACATGGTTTCAGCTTGATTTCGTCCATCAGTCCTCCCTCGTCAGCTTGCGACCGCAAATCGGGCAGTAGAAAATACGGCGCGATTGGAAGTTGGGTATGAGGACGCTATACGGATACTCGTTGCAGCGGATAACAGGCTCACCAACACCTTTCCAGAAGATTGTCATTTCGTAGTCTGCATCGTCGGCGAAGTCCACGGGGTCGCCAGTGCAATACGGACAGGGCTTCGATTTGGTTTCGGGGTTCATCAGTTCTCACCCCTCAGCTTGCGGATACGGGATGCGATGTCGCGCATGACAACCCTTTCGCAGGTTTCGCCTTTGTCGGCGATGCACAATGAACAGTCGCATGCACTCTTGCCAAAATAGGCGCAGGCTTCGTAATTCAGCGCGTCCGCTCCCCTGCCCAAGTCCTCTTCCAGCTTCTCCCAGCTGTCGGGCGGGCTGATGTAGAGTTCCTCGGCGTCGTAAATTGCAAAGTCGGTTTCGACAGACCACCCGGCATCTTTCCGAGAGAATATGAAGACCTCAACGTTCTGCTTGCTGCCGTCATAGTCGTACAGCACCTTCGTATCTAGCGGAATGTCTCGCCCCTCGGCGTCTTTTGGCAGCTCAATCATTTGCCATCACCGCACAGACAGTGAACGCGTGCCGTGACGTCTTGCACCAAGGCGTCGACGCAGTAGAAATGGTCCTTGAACTTACAGCCATCGCAATCCCTTCTCTCTCGATTGAGATACGAGCAGACGGTCCCATTTTGGTTGCGGACAAACCTGTCCAGATCGTCTCTCAGCCTCTCTAGGCTGTCAGGCGAGACAAGATAGAGACTGCCTGGATTCGTCAATACGGGGCCGCTTCCTTCCTTGATGCAGTAGAGCTTCGATTTAGCGAGAGCTTGATGGTCGGGGACCCTGATACCGGTCACGCGATAACGGGTGCCCTTCTCGTCGTAATACGTCCCGCCAAGCTCGATGTCCGCGCCGTCGGCGGTCTTGATGTCGATATTCATAGCCCAAACTCCTCGTAGTCGCGGCACTCGCCGCACTCGTCCTCGCAGTACAGCAGGTTCTCCATGAGCCACGCCACGGCCCACTTCGCCAGGCGCCAGAACCCTTCCTTGCGGTCAGGCGCCTCCGCGTCGTAGGCGCGCTCGAACTCGAGGTGGCAGTAGCCGTAGTCGACGTGGATGTCGCTGCCGCAGAAGTGCCTGCAGTTCCCGCACATTCTAGGCTCGCAGGCCCCGCCGAAGTGGCGCTCGATGGCGGCATCGGTCACCCCCATCGGGTAGCCGCCGACCCTCGAGTCACTCATCGCAGTCCGCCCCCCCCTACGCTCTCGTCGAGCAGGTCGATGGCATCCCCGACGGTCGCCTCGATGCTCGTCAGCTGGCGGCGCAGGTTCTGCACGAGGTTCGCGTCGGCGACCTCCGCCCTTCCCGCCTCGTAGGCGCGCTCGATCATGTCGGTCACCGCGACCTGCATCGCCGTGTCGTTGTATCCGCGCCTGACGCGGTACTTCCCCAGATAGGCGTGCGCCCTGTCCTGCGGCCTGCACTCGCGGTCGAAATGGAACACCTCGACCGCGTCGGCCTTGATCTGCTCCAAAGTCTCCATCAGATTCGTCTCCCCTCAGCCAGCGCAGCGCGCATGGCGTTGACCTCGCGGCCCGACTCGCTCCTCGTCCCGAGGTACACGTCCACGGGTCGCTTGCTCTCGTTCCTGTGAGCCACGTTCTCGCACCAGCCGCAGCAGTACCGCTGGTGTGCGCCCATCGCGCGGAACCGCCTGCCGCACTGACGGCACACGAGCACGTTGCCCCCTCGCATGTCCCGCGACTCAGCCCTCATGTCGCGCCTCCCAGTAGTTGCACCTAGCGAGCCCCTGCGTGGTGTGCACGAAGTCGGGGCAGCGCATGCACGTGTACCGCTTGCGGCCCTCGCCGGACGCCGTCATGACCGCCTCGCTCACGGCGCAGAACCCGCACGTCTCGCAGCGGGCGCTGCGCGGCCCGTCGTCGTAGATGCTCACAGACCCCTTCGGTCTGCCCATGTTCTCGTTCCTCTCGGCGTCCAAGCTCATGACGCCCTCCTCTCGCATGCGGCCCTCGCATCCAGCAGACGCCGCGCGTCCTGGTACGCCTTGAGCGCCACCGGGTCGGCGGTCGTCCCCCTCGGGGCCTTCACCTTCGCCGGGTCGATGCCCGGATGTTCCTCGCGCCACCTGCGCTCGAGCTCCGCCCTCGTCTGCTCGGGCGTCCTCGTCGGCTTGAACGTGGCGGCCTCGACCTCCGAGGCGGTGGGCTTGCCCCTCGCCCGGTCGTCGGCGTC
>OHAD01002164.1_pt1 | contig 15891 bp, 17 predicted proteins | sample 1577011 | NCBI WGS metagenome assembly OHAD01 (sample SAMEA3541510, study PRJEB24748) | human gut metagenome | biome: human gut; feature: human-associated habitat; material: faeces | place: China | collected 2012
ATATTTTCCTACATAGAGGCTTTTTTGTGCTGTCCGCACAATCGGGGGCAGTTCAGACAGCGGAAAGGGCTTTTTTCATTGCATTATTTTTTGTTTTTCAGCGCCTTGCGGGAACCCACCACGCGGAAATAGGGCAGCTCGGTCTCCAGCTGGTAAATGGCAGCCCGGGTGTCCAGACTGTCCAGACAGCCGTCAAAATCCACATACAGATGGAACTGGTGCAGCTCGTCGGCCCAGTCGCTTTTCTCCAGGTGGATAAACTCCATGTTCTGCTTGTTGTCGGCCAGCACCGACAGCACTCCGGCCAGCGAGCCGCTTTCCGAGGGCATATAAAATACGGCGCTGATCAGTCCCTCCTGGCCTTTCTGGTGATACAGCTTGGGAGAGATCACTGCAGCCAGGCGGCCATCCTCGGTTTCTTCGGTGTGGTTCAGATAAAGTTTGCGCTTGTCCAGCTGATCGAACAGCTCGTCGGTTTTATAAACACCCCGCAGAGAAACCACACAGAAGGGATATTCTCCCCGCTCCACGGCGCTGAGAGCCTCTTCCTCTGTTTCCACCGGGTGAAGCGTAAGCCCCAGTGCCTTCTGGGCCACAGGCAGGAAAGCGGCATCACAGCAGCCCTCCCCTTCCAGCCGGCCAGACACGATATCCTTCTCATGGCTGAGGCGCAAAGCTTCATCCAGCTCCAGAAATACCCGGTACTGCCGGTTGCGGCTCATGCGGAGCAGGGACTTCCAGAGCATCCGGGCTTTCATCTGCAGTTCGGGAGAAAGGCCCATGGAAATGCTGCTGAGCAGCTGTTCCTCCCGGCGGGCCGAATAGACCGGCACCCCTTCCTGGAATTTGGATTGGGCAATACGGACAGAAGCCTCCATCCGGCGCAGGAAAACATCCTTCAAAGCCTCGTCACAGCTGGCGACGATCTGCCGAAACAATTCGATCTGATCCATAAAAGAGAGACCTCCGGTCTTTTAAACTGAAGGGCCAATGCCCTTTCCAAATTGCGGAATCTGATAGATTTATTTTATAATTTCCATGGAAGGATGTCAATGGAAGGAAGGGTACAAATGCTTCCCCGCCGTTTACAAAATCCCGGGCCTTTGGTATACTTTGTTTGTCTAAATTGATCAGGAAGGCCGGGAGCCATCCTGAGGAAAGAAGGGTTTTATGATGCGTTACATCGATCTGCGAAGCGACACGGTAACCCAGCCCACGGAGGAGATGCGCCAGGCCATGCTGGAAGCTCCGGTGGGAGACGATGTGTACATGGACGATCCCACGGTGAACCGTCTGGAAGAAGAAGGCGCCCGTATCCTGGGGAAAGAAGCGGCCCTCTATCTGTCCAGCGGCACCCAGAGCAATCAGGTGGCGGTGATGACCTGGTGCAAACGGGGGGACGAGATCATCGTTTCCGACGGCTGCCACATTTATGAGCACGAAGTGGGAGCTGTGGCGGTGCTGGCCGGCGCCAACATGCGCACCCTCCATTTTGAAGGCGGCATCCCCGATGCATCCATGATCGAAAAATCCATCCGCGGCGTGGACATCCACTTCCCGGAAACCACCCTGATCTGCATGGAAAACGCCCTGTCCAACGGCCGGGTGGTGCCCCTGTCCGTGATGAAAGAGGTCTATCAGGTGGGACAGCGCCACCATATCCCCGTCCATCTGGACGGCGCCCGGGTGTTCAACGCCGCTGCTTCCCTGGGCGTGGATGTAAAAGAGATCACACAGTATGCCGATTCGGTGTCCTGCTGCCTGTCCAAAGGCCTGTGCGCCCCCATCGGCACCCTGCTGGCCGGCAGCCGGGAATTCATCCAGCGTGCCCGGAAAAACCGTAAAATGCTGGGCGGCGGTATGCGCCAGGCCGGTGTCATCGCGGCTCCTGCCCTTATTGCCCTGACCAAAATGCCGGCCCGTCTGAAAGAGGACCACGAAAACGCCCGGTATATGGCTCAGAAACTCAGCGCCATGGAGGGCATCTGCTGCGATCCCCAGTCGGTGGAAATCAACATGGTCTTCTTCACCATCGACCGGCCTCAGTTCCTGCGGGACAATCTCCCCCAGGCCATGCTCCAGAAGGGCGTCAAGATCTGCCCCGAGGATCAGGGACACTTCCGTTTCGTCACAAACAACGACATTTCCCGGGAGGATATCGACCAGGCCCTGGCCGCACTCCAGGAATGCCTGAACTAAAACTTCTCTTCCTTATATAAAGAGCAAAAGAGCGCACCGCAAATGCGGCGCGCTCTTTTGTTTTCAATGAGTATATTCCAGGATGCGCACATCCTCCCCCACTTCTTTTTCCACCAACTCCTGCATTTTCTGATAAAAGGGGCAGGGATAGCCGATGGGAGTTCCCTTCTGGATACAGCTGGCAAAAGCGATGGCATCCGCCCCTCGTTTCACCAGCTCCCTGGCCCGCAGCACCGCCTTCTTTCCCGGGCACCCTCCGCAGCTGGTAAAGCCCACGATCTCAATCTCTTCTTCCACCTGGGCAAAGGCCCCCATATGAAGCCGGGCCGCTTTGAAATCCGCCGTTCCCGGACAGTAGTCCTCGGTCTGCATGCACCGAATGATCCCCAATTTCATATTTTTCTCCTTTGATTTCCTGTGTTTTCCCGTGGTTTTATCATATCACATACCCGTTTCAAAAGGAAAGAACTTTTATCCCTTTTCTGCTTTCTCTGTCTTTTCCACCGACACAATGGACAAGGGCTTGTTTTCCTCCAGTTTTCCCCGATAAGTGATGCGTACCATGTCCCCCAAACCGAGAAAATCCAATTTGGTCTCCCTGGCCCAAAAGGTGTAGGCCTTCCCCTCTTCCGGCTCCCGGGCCACCAGGCTCCAGTCGCTGATCTGCTCCACCCGTCCGGTAAAGGTGCCCTGGTTTCCGGCACAGCCACCCAAAATCAAAAGAAGCCCCAGCACCAATGCCAGCAGAGCTTTTTTCCATGTATCATGTAAGGTCCTCCTTGTTTCCGTTCTTCCTGTTCTTTTGACGGCGGAGAAGGGAAAAAGGTTGACCAAACGGAAAGAAAGCCCCATTCCCTTTCAAGAATGGGGCTTTCTGCACAGTAAAATAATCAGTATTGCAGCCGCCGCTTGGCACTGAGTCCCGCAGGGGTGATGGCCAGACCGCCTTCGGCGGTCTCCCGCACGGCGGAGGGCATATTGATGCCAATCTGATACATGGCATCGATGACCTGATCGGGTGGGATAAAGCTTTCAATCCCGGCCAGAGCCATATCCGCTGCGGCGATGGCAAAAGTGGCATAGATGCCGTTGCGCTTGACGCAAGGCACTTCCACCAGCCCGGCCACCGGATCGCAGGCCAGGCCAAGGCAGTTTTTCAGAGCGATGGCCGCCGCATGGGTGCACTGCTTGGCTGTACCGCCCATCACTTCGGTGAGAGCGGCAGCCGCCATGGCCGCGGCCGAACCCACTTCGGCCTGGCAGCCGCCCGCCGCGCCGGAAATAGTGGCCCGGGTGGCAATGACGGCGCCGATACCGCCGGCGGTAATCAGGCCGTTGACAGCCTCCCGATCAGTAAAGCCAAACTCCTCCTGGGCCGCGATCATCACTCCAGGCAGAATGCCCGAAGAGCCGCAGGTGGGAGCCGCCACAATCACGCCCATGGAGGCGTTATACTCCGATGCGCCCAGAGAATAGCTCATGGCTTTGGCTTCCAGAGAACCCATCAGGTTTTTCCGGTTGCGGTAATGGCGGTAGTATTTGGCCGCATCGCCGCCGGTGAGGCCGCTGATGCTCTTGACCTCAGAGGAGATACCGCCCATGGCGGCGTTTTTCATCACCTGATAGGATTCCTCCAGGCGGGCGCGGATGTCCTCTTCGCTCATGCCGCTTTCGGCCTGCTCCTCCTTGAGCACCACCTGCCAGATGGCCATATTGTTTTTGGCCGCTTCATCCAGAATATAATCAATGCTTGGGATGTCCATAGACCTTCCTCCTGACGGGGAATAGCCCCGCTTTCTTCGTGAGATTTTCCGCCGCCTAGAATTTCGGCATGGAGATCACCCGGAGCACATCCTGTACCCCCATCAGATTTTTGATGGTGGCCTCGTCCACTCGGGCGTCGCTTTCGATGACGGTGATCACATCTCCCTCCCGCTTGGTACGGGCCAGGCGGAGATTGGCGATATTATATCCCGCCACATTGAGGGTGATGGCGATGTTGGCCAGCACGCCGGGGGAGTCTTTGTTGACCACCAAAAGGGTATCCATCAGGCAGGCTGCCTCCATGGGAAAGCCGTTGAGCTCCTGGATGCGGATCTGTCCGCCGCCGATGGAAGCTCCCCGCAGGGAGATGGTGGTGTTTTTGCCGCTGGCCTCGATGGCCAGGGTATTGGGATGGTACCGGCCTTCTTCTCCGGTGAAAAATTCATATTGCATTCCCCGGAACTGGGCCAGCTGCAGGCTTTCCCGAATCTTCACATTGTCGGTGTTAAAGCCCAACAGGCCGCCGATCACCGCTTTGTCGGTACCATGGCCCCGGTAGGTGTCGGCAAAGGAGCCATAAAAGGTGATTTTCGCCTTTTTCACTTCTTCACCCAAAATGGTGCGGCAGGCCAAGCCCAGCCGTACCGCTCCCGCGGTGTGGGAGCTGGAGGGCCCTACGGTGATGGGCCCTAAAATATCGAACATACTGATGCTCATTGCCCTTTTCCTCCTGAGCGCTTACGGGATTATGGGAAAATGCCCCGGATCTTCTTGGCCCGGCACACCCGCTCCAGGGCCAGAGCATAGGCGCTTTGACGCAGGGTGATGTGATCTTCCTGGGCCTTGGTCCACACATCGTCAAAGGCCTTGAGGATGATCTGCCGCAGCATCCGGCTGACCTCGTCCCCATCCCACACCAGGGTCTGAATGTTCTGCACCCATTCGAAATAGGAGACGATCATGCCGCCGGCGTTGGCCAGGATATCGGGAACCACCAGCACGCCCTTTTCCCGCAGCACAGCATCGGCCTTCCAGGTGACCGGGCAGTTGGCCCCTTCAATAATGATGCGGGCCCCGATCTCCTGCACATTTTTCTCGTGGATCTGGCATTCCACAGCGGCGGGAACCAGAATATCGCATTCCAGACGGAGCAGCTCCTCAGTGGAAATGTGCTGCACGCCGTCCTCCTGGTAATTATCCAGCGTGCCGCCTTGGGCCAGGTGTTCCAGCACCCCGGGAATATGCAGACCGCTGCGGCAATAGAGGGCGCCGGTGATGTCTCCCACGGCCATAATGCGGATACCGGCAATATACATCAGCCGGGCCACGCTGGAACCCACTTTGCCCAGGCCCAGCACAGCGGCGGTGGTGAGGTCCACCGGTTTTTTCAGTCGCTTGAGCACTTCTCTGGCCACAAAGGTCAGGCCCTGGGCCGGAGCCTCTTCCATGCCCTGGGAACCGCCTAGATCCAGGGGTTTGCCGGTGACGATGCCCTGGACGGCATGGCCCTTCATCATGCTGTAGGTGTCCATGATCCAGCCCATGATCTCTTCATCGGTGTTCATATCCGGGGCGGGAATGTCCTCATTGGGGCCGATGAAGGGGAGGATCATAGCGGTATACCGACGAGTGAGACGGCAGCGCTCTCTGTGGGAAATCTCGTTCACATCCACATTGACGCCGCCATAAGCTCCCCCATAGGGGATGTTCACCAGAGCGCATTGCAGAGTGGTCAGTCCGGCCAGAGCCTGGACTTCATCCTCGCAGACGCTGGTGTGAAAGCGTACACCGCCTTTGCAGGGGCCCCGCAGAGAGGAATGCTGCACCCGATAGCCCTCAAACAGGCGCACGGTGCCGTCGTCCATCTCCACCGGGATGGAAACTTTCAGCTGCCGCTCCGGGTATTTCACAAATTCATATGCCACCCGGTCCAGACCCATCTGCTGGGCGGCCTCGTCCACATTGTGGGTAAAATTCTCATAGGGATTGCGGTCGGTGCCCATAGGTTATCCCACCTTTTTGCATAAATTTTGTGTTTCGTTTTTGTGCAATATGCCGCTTTTGTCTTCCTGCAAGCAGATGCACTGGAAACTGTCTTTATTATAAACAATCCCGGACCGATGCGCAAGACAGGGTAATTTGCTTTTTTGCACCAAAGAGAGGTTTTATTTTTGTATATTTTGCTCTTCACTCTTTCTGTCTTTATTTTGACCCTATCACCGGAGGATTAACCGTCTCGACAAAAACTGTCTTTTTATGATAAACTGATAAAAAAAGAAAGAAGGCGCGCTGATGGAACACACGGTATATCAAGCCCAACTTTTGGAACCCAAGTTTTGGAGCATTGAAGAAAACGGCGTCCGCTGCTTTTTGGTGGAGGGAGAAACAGAGGCCATGCTGGTGGACACCGGTTTTGGCACCGGAGATCTGAAAGCCTTTATCCAGACCCTCACTTCCCTTCCCGTCTTTGTGGTCAACACCCATGCCGACCGGGATCACATCGGCTGCAATGGTCAATTTCCCCCGGCCTGGATGCATCCCGCCGATTTCGACCGATGCGCCCGTTCCCCCCAAGGCAAAGATCTGCCGCTGCGGCCTTTGTGGGAAGGCCAGGTGCTGGAGCTGGGGCCGCGGCGATTTGAAGTGATCCTCATTCCTGGGCACACCCCCGGCAGCATCGTGCTGTGGGATGAAGAACACAAAACATCAGCGGCGACAGTGTCCAGGCGGGCAACATCTATCTCTTTGGCCCAGGCCGCAATCTTCCCGCCCTGATTACCAGCCTGGAAAAGCTGATGACACGCTGCACAGACATCCAGACCATTCTCCCCTCCCACGGACCTCTCCCCCTGCCCGGTTCCACCCTGCCCACACTATTGCAGGATGCCCGGGATCTGCAAAGCGGCAAACTCACCGGCACTGCTCCCGATCGGGATGTGGCCGGCCATCTGTTCCGTGGAAAGGCCGCCGGATTTTATTACGACGGCCCCATCCTCTGATCTCCCCTTTTCCGGCGGAAAACACCGCCGGAAATTTTTTTGAAAAAACACTTGCATATCTGCTCCTCGTCTGTTATACTGATAAAGCTGACACCGTTCAGAGAATCTGCCAGTTGACTTGGAGAAGTCGCGTAGCTGGTCGAGCGCGCACGATTGGAAATCGTGTAACCGTCAAAAGCGGTTCGAGGGTTCGAATCCCTCCTTCTCCGCCAGAAAAACAGACGAGCCTTTTGGTTCGTCTGTTTTTTTATTTTCCCATCGGCCACCAGCAATATAAACATTTTTCTTTCCACTTCATTATTCATTTTGCCCATTTAAAACTGCATGACTTGCTTATTTTTTATCAATGTAGTACAATAAATCAAACAGAATACCTTTACCATCTGGATGCCCTTTGGAAAGGAGGGGTCTTATGTTCATCGACAAGAAAATGAGCAACCGTTCCTTTGTCCCCACAAACATCATTTCCCTGTTGCTTTTGGGGATCGTCTCTCTGGTTCTGTGGGAATTCACCCGTTCTTCCAGCCTGATCCGTCCGGCCCACGGCCCTTTCCTGGCGCTGATGGTGGTTCTGTCCCTCTTCTGCACCATTTACTGCCTGGTGAGCTTTGGATTCTACTTTTACGATCATGACTTTTCCTCTCCTCGGAAGAAATGGGGGCTGTTTGTTTTCCTCTGCCTCCTGGCCCTGCTCTACCTTGTCATTTCTTTGTCTGTTATTTTCCCGGCCTTTTCGGAGGCTTGCTGGGACGAAGGCGCAAGCCAGGCGGTCGACCGCTATTTTGATTTTTCCTTCGGAAAAGAGGAAAAGTCCTCCGCCCGCCTCACTCCCCATGACCCGGAGGATGTGAAGTGGCATTGGGATATGCTCCTTTGGGCCGGCGGTATCCTCCTCTTCTGTCTGATCTGCAATATGATCTATCTGCCCATCCGTCTGCGGGTGGCCAAGGAAAAGGGCTGCGACACCGACAGCATCGGTAACCTGCTGGCCAGCGTAGCCATTCTGCTGCTGGTGATCCTGGGCCTGGCCAAACCTTCTCTTTACTGGTGGCTGGGCGGCTTGCTCCTGGTGCTGCTGGCGGTGCGCATCCCCAAGCTGGGGCTGCTTCACGCCTTGCTCTTCACCTTGTTCCAACCCTTTGCCCTGCTGGACAGCGGCCTGAGCAAAGTCAAGCTTCTCTCCACTTCGGTTTCCACCACCAGCGCCATTTCCGCTGAGATGAAAGCCCGCTCCGCCGGTCTGCACCAAACCATCCGCAATGAGGTCCGGGAGGAATTCCAGCAGGACATCGACCAAAACACCACTGTACAAACCCACAAAGAACCAAAAACAGAAAAAACAGACCACAACCTCTGATTTGCTGTGTCTGCCCATGAAAAAAGGAAGCCGAAACGGCTTCCTTTTTTTCATGCAGTTTCAATATTCCGTGGATCTCAGCGGTAATCCTTGGGGGAAGAAACGATGTTTTTCACAAATGATTCCATCTCATCCTCTCTGTACCAGCTGTACGAATAGACCGTATACTTTTCATGTCCATCCCGCTGGAAGGCCGCATCGCTTCGCAGGAAGAAGGCATTCCGGTTCCCATTGGTGTCCGCCCATGTGAGATCCACATTGTACCAGACCCCATCCAGCTGCACCTTGTTCCACTGGTGTCCTTCGCTATAGTCTTCCGGGTATGCACACACATGGCACAGGGAATCCCGGCCATATTCATCAGAAGCTGAAAAGCCTCGCTGTAACCATCACACACCACATCCACGCCGTTGGCAAACCCCATCCAGCTATGGCACAGCCAGTATTCCGGATCTGCTTCCAGGATCTCCCGTTCCTCTGTGCTGGGACTGATAACATCGATCCCCTGGCTCTCATATTTCTTGATCAGCGAGTAATTGTATTTTGTATTGTCGATCACTGCGTTATACAGGGTTTTCACGATCTCATAATCACTCATGCCCTCGGTCACATGCTCCTTGTAAAAATCGATCATCCAGTCCATGGAATCCAGCAGATACTGTCTGCCGTTGTCCGGCGCTACCTCATACAGTTCCAGGAACCCATCCCACTGGTCGCCGGAAAGATATCCCTTCTCCCGATAGAGGGGCATATTGATATATTCCGGATTGAACACATCCCGATACCGGCAAACAACTGGCTGCTGATGCCGCCGATCTGCTCCGGAACACCTCCGCCGCCTCCAGCCAATCGGATCAGGCCACCGCCAAGGTGCTGGACACCCTCACCAATCAATTTTCCGCCCTGGAGCAGCTTCATGCCGCTTTGGAGCAAATCAACGCCGCCATCCAAACCAACTCCGTCTCTGCCGAGGAAAGCGCAGCGGCCAGCCAGCAGCTGCACGCCCAGTCCTCCGCTCTGGAGCAGCATGTGAATGTTTTCGCCTTGAATTAACCCCCTTTTTCGCAATCAAAAAACAGGAGCCCAAGGGCTCCTGTTTTTGACTTCACTTACATTTCCAGCGCCAGCTGCTTGTCGGGAGAATCCTCCTCTTTCAGCAAAGCTCCTGCCGCAGGAAGGGTTCGTGTGCGGTAACGGGCTACATTGACAATGCCCGATTCCGCCAACAGAACGGCTTTTTTCACCTTTTTATTCTTTTTCAGGCTCATCACCACCACACCCTGAGAAGAACGGGTGGCTTTGGCCGCCACAGCGGCCGTGGACACCACCAGTGCCCGACTGTCGGTGGAATAGAGCACCGCTTCCCCTTCTTCCGACAAATGCAGTACCGAAACCAGGGGGGATTTATCGCAATAGGCCCCGGTCAGCCTTCTCCGGTTGGATTTGGTATCAAAGCTCTTCACCGGAATTTTGGCCACCTTGCCGTTTTCATACACATACAGCAAGTGACCGCTGTAATCCCCAGGAAGGAAGCAGAAGATCACCCGCTCTCCATCGCTCATCTGGAGCTTTTGAGGCAGATAATCCCCCAGCAGGCTGGCCTTGCCATCGTCAAACTCGTGAAGCCGACACTTATAGGCCTGCACCTTATCGGTGAGGAAGATGATCTCACTCTTGTTGGTGCACTCCGTCGTCATGGCAACGGCGTCCCCTTCCTTCACCTTCTGCTCTCCGCTCATCCGCAGAGACTGGGGCGTGATCTTTTTAAAATACCCCTCCCGGGTGAGGAAAATATGCACCGGGTAGTCTTCGATCTGATCTTCCTCGTCGTACTGCTCTACCTGATCTTCATAGATGATGGCGGTGCGCCGGGGGGTTTTGTACTTTTTGTTGATCTCCCGCAGCTCGCCGATGATGATGTTTTTGATCTTCCGGGAGTCGGCCAGAATGCCCTCCAGCTCCTGGATCTCCTGGGCCAGCTCGTCGGTCTCCCGGGTACGCTTCAGAATATGCTCTTTGTTGATGTTCCGCAGCTTGATCTCGGCCACATACTCCGCCTGTAGCTCGTCGATGCCGAAACCGATCATCAGATTGGGCACCACTTCGCTGTCCTCTTCGGTGTCCCGGATGATGGCAATGGCCCGATCGATATCCAGCAGAATCTTCCGCAGTCCCAGCAGCAGATGAAGCTTTTCCTTCTTTTTGCCCAGGTCAAAATAAACCCTGCGGCGGATGCACTCCATCCGCCAGGCGCTCCACTCCTCCAGCAGCTGGCCTACGCCCAGCACCCGGGGCGTGCCGCCGATGAGCACATTGAAATTGCAGCCAAAGGTGTCCATGAGAGGGGTCATCTTCATCAGCTTGGCCATCAGCTTCTGCGGGTCAACGCCCCGCTTCAGATCAATGGCGATCTTGAGCCCCTCCAGGCCGCTTTCGTCCCGCATATCGGAGATCTCCCGCACCTTCCCCTGACGGATCAGGTCGGTGACCTTGTCCATAATGGCTTCAATGGTGGTGGTATAGGGGATCTCTGTGATCTCGATGATGTTTTCCTTTTTCAGATAGTTCCACTTGGCCCGCACACGGAAAGAACCCCGCCCGGTGCGGTAAATCTCCTCCATCTGCCCCTCGTCCAGGATCAGCTCGCCTCCGGTGGGAAAATCCGGACCTTTCAAGGTATCCATCAGGCGGCAGCCGGGATTTTTTAGATAGGCGATGGCCGTGTCACAGACTTCATTCAGATTGAAGCCGCAGATGGAAGAGGCCATGCCCACAGCAATGCCCAGGTTGGCGCTGACCAAAATGTTGGGGAAACGAGTGGGCAGCAAGGTGGGTTCTTTCATGGTGCCATCGTAGTTGTCCACAAAATCCACGGCATCGCAGTCGATATCGGCAAAGATCTCCCCACAGAAGGGATCCAGCTTCACCTCGGTATACCGGGAGGCGGCATAGGCCATATCCCGGGAATAGACCTTGCCGAAGTTTCCTTTGCTGTCCACAAAAGGAGTGAGCAGGGATTCGTTGCCCCGGGCCAGACGCACCATGGTCTCATAAATAGCAGCATCGCCATGGGGATTGAGCCGCATGGTCTGTCCCACCACATTGGCCGATTTGGTACGGGCCCCCTGCAAAAGCCCCATCTTGTACATGGTGTACAGCAGTTTGCGGTGAGAGGGCTTGAAGCCGTCGATCTCCGGGATGGCCCGGGAAAGAATGACGCTCATGGCATAGGGCATGTAGTTTTCTTCCAGGGTTTTTGTGATGGGCTGGGGAATAAAACGGTCTTTGGGCAAAACTCTTTTCCTCCTTTAGCTCACATCGGTGAGATCCAGATATTCGCTGCCGTGCTGGGCGATATAGTCCTTGCGGCCCTGGAGGTTGTCCCCCAGCAGCAGATCAAACACCTGGCTGGTTTTTTCGGCGTCCTCGGGCATCACCCGGATCAGTCTCCGGGTCTCCGGGTTCATGGTGGTCTGCCACATCATTTCCGGCTCGTTTTCACCCAATCCCTTGGAGCGCTGGATGGAGCATTTCCCCTCCAGCTTTTTGACGATATCGTCCCGCTCCTTATCGGTATAGGCAAAATAGGTCTTGGGAGCCTTTTTGCTCCCCTTGCCCCCTTTGGTGTTGATCTCATACAAAGGAGTCTCGGCGATATAGACATATCCCTTCTCAATGAGCTGAGGGGTCAGGCGGTAAAGCATGGTGAGCACCAGGGTGCGGATCTGGAAACCGTCCACATCGCCATCGGTGCAGATGACCACCTTGTTCCACCGGAGCATATTCAGATCAAAGGAAGAAAGCTCCTTGTTGCGGGTCTGGATCTCCACCCCGCAGCCCAGCACTTTGATCAGGTCGGTGATGATGTCGCTTTTGAGGATCTTATTGTAATCGGCCTTGAGGCAATTCAGGATCTTGCCACGGATGGGCATGATGGCCTGAAATTCCGGGTCACGCCCCTGCTTGCAGGAACCCAGGGCGGAGTCGCCCTCCACGATATAGACCTCCCGCTTGTCCAGGTCCTTGCTGCGGCAATCCACGAACTTCTGCACCCGGTTGGTCACATCCATGGTGCCGGCCAGCTTCTTTTTGATGTTCAGCCGGGTCTTTTCCGCCTGCTCCCGGCTTCGCTTGTTCACCAGCACCTGATCGGCGATCTTGTCGGCCTCCTGGCGGTTTTCGATGAAATAGATCTCCAGGGTGGACCGAAGGAACTCGGTCATCATCTCCTGGATGAATTTGTTGGTAATGGCCTTTTTGGTCTGGTTTTCATAGGAGGTGTAGGTGGAAAAGCCATTGGTCACCAGAATCAGGCTGTCGGAAATGTCGGCAAAAGAGACCTTGCTTTCATTCTTCTGGTATTTTCCCGTCTGCTTCAGATAGGCATCCAAGGCAGAGACAAAAGCCGAGCGGGCCGCCTTGTCCGGCGCGCCGCCGTGCTCCAGCCAGGAGGAGTTGTGGTAATACTCCAACAGAGCTCCCACATTGGAAAAACAGAAGGCCGCCTGGACCTTTACCTTGTATTCCGGCTTGTCCGACCGGTCTCTTCCCCGGCGCTCGGTCTGATTGAACTGCACCGAAGTCAGGGCATTGTCCCCGGCCAGCTCCTTTACATAGTCCACAATGCCGTTTTCGTAGTAAAAGTCCTCTTCCTCAAACTTGCCCTTCTCCACCTCCTGACGGAAGTGAAAACGCAGTCCCTGATTGACCACGGCCTGCTTTTTCAGCACCTGCTGAAAATACTCTTTGGGGATGCGGGTATCGGTGAACACATCCAGGTCCAGTTTGAAACGGTGGGTGGTACCCGTCTGTTTGGGAGAACAGGGCTCTTTCAGCAGTTTGTCCGGCCCTTCGGTCACATTCTCTCCCCGGCGGAAATGGAGGGTATACTGCCAGCCATCCCGGCGGGAGACCACATCCATATATTCCGAAGAATACTGGGTGGCGCAGGCGCCCAGACCGTTGAGACCCAGGGAATATTCGTAATTCTCCCCTTCGGCGTTGCCGTATTTTCCGCCGGCATAGAGCTCGCAATAGATCAACTCCCAGTTATAACGGCCTTCCCGCTCGTTGTAATCCACCGGCACACCCCGGCCGAAGTCCTGCACCTCGATGGACCCGTCCAGAAAATGGGTCACATTGATCACATGGCCAAACCCTTCCCGGGCTTCGTCAATGGAATTGGAGAGGATCTCAAAAAAGGCGTGCTCGCAGCCCTCGATCCCATCGGAGCCGAAAATGACCCCGGGCCGCTTGCGCACCCGGTCGGCTCCTTTCAGAGCCGAAATGCTCTCGTTGCCATATTCCTGCTTCTTCTTTCTTGTCATATACCCTCCGAAAAAAGCCCCTCTCTCCAAGGCATCCCTTGAAAAGCCAGGGCATACATTGATACCATAACGGGCCATCCTGCCAAAAATGCCTTTCCCAAGGCGCAAAAGAACAAAGCCCCGCAGGACGCGGCTTAATTCATATCATAATCAAAAAAAGCCGCTCTGTCAAATGGCCCTCTGTTCCCTCTGTGTATATTTGCCGGAAAAGGGAAAAAAATATTCCCATCCTGCTTTCGGAGGTATTTACCATGCGTGTATTTTCTTTCCCCTTTGGCAAAAAGAAGGTCCCCTCCCCTCTGGAGCTTCGTCAGGCCCAGCTGCTGGAAGACCTGACCGAAACCCGGAGGCAGCTGGCCGCCGCCCGCTGTCTTTTCCAGCAGACCAGCGACCAGGACCTGGTGGCCGCCTCGGTCTATGAGATCAACGCCTTGCAGGCCCGTTACTCCTATCTGCTCCACCAGGCCAAACTCCATGAAGTGCGGCGCTCGGCCTGGGCCGCATCCTGAAAATAAAAAAGGACGGCTGTGCCGTCCTTTTTTATTTGTCCGGGAACAAAGGCGTTTTTTCCCATCCTTCCAAGGGCTGGCGCTGCACAGCGCCGAAGATCCGCCCCCGCAGGCCGGGATTCTGCTTTTCCAGTGTATGGAGCAGCTGTTTCACTTCTTCCCGCTTGGTGTTTTTGTCGGCGGGACAAGTGCTCTCCACCACCGGCAGCTGCTCCCGCCGGACAAAATTGCGGATCTCCCGCTCCGGGATATAGAGCATGGGGCGAATGCAATGGATATCCTTCCGGCTGAGATAAGTCACCGGAGAAAAGCTGTGGAAACGCCCTTCATAAAATAAGGAGAGCAAAACGGTCTCCACCACATCGTCAAAATGATGCCCCAGGGCCACCACCCGGCATCCCTCGGCCAAGGCAGCATCATTCAGGGCGCCCCGACGCATCTTGGCGCAAAGGGCACAAGGATTGCTTTCCTTGCGGATATCGAAGATCACCTGCTTCATCTGGGTCTGGCGGATCACATAAGGCACCTCAATGGCCCGGCAGAAATCGGCAATGGGAGAAAAATCCATTCCCTCGAATCCCATATCCAGTGTGATGGCCGTCAGCTCAAAACCGCCGGGATAAAACCGGCGCAGCTGAGAGAGCAGATACAGCAGGGCCAGGGAATCCTTGCCTCCCGAGACCCCTACCGCCACCCGGCTGCCGGGAGGCACCATATTATAATCCTGCATACAGCGCCTAGCCAGCGCCAAAAGTTCTTTCATTTCTGATCACCGCTCTTCATTTTAAAGGAAAAGGGGGCTGTTTGGCAATGGAAAAAGACAAAAAATTTTGAAATAGAATATGAGTAAATCGAAGATATCCGGCGTAAAACGGCAAAAACAAAAGGATATCCTCTTGCAAATCACAATTTTGAAAAATAACTGTTGACACCGGTTTTCCCCTATGATATAACTAGTAAGGTCAAAAAATCAAACATTTATCACGATAAACGGAGGATTCAAGATGTCCACATTCATGGCAAATGCTCAGACTATTGAGCGCAAATGGTACATCATCGATGCTGCCGGCAAATCCATGGGCAGAACCGCCGCCAAGGCCGCCGCTATCCTGCGGGGCAAGCACAAGGTGGATTTTACCCCCCATGCCGACAACGGTGATTTCGTCATCATCATCAACGCCAAAGACGCCGTTCTCACCGGCAAAAAGCTGACCCAGAAATACTATCGCACTCACTCCGGTTATGTGGGCGGCCTGAAGGAGACCCAGTACAAGACTCTGATGGCCACAAAGCCCGAGCTGGCCATGCGCCTTGCTGTCAAGGGCATGATGCCCAAGAACTCCGTGGGCCGCTGGTCTCTGGACCGTCTGAAGGTCTATGCCGGCCCCGAGCACAAACACCAGGCCCAGAAGCCCGTGGCCCTGGACGCTGAATAATCAGGAGGATTGCGAAGATGTATACACCGAAAAAAGCTTATTTCTATGGCACCGGCAGAAGAAAGAGCTCTGTCGCCCGCGTCCGTCTGATTCCCGGCGGCAGCGGCCAGATCACCATCAACAACCGGGAGTTTGACAACTACTTTGGTCTGGACACTCTGAAGACCATCGTCAAGCAGCCCCTGGAGCTGGTGGGTGTCACCGGCCAGTTTGACCTGGATGTGAAGGTTCAGGGCGGCGGCTTCACCGGCCAGGCCGGCGCTATCCGTCACGGTGTGGCCCGCGCCCTGCTGCTGGCCA
>OHAD01002168.1_pt1 | contig 15869 bp, 10 predicted proteins | sample 1577011 | NCBI WGS metagenome assembly OHAD01 (sample SAMEA3541510, study PRJEB24748) | human gut metagenome | biome: human gut; feature: human-associated habitat; material: faeces | place: China | collected 2012
TATATCAGGTACAGGTTGTTTCCTGGTATGACAACGAAAACTCCTATACAAGCCAGATGGTTCGTACGATCAAATACTTCGCAGAATTATCATAATAGACAGACGGCACGAAAATCCCGAGTTTCACGGCGCGAAGCGATGTTTTCACAGCATTGCCGCTTTTTGGCAAAGGTGTGAAAAGTAACTATAAGGATTCAACATGGGTCCGGTCCACAGGACCGGACCTGTTTTTGTTTTTAGTAACCGGTAAACTCTTTCAGTTAAGAAAGGAGTATCTTCCATGCTGAATAAAAAATCAGTTGACGATATCAATGTAAAAGGAAAAAAAGTTCTGGTGCGCTGTGATTTCAACGTGCCGTTAAAAGAGGGGAAAATCACCGATGAGAACCGTCTGGTGGCAGCGCTTCCTACTATCAAAAAATTAATAGGCGACGGCGGCAGAGTAATTCTCTGTTCCCATCTCGGTAAGCCAAAGGGCGAGCCAAAGCCGGAACTGTCGTTAGCGCCCGTAGCCGTACGTCTTTCCGAGCTGCTTGGCCAGGAAGTGAAATTTGCGGCTGATCCCGAAGTCGTTGGTCCAAATGCAAAGGCGGCCGTAGACGGCATGAAAGACGGAGATGTTGTATTACTTGAGAATACACGTTACAGAGCGGAAGAGACAAAGAACGGAGAGGCATTCAGTAAAGATCTTGCTTCCCTCTGTGAAATTTATGTGGATGATGCATTTGGAACGGCGCACCGCGCACACTGCTCCAATGTTGGCGTAACCCGGTACGTTTCTGAGGCGGCAGTCGGATACTTAATGCAGAAGGAGATTGATTTCCTCGGAAATGCGGTGAACAATCCCGTTCGTCCTTTTGTAGCAATCCTTGGCGGAGCGAAGGTTGCCGATAAATTAAATGTTATTTCAAATCTTCTAGAGAAATGCGACACTCTGATAATCGGAGGGGGCATGGCATTTACGTTCTTGAAGGCTCAGGGGAAAGAAATTGGAAAATCTCTTGTGGATGACACAAAACTGGAGTACTGCCGTGAGATGGTGGAGAAGGCGGAGAAGCTCGGCAAGAAGCTGCTTCTTCCGGTCGATGCCGCCGTGGCCGTATCGTTCCCGAATCCAATTGATGCTCCGATTGATATACAGTATGTATCCGTTGATGCTATTCCGGCAGACACGATGGGACTCGATATCGGGACAGAGACTGCAAAGCTTTATGCCGATGCCGTGAAATCAGCTAAAACCGTTGTATGGAACGGACCGATGGGAGTATTTGAGAATCCGGTACTGGCGAAAGGAACCATCGCCGTGGCAGAAGCGCTGGCTGAGACAGAGGCTACCACGATTATCGGCGGCGGAGATTCCGCGGCAGCCGTAAACCAGCTTGGATTCGGTGATAAGATGAGCCACATTTCCACAGGCGGCGGAGCCTCCCTGGAATTCCTTGAAGGCAAAGAACTCCCGGGTGTGGCGGCGGCAAATGACCGATAATGACAGGCAAGTGAGGCCGTGCTTATTTTCAACAGTTTTTAAAATCAGGAGGATAAAATAATGGCAAGAAGAAAGATTGTGGCGGGCAACTGGAAAATGAACATGACTCCGAGTGAGGCGGTTGCCCTTGTTAATACATTAAAACCGCTGGTTGCTTCGGATGAGACGGACGTTGTCTTCTGCGTACCGGCTATCGATATCATCCCTGTAGTGGAGGCATGTAAGGGAACGAATATTGCAGTAGGTGCAGAGAATATGTACTACGAAGAAAAAGGCGCCTATACCGGAGAGATTGCTCCGAATATGCTTACGGATGCCGGTGTTAAATACGTAATTATCGGACATTCCGAGAGAAGAGAATATTTCGCAGAATTAGACGAGACTGTGAATAAAAAAGTTCTCAAGGCATTTGAGCACGGCCTGATGCCTATCATCTGCTGCGGCGAGACTTTAACACAGAGAGAGCAGGGAATTACGATTGACTGGATCCGCCAGCAGATCAAAATTGCTTTCTTAAATGTGACGGCAGAACAGGCTAAGGCGGCCGTAATCGCATATGAGCCAATCTGGGCAATCGGAACAGGAAAGACGGCTACAACAGAGCAGGCTGAAGAAGTATGCGCCGCAATCCGCGCATGCATCAGGGAAATCTATGATGAAGCGACGGCAGAGGCCATCCGTATTCAGTACGGCGGTTCCGTTAACGGCGGTAATGCTGCCGAACTGTTTGCCCAGGCAGACATCGACGGAGGCCTGGTCGGCGGAGCTTCCCTGAAAGAAGAATTCGGAAAGATCGTTAATTACAAATAATAAGATTTTGATATTTAGGAGCCAACCGGCCATATGACAGGCCGGCTGGCTTTTTTTTGATGGCGGTGACCTGTGCGCGGAGCGTAGTACCCTTCCTGGAGCAGCGGCATTGAAACCCCGTATTTGCTGTGCTATAATAAATAATCAGGGAACAATGAAATTACTTGACTTAGATTACATCTGAAAGGGGACAGAACACATGGACAGACCGGTTAGGAGGCTGCGTATGGAGCATGGCCTTAATATAAGGGATATGGGTGGATTCGAGACAAACGACGGCAGGGTAACGGCTTTTGGGAAGCTTCTGAGAGCGGGAGCGCTTCAAAAGCTGACACCGCAGGAGTGGGGACGGCTGAAGGAGTATGGAGTGAGGAGGGTTCTGGATCTCCGCAGCCTGGCTGAGATAGAAACGGGCAGGGACGCAGTACCCGAGGGCGTGGAGTGGCACCACTGTCCGTTACAGAGAGAGCAGATAGATGCAAAGGACATAACCGGATCGGCGGAACGGGCGTTTGCCGGCAGTCTGACGGATGGATATTTAAATATTGTTAAAACCAACGGAGCGCTTTTAGCCTCGGCGGTCAGGCAGCTAATTGCAGGTCTTGAAAAAGGGGCGGTCCTTTTTCACTGTACGGCCGGAAAAGACAGAACCGGAATTTTGGCATCCTGTATTTTCACTCTCTGCGGGATTTCCCAGGAAGATATTGTCGCAGATTATGAGGTGACATATACATATAACAAAAAAGGGATGAACCGGCTGCTCCGGATGCTTGATGAAGAGACCAGAGGCAGGATGGAACCGCTTATGAGATCGGATGCGGAGAGCATGGAACGCCTTCTTGCTTTTTATCAGGAGATACGTCTCTCAAAATATCTGGAGGCGTATGGTTTGACAGAAGAAGAGATGGAAACTCTGAAACATTATTTTCTGGTATAATCAACCGGTACGGTGGATGCAGGCGGTTTCCGAATCAGGGAGGATACGCGTGAAAAATAACAGGCTTTTTAAAACGAATGCTGTAATCAGCTTAATTTTGCTCATTGGTTTCGCCCTGACGGCAGCGCTTTCTTACCACGCTAATTACAGGACGTCTCTTGACAGTATGGAACAGATATCTACACTGACGGCAGACGGTATCTGCTATCAGCTGACAGCTATGTTTACGAAGCCGGTCAATGTTTCTCTGACCATGTCCCATGACAGTCTGCTGCGGGAACATCTTTCAAAGGAGACGGAGTATCTTGAGGATGAAAAATACGTTGACACAACGAGAAATTATCTTGATACATACCGGGAAAAGTACGGATTCGATTCCGTCTTCCTGGTATCCGCCGCCACGTCCCGCTATTATAACTTTAATGGAATTGACCGCGTATTGACGGAAGACAGCCCGGAGAATGCATGGTACTATGATTTACTGAAAAGCGATGCCGAATATTCGATGAATGTGGACAATGACGAGGTGGAAGGCGCCGACAATGTGCTTACCGTCTTTGTGAACTGTAAAGTGAAGGCGGGGGACGGCTCCATCCTCGGGATTGTCGGTGTCGGAATCCGGATAGATTACCTGGAAGAGCTGCTCCGGACGTATGAAGATAAATTCAATGTCACAGCAGGACTGCTGGGGGAAGACGGAACCATAGAGATTTCCACTGCCCGCAAGGGGCATGTGAAGACAGACTGGTTTGAACTTAACGGCCGCCATAATATCAGGGGGCAGATACTTGACTGGAGGGAAAAGAATACAAACCTGGAAATTTGGGCGGACAAAGAAGAAAGCGGAAAGGAAAGGAGCTACATCGTGGCCCGGTATATTCCGGAGCTGAACTGGCACCTGGTGGTGGAACAGAATACGGGCCAGCTGCTGCATGGAATCCGGATCCAGATAATCCTGACGGGAATCCTGCTGATTATTATCGTCGTGTCGGTTCTTCTCATCATTACCGCAGTAATCAGGAATTTCAACAAGCAGATTACAGAGCTGATGGAGGAACGGCAGGAAAGCTTTGTCAGAGCTACCGAACAGCTCTATGATAATATCTATGAACTCAATATCACTAAAAATTGCAGTGTCGGGAAAAGAACGCGGGAGTATTTTAAAAGTCTGGGCGCCAACGATCTGCCGTACAGCGAGGGTCTGCGTGTCATTGCCGATAAGCAGATAAAAGAAGAGTTCAGGGAGGGCTATGTCTCGACCTTTGATCCGCCCAATGTTATCCGGGAATATGAACGCGGGAACCATCATCTGCGCTATGATTTCCAGATGTCGGAGGACGCAGATAAGTATTTCTGGATGAGAATAGATGCCTACGTTTTCTATTCGGCGGAAGATGACTCTATTCACATGTTTACCTATAGAAAGAATATTGAGGAGGAGAAGAAAATTCAAATCCAGGCCGTGCTGGATGAGATGACCCGGTTCTACAGTAAAAGGGAAACGGAACGCCTGATCGAAACAGTACTTTCCGGGACACCGGGCGGAAGGTATGCCTTTTTTATCTTCGACATAGACAATTTCAAGCAGGCGAATGATTGCTATGGCCATCGGTTTGGAGATTTTTGCATCAAAGAATTCAGCAGTATCATCAGAAAACATTTCAGGGAAAAAGATATTCTGGGAAGAATCGGAGGCGATGAATTTGCAGCCTTTATACCTGTTCCCGATATCGGATGGGCGCGGAAGAAAGCCGGTGAGCTGGCAGAAGCGCTGAATACGGTTATTGAGAATCAGGACAGGAGCTGGCAGATGTCGGTTAGTATCGGAGTGGCCGTTTACCCGGAGGCAGGAACACTGTTTGAAGAACTTTACGGGAATGCCGATAAAGCGCTATATGAAACTAAAATCAGAGGCAGGAACGGATTTACCATATTCCAGCCTTATGACGAGAAAGGGCAGGAGACGGAGCTGGAAAATGAATAAACAGCACGTCGTTTTTGGCGGGATGTGAACAGTAACCGTCTGGAAAATTTCGTCAAAAATTTGTCATACAGCCATTGAAACTTGCAATGAAATCATGTAAAATAAGAAATTGGCAAGAATAATATAAATGCCTCCTGTTTTACCTGAATCACTGCAGTTTCGATGGTTTTATTAAAGACGGCGATCCGTGGGCGGAGCGTGCAGGTTATCGTTCAGGTATAAAAGGAGAAGAAGATAAAGGAGATAGATTATGAGCAAAAAACCAACTGTATTAATGATACTTGATGGTTATGGACTGAACAGCAACTGTGAGCATAATGCGGTTTGCGAAGCAAAAACGCCGGTGATGGATCAGTTAATGAGCCAGTGTCCTTACGTGAGAGGCAATGCCAGCGGCCTTGCCGTGGGTCTTCCGGACGGTCAGATGGGTAATTCCGAGGTGGGACATCTGAACATGGGTGCAGGCCGTATCGTATATCAGGAACTGACCAGAATTACAAAATCTATCGAAGACGGAGATTTCTTTACTGTCCCGGAATTTCTGGAGGCAGTTGAGAACTGTAAAAAAAACAATTCGGCGCTGCATCTTTTCGGCCTTGTCTCCGACGGAGGTGTCCACAGTCATAATACCCATATTTACGGACTCCTTGAGCTGGCAAAGCGTAACGGCCTGACGGATGTATATGTACACTGCTTCCTGGACGGACGCGATACACCGCCTGCATCGGGAAAGGATTTTGTCGCCGGGCTGGAGGCAAAGATGAAGGAAATCGGCGTTGGACGCGTTGCCTCCGTAATGGGCCGTTACTATGCGATGGACCGGGATAAGAACTGGGACAGGGTAAAACGTGCTTACGACGTTCTGACCAGGGGAGAGGGCGAAAAGGCGGATACTGCCACAGGCGGGATCCAGGCGTCCTATGACCGGGAAATTAATGATGAGTTTGTCGTACCTTTTAATGTGGAGGAAAACGGCCGTCCGGTAGCTGTGATTCAGGACAAAGATTCCGTGATTTTCTTTAACTTCCGTCCCGACCGCGCCAGAGAAATTACAAGAGCATTCTGTGACACTGATTTTAACGGTTTTGAAAGAGACAAAAAACTCGATTTGGTATTTGTATGCTTTACCGATTATGATGAGACCATCGGCAATAAGCTGGTCGCTTTCAGGAAAGAGGAGATTACAAACACTTTCGGAGAATTCCTGGCCGCCCATGGAAAGACACAGGCAAGAATAGCCGAAACGGAGAAATATGCCCATGTAACCTTTTTCTTTAACGGCGGAATTGAAGAACCGAACGCAGGCGAAGACCGGATTCTCGTCCCATCTCCAAAGGAGGTTCCGACTTACGATTTAAAACCAGAAATGAGCGCACCCCAGGTTTGTGATAAACTGGTGGAGGCAATTAAATCGGATAAGTACGATGTGATAGTCATCAACTTCGCAAATCCTGATATGGTAGGCCATACCGGCGTTGAGGATGCCGCGATCAAGGCGATTGAGACAGTGGATGCCTGCGTGGGAAGAACGGTTGAGGCGATAAAGGAAACCGGCGGTGTCCTGTTTATCTGTGCCGATCACGGCAATGCCGAGCAGTTGGTTGATTATGAGACGGGCGAGCCCTGGACCGCCCATACAACGAACCAGGTACCGTTTATCCTTGTCAATGCAGATCCTTCTTATAAATTGAGAGAAGGCGGATGCCTGGCCGATATTGCGCCGACTTTGATCGAACTGATGGGAATGGAACAGCCGAAAGAGATGACGGGGAAATCCCTTCTGGTAAAATAATGTTATGATGTTGGGGTCAAAAGGTCTTTTGACCCCTTTATGCTGTAACGCCCGGCTGTAAATGTCTGTCATACATTTACAGCCGGGCGTTATCCGACAGCCGGGTTAATTCAGTGAATCCTTTTCATAAAGCCGGTGGTATATCTCTTCGCTGACGGAGTCAACGTATGCCTGATTGGGAAGATCCTGCTGCGTGACAAGAAAATCCTGTATCAGCTCAAAACGCTTCAGTTCCAATTCCTCGCCTGCCAGGCCCGGATCTTCTTTCTTAAGCTCTTCATCGAGGGAACCGCCGGTCCATGTGGAGATAAACCATTCAATTAAATCCTTTGTACATCTTTCTTCCTCTTCCGCCTGTTTTTGCACTGCAGCGATGGAGCTGCGCGTCCGAAACGAGACAAAAAGACAGGCGAGTCCTAAAAGTGTGATGACAGACTGGAAGAAAATTCTGGAACCGCCTGTCATCGGAAGACTGATAATCCCGGCCCAGCAGACAGCGGCAAACACGGTTGCGGCGCCTCCCACCATCAGGAAAGCGGAACTGGAGGAATGGAGATCCTCGCATCTTTGACGGCTGCTTATATAGACGCCTGAAGAGGCGGCTCTCGTCCCGGACTGACCGGACGGTTTCGTATCAGCCGGAATACCGTTCTGCTGCGGTTCACTGTCATGGCTTAAAAGGGCTTCAAAATTCTCCAGGTTTTCCAGATTGGCCAGGTTGTCAAAATCAACCAGATTATCCAGAATTTCGGAGGCGTCAATTCCATCCGTCTGCAGATAGCGGCCGGAAGCGGCATCTATCTGCTGCTGTTTCTTTTTCTCACGCATTGCTGCCTCATAAGCTTCCTGTGATTCAACAAGATCGCCTCCGCAGTCGCTGCACGTTGTGATTCCATCGACAAATTCCATGTCGCATTTCGGGCAATAAGGCATAATAGGTTCTCCTTGGTATTTAATATAGATTTATTATAAGATAGAAAAGATGAAACGTCTACACTAACGTCATAAATAAAGTACTTCCATTTATATAGAAAATAAGATAGAATAAAAAGGGCGTTCCAAAGAAGGGGAGAAGAACTTATGAACCGGATGAAGACGAGTGAATTGATGAAGCGTTTCGCACCTTACTATTTCAAATACTGGAAGGCACACTGTTTGATTTGTTCTGCGCGGCACTTACGACACTGTGCGAAATTGTGCTTCCGCTGATTCTGAGATATATTACAAATGAAGGCATGTATAATCTGGCAAATCTGACTGTAAAAACGATTGTCACCATCGGCCTTCTGTATTTCGGGCTCCGGATAATAGACGGTCTGGCCAACTTTTATATGGCTTATACAGGTCATATTATGGGGGCCAGAATCGAGACGGATATGAGAACCGACGCATTCTGCCATTTGCAGAAGCTGTCGGACAGTTTTTACAGCAATACAAAGGTGGGGCAGATTATGGCCCGCATTACAAGCGACTTGTTTGACGTGACGGAATTTGCCCATCACTGCCCGGAAGAATTTTTTATAGCATTCCTGAAAATCGTCATCTCATTTTTTATCCTGGCCAGGATTAATCTGCTTCTCACGGTGGTTATATTTATTTTTATCCCTGTTATGGCTGTCTCCTGCACTTATTTTAACCTGAAGGTGCGTTCTGCCTTTAAGATGCAGCGCAATCATGTGGGAGAGCTGAATGCAAGAATCGAGGACAGTCTGCTGGGCAACCGGGTAGTCAGGGCTTTTGGCAATGAGAAACTGGAGATTGAGAAGTTTCAGCAGGATAATCTCAAATTTTTAGATATCAAAAAACACACGTATTTTTATATGGCGGCATTCCAGGATACGGTGAGAATGTTTGACGGAATTATGTACGTGGTGGTAATCATTGCAGGAGGGACATTTTTAGTAAAAGGAATCATAAATCCCGGTGATTTGGTTGCTTATACGATGTATGTGACGACACTTTTATCGACGATCCGGAGAATTATCGAATTTGCCGAGCAGTTTCAGAGAGGTATGACGGGAATCGAGAGGTTCTGTGAAATTATGGACGCCGATATCGATATTTTTGACGATGCCGATGCGGAGGAGTTAAAGGATTCCAGAGGCGAAATCACGTTTGAGAATGTAACATTTGAATATCCGGATGACCATAATCAGGTCCTTTCCGATATCAACCTGACGATCCGTCCGGGCGAGAGAATTGCCCTGGTAGGGCCTTCGGGCGGAGGAAAGACGACGCTCTGCAACCTGATTCCAAGATTTTATGATCCGACGGAGGGGAGAATCTTAGTTGACGGGAAGGATTTGAGGAAGCTTACGCTGGAGAGCCTCAGGAGCCAGGTGGGAATGGTACAGCAGGACGTGTATTTGTTTTCCGGCACTATTTATGATAATATTGTATACGGAAAGCCGGGCGCCTGCAGAGAGGAAGTTATGGAAGCGGCGAAGATGGCCGGGGCCGATGAATTTATTAAAGAGATGGCAATGGGATATGATACCTATGTCGGTGAGCGGGGGGTAAAGCTCTCCGGAGGGCAGAAGCAGCGCATCAGCATTGCCAGGGTATTTCTGAAAAATCCGCCGATTCTGATTCTCGATGAGGCGACTTCGGCTCTTGACAATGAAAGCGAGAAGATGGTCTCCAGGACTCTTGACAAGCTGGCGGTGGGCAGAACGACTCTCACAATCGCCCACAGGCTGAGTACGATCCGGGGAGCCGACCGGATTTTAGTGCTGTCCGGTAATCGGATCGAGGAAGAAGGCAGCCATGGCGAGCTGATGGCCAAAGAGGGAATTTACTATCATTTATATATGTCTGCCAATGGATTTTCAGAGGAAGCGGCAGAGTGATTGGAGGAAATTTGAATGAAAATTGCAGTTGTGACAGACAGCAACAGCGGTATTACACAAGCGCAGGGGAAGGAACTTGGAATTACGGTTCTTCCGATGCCATTTATGATTGACGGAAATGAATTTTTTGAAGATATCAGCCTGACACAGCAGGAATTTTATGGGAAGATGGAAGAGGACATGGATATTTCCACATCACAGCCGTCACCTGAGTCGATTGTGGAGCTGTGGGAGGCGCTGCTTGAAGAATATGACGGGATTGTCCATATACCGATGTCCAGCGGCCTGTCCGGTTCCTGTCAGACGGCGCTGATGCTGGCAGAGGAGTTTGACGGCCGTGTCCAGGTGGTAAACAACCACCGGATTTCAGTAACCCAGAGGCAGTCGGCCCTGGATGCCCTTGAGATGGCGGGGAAAGGAATGGATGCCGTTCAAATTAAGGAAGTGCTGGAGAGAACCGGTTCTGAGTCCACGATTTACATCACGGTGGACACTTTAAAATACCTGAAAAAAGGTGGAAGAATCACGCCTGCGGCCGCGGCGCTGGGAACGCTTCTGCGTCTGAAACCGGTCCTGACCATACAGGGAGAGAAGCTGGATGCTTTCGCCAAGGCAAGGACGATGAAGCAGGCAAAATCCATGATGATATCCGCAATCCAGCATGATTTGGAGACGAGGTGGGATGATAAAGAAGGGAAAAAGACCCATCTGGAGATTGCCCATACGAACTGTGAGGAAGCGGCTCTGCAGCTTAAGGAGGAGCTTCTGGAGCTTTTCCCTGATACGGATATCCATATTGATCCTCTGTCTTTGAGCGTTGCCTGCCATATCGGGCCCGGCGCACTGGCAATAGCGGCGGTGAAAAAATTAGAAATTTAATTTGGAAAGCATGAAAAAATTGATTAAAAAAATTAGGTTTAGACGTTGTTTAAGTATGAAAGTTCCTCTGCTGTTCTGTTTCCTGCTGGTAACGCTGGTGCCTCTTCTTGTGCAGGCCAGGTTTCTGGCAGGTTTTTTCCGGCAGAGCCAGATTGAGGACAGCATGATAGAGGCGCAGAGCAAATGCCTGATGCTTACCAACAAGATGATAACCCTGGATTACATCAATAACATGTCGAATAACCCGGGGCTGGACGCGGAGATGAACGTGACGGCCGATCTGTTTAACGGCCGCATTGTCGTGATTGACAGCAGCTTCAAAATCATTAAGGACACGTTCGAGCTGACCAAGGGAAAAACGAGTGTGGTTGAGGAAGTGCTCCGCTCCTTTGAAGGGGAGACGATCAACCGCCGGAATAAAGAAAAAGATTACTTTTATCTGACGCTTCCCGTATATTCCAAGGCGGATTCGCAGAAGGTGGAGGGGGTACTGCTGATGACGGCTTCCACCGAGAGCATGGCCCTTCTGGAGAGTCAGGTGATGCATAAAGCCGGCTTTCTTCAGTTCGTGCTTTTTCTGTTCGTGGCTGTGATAGATTTATTGGCTGCGTCATTTCTTATGAAGCCGTTTAAGAAGCTTCAGGAGCGTCTGAATATGGTGTCTGAGGGGAATTTAGATCAGGATATCCAGGTAGACGACTACAAAGAGACAAGGGGGATATCCAATGCCGTCAGCCAGACTCTCCGCAAGTTAAAGGCTGTGGATCAGTCGAGACAGGAATTTGTATCAAATGTATCGCACGAATTGAAAACACCGATCACATCGATCCGAGTCCTCGCGGATTCCCTGATGGGGATGGAGGATGCTCCGGTGGAGCTGTACAGGGAATTTATGGTGGATATTTCAGATGAGATAGACAGGGAAGGAAAGATTATTGATGATCTTTTATCCCTGGTGAAGATGGATAAGTCATCACCGGATTTGAATATCACATCGGTTTCAATTAATGCATTAATGGAGCAGATTCTGAAGCGGCTCCGGCCGATTGCCAAGAAGCGCAATATAGAGCTGGTATTTGAGAGCCAGAGAGAAGTCACGGCGGATGTGGACGAGGTAAAGCTCTCCCTGGCTTTGAGCAACCTGGTGGAGAATGCGGTTAAATACAACCATGAAGACGGATGGGTTCATGTGGTTTTGGACGCGGATCACAAATTCTTCTATGTAAAGGTAATCGATAACGGAGTCGGGATTGCTCCCGAATTCCAGGAGCATGTGTTTGAGCGTTTCTACAGGGTGGATAAAGCGCGTTCAAGGGAGACCGGCGGAACAGGGCTTGGACTGGCGATTACGAGAAACATCGTGATATTACACCAGGGAGCCATTAAGCTCCAGAGTAAGGAAGGCGAGGGAACTACTTTCACGGTACGTATCCCGCTAAACTATATTCCCTGATATCTGATGTGAAAGGACGGAGTATATTTGAAACGATTATTATATCTGACGGCAGTTTTTTTGATGTGTGCAGGCATTTGCGGATGCGGACAGAAAGAGAAGAACCAGACGCCGGAGGATGGCACCTACCGGATTTATTATCTCAATTCAACCAGAACAAAGCTTGCCAGCGTGGAGTATAAAACAGAGACAACCGATCAGGAAACATTAATCGGGGAGCTGGCGGGCCAGATTCTGGCGGCTCCCGACAATCCCGATTACCAGGCGGCTCTGGGAGAGAAGGTCATACTTCTGGATATCAGGAAAGAGGAGAACGTTCTTTACCTGAATTTTAATAAAGACTATACGGCGATGAAGCCGACCAGGGAGATTCTGTGCCGTGCGGCTCTGGCTAAGACGTTCACCCAGGTGGCAGGCATTGATTATATCAGTATTAACTGTGACGGCCAGCCCCTTCTGGATCAGCAGGGAAATCCGGTGGGCGCTTTTTCAGCCTCTGATTTTGTCGAAAGTATTTCGGATGTCAATTCATTTGAGCGGGTGGAGCTGAAGCTTTATTTTGCCAATGAAAAAAAGGATCTTCTGGTTCCCGAGACCAGGGAGGTAATCCACAATGTCAATACCTCTCTTGAGAGGCTGGTGGTGGAACAGCTGATTGCAGGCTCCCAGACAGGCGCTTCGCCGGTGCTTCCTAAGGATACGAGAATATTGAATGTGTCATTGACGGACAACATCTGTTACGTGAACCTGGACAGCACGTTTTTAAACGGCGAAGTGGAGGCAGCAGACTATATCCCGGTCTATGCGCTCGTCAATTCGCTGACGGAGCTTCAGACAGTGAATAAGGTGCAGATTACGGTGAATGGTTCGGCTAACGTGGCGTACCGCAATGTGATTTCCCTTGCCGCGCCGCTGGAACGGGAAGAGAAATATGTGGAAAGCAAATAAAACCCCGGAGGAGGAATAACAATTAAAAGACCGCTTTTATGGATAACAGGAGCTTATGTACTTGGAGAGGTCACTGCTTACTGGTCCGGTAAAATGGCGGAATATGGAGGAAGGGCTGCGGCGTCCGGCAGTTTCTTTCCGATAGCGTTAATACTGGCAGCAGGCATTCTTTTCCAGCTTCATGAGAAAATCAGGAAAAGAGGTCTGCTTTTATTTATCCTGCTTGTCTGCTGCCTGGGCGGCTGGTTCAGGATGACGGAGGAGATGAAAGAAGGACCGCTGGAGGCCATGCTGTCGTCCGGAGCTATAGAGACGGAGAACCGAAGCCGGGCGGAGGCCGAAGGGCGGATTTCCCAGGCTCTGCTGAAGGACGGAAATTACACCATTATTCTGGAACCGGCGACGGTTCGTGCAGGCGGAACGCAATATGAAGAAAAAAGACTGATGATTTCAGCAAAAGAAAGCAGGGACGGTGCGGTGCCGGAGGAGGGGATGTATCTGTACGCAAAGGGGAAGGCGGAACTCTTTCAGGAGGCAAGAAATCCGGGGGAATTTGATTACCGCCTGTATTACCGCTCACAAAAGCTGAGATGCCGTCTCAGAGCTGATAAAATGGAAATTATCTCAGGAGAGCGTCCTGCTTTTCAATCCCAGCTCATTATGTTCCGCAGATTTGTCAAGGAGGCCCTTGCATTTCTTTATCAGGAGGAGGACAGGGGGATTTTTCAGGCAGTTCTTCTCGGGGATAAGAGCAGCATGGACAGCGATATACGGGAGTTGTACCAGGATGGAGGAATCGCCCATGTTCTGGCTGTAAGCGGCCTCCATGTTTCACTGATAGGGATGAGTCTGTATGGGTTTCTGCGGAAAAGAGGCGTCGGATATGGTTGGGCGGGGACAGCCGCGGCAATCCTGCTGTTCTTCTACGGAGCGCTGGCCGGCTTTGGGGCATCTGTATTCCGGGCCGTGTTTATGGTGTTCTGTTCGTTTCTTGCGTCTTATCTGGGGAGAACCTATGATCTGCTGTCGGCCATGGCTTTGTCCCTGATTTTACTCGCATCCGATTCGCCTTATCTTTTGTTTACAAGCGGGCTGCAGTTGTCCTACGGGGCAGTGGGGGCGGTGGGACTCGCCGGCAATATGAAAATCCACGGCAGCCCTCTGTTCACAACCATGTCGGCCAGTATAGCAATTCAGATTGTGACTCTGCCTGTTATCCTGTACCATTTCTTTGAGTTTCCCCTTTACGGCCTGTTTCTGAATCTTGTGGTCATTCCCCTCATGGCTTATGCTGCCGGTTCCGGAATTATATCGGTCGGCCTGTATGGTATCTGGAAAGCGGCCGAAGTGCCAGGCGTTCTGTTATTTGCAGAGGGAAGCAAAGTCGTAGGAATGGGCGGCAGGATTGGGACGGTTATGGACAAGACCGCGGGAATACTGGAAGGGATCTGCCATGGGGCGGCGGGACCGGGGCACTACATACTGACCTTTTACCGGGAGCTTTGCCGTTTTTCACTGAAACTTCCATTCTCCACGGTAGCGGCGGGACGGCCCTCTCTTGCCTGCATCGCATTTTATTACGGCGTTCTCGCAGTTTTATATTTTCATTTAACCAGCAAAAACAGCGGCGCTCTGAGCAGAAAAGAAGGAAATGAATTTAACGGGAAGCAGGCCTGTCTCTTTGCCTGTGCGCTGCTTTTGCTGATGGTAAAACCGCGCGTCAGCGGAATGGAGGTCTGGTTTCTTGATGTCGGCCAGGGGGACGGAATTTTCTTTCGTACAGGGACGGCAGCAGTGCTGACAGACTGCGGCAGCAGCCAGTATAAAAGTGTGGGGAAAAACAGACTGGTCCCGTTTTTAAAGAGTAAAGGAATCAGACGGCTGGATTATATTTTTATCAGTCATGCGGACAGCGACCATATAAACGGAATTGTCTGGATGCTGGAAAATGAAACGGATTTAGAGGTTGGAACGATTATTATGCCCGGACCGGGACGGGGGGAAGAGGAATACCGGGAGATAGAAGAGCTTGGCAGAAGGCGCAAAACCATAGTTTGTTATATGAATGCCGGGGAAAAGCTGGAACGGGGGGAGCTTAAAATTACGGCTGTTTATCCGGATGCGTCAGCATCGCCAAAGGATCGGAACGGCCATTCCCTGGTACTTTCGGTGCGATACCGTGATTTTACAATGCTCTTAACAGGCGATGTGGGACAGACGGGAGAAGAAATCATGCTTGATGAAAAATACAGCCCCGGTAGAGAGCTGCCGGGCGGAAACCTGTCCGTTTTAAAAGCGGCTCATCATGGTTCCGCCACATCGACAGGAGAAGAATTCCTGAAACAGTTAAATCCGGCAGTGACAGTACTTTCCTATGGTAAAGGAAATTCTTACGGACACCCGGCCAAGGAGGTGTTGAAACGTCTTACGGATGCCGGAACTATGATATGGAGTACGGAGAATTCCGGCGCCATCCATCTCACAACGGACGGAAGGAAAATGAAGGCAGAAGGTTTTCTGCTGGACAGGAACAAGGGTTCCGGGCTATAATACTCAACAGGAACGTTATAGTTCAGCGTTCAATGTTGTTTAGTTAAGCAGGTGAGGACGCCGCCGGTACGGCCGGGGTGGTGGGGTGTGGATATGAGTCTTTCGTCCCGGGGGAGGATTGTTGTGGTTTGGGGCTGCGGGCGAAGATAAAGTCTGCGGAGCACGCTCCCGCTCTGTGAAA
>OHAD01002198.1_pt1 | contig 15683 bp, 15 predicted proteins | sample 1577011 | NCBI WGS metagenome assembly OHAD01 (sample SAMEA3541510, study PRJEB24748) | human gut metagenome | biome: human gut; feature: human-associated habitat; material: faeces | place: China | collected 2012
TAGAATATTTATTAGATAATAAAATAGTTATAAGTTATTTGCTAGAAAGGATATAAAAATATGAGCAATAAGAGAGAAATTATTAAATTAAAAGATATAGAAGTTAATAAAGAAAATTTTAGACATTCGCCATTAGAAAATGAAAAAGAAGCTATTCATTATTTAATTAAAGAAGATTATAAATCCTATTTTTCCTTAGCTGAGTCCATGAAAAAAGATTGTCGAACATTTACAGCACTGGTATTAAAAAGAGACGACAAAATGATATTAATGGATGCTAATAGAAGAATATCAGTTTTAAAAATATTTGAAGATCCATCTCTTATACCTTTAGGAAGAGAATATGATAAATTAAGAGAATTATGTAGTAAAAATGGTTCGTTGGGGATAAATGAAATATATGCGGATGTTTATGATAATTCTAATATAGAAGATAAAGAAAATTTAATGAATGCATTAGATGAAATGCATGTAAACGATAATAATACGAGAAAAGATTGGAATGCATTATCTCAATATAGAGCAAGCAAGTTTATAGGTTCAACAATTAAGCATTCTTGGATAAAGGTATTGGAATATTATAAATATTCTGATGATAAAATAATACAAATGACAAAAGATAGAACAGATATTTTTAATAGAATATTAAAAAAGCAAAAATTATGTATAGATGCTCAAGGAAAGATTAATTTGAACAATGATAAATTTTTAATTGAAAAAATATGTAAAATAGTAAAAGATCGATCATATTATTTAAATGGAAATGTTGTAAAAGTTAATACTCGTTCAAAAGGAGAAATTTATGATGAGATACTTGATGATTTAATAAACCAAGTTTCTATTGGGCAAGAAAAATTAAAATTTGAAGAAGAAAATATTGATGAAGAAAAAGAAAAGGACAGTTTTGGAAATAAAGATGCTGCTGCAACAAATGGTCCTATTAAAACTGAAAATTCAGATCTTAATAAGAAATCAAATGAAAGAACAAAACTAAAACATAGCAGAGGTCATAGAAGTTATATTATGTCAGATAAACAAAAAGAAGATTTATCTATGACAAGTAATGAAAAAATAAATAGAATGGCATATGAATTATCAAGCATGAGTATGGACAAATATATAGTATCTTTACCAATATTATTGAGATCGTTTTTACAATACTCTTTTGAATGGTATATGAAAAATATTATGGATAAAAGTAGCTGCAGAGGAGGATTATCAGCAAATATCATGGCAGTTACTAATTGGATGTTTGAAAAAAATTACATAACAAGAGAAGAAAAGGCAACAGTAAAAGCGATAATTCAAAATACAGATGTGATCAATTTATTAAATTCTGCTACACATGATTATAGTGGTGCAATAATATCGAAGACCATTTTAACAGATCTTTACGATGCTATTCATCCACTAATAAAAATAATTTATAAATAATTTATTTTTATGAAATAAGTTTGTAATATACATTGTTCAATGTTTTTGATAAGAATTTTACAAGTTGAATGCATAAAAAAATATTTAAATTTTGTTGTGCATAATGCACAAATGTATGCAATATTCTCATAACCTCAACACATATAATTTTTAAACTTTCTTACATATAATATAAGTAACAAAAGGGATATAAAATACTAAGGAGGAACAAAATCATGTGTGTAAATTACTATTCATATTTAACAACTAATCAAGCAGATTCTCAACCAGGTTGGGCTAAAAAAGACAGATTCGATTCAAGCAACACAACATTATCAAGAATCAAAAATCATGTTGTTAAAAACTATTTCTCTAAACTATTTAAATAATATATAATATTAAAAAACCTGCACGAGATGCAGGTTTTTTGGTATATTAATTTTTTTAAAAATCCACTGCTAATGTGTCATTGAAAAACATTACTTCATTTCCAATTCTTTTATTTTCAACAGTATATGATAGTTCGTATTCTTTTTTATTACAAAATGAATACATATCTAATATTTCGTCTACGTAATCATATGTTAAAACCCAAGGAACAGATAATTTTTTAATTCTTCTAGCAATTTTTTTGTGTTCTCTATTCGTGAATGAGTTTTCGTATAGTTCTGCACCTTTAACATAATATGGGGGGTCAATAAATAAAAACGCGTCAGCTTTAAATTTTCTTTTTAAAAATACCATAGCATCTTTATTATATATTTTGATTTTTTTTCTTTCTGAATATATTTTTTCTATTCTTTCTATTAAATTATCCTTATTAAATCTACAATCGATTAAATATTTAGAATCTTGATTTTTACCCCCAATAGGACCGCCTTTAATTATTCCAGATCTATTAGTCCTATTTAAATAAAATGTAGCAAAACCTAGTTTTAAAAGGTCATCTCTTTCATTATTATAAATTTCTTTTTGTCTTTCACGTTCTTCAAGAGATACTTCTACATTTTTTATCATTTCTATAAAAGTTGGAGCATCATTTAATATTGAAAACCAAAAAGCATATATTGCTTTATCAAAATCATTTAAAATGATTTTTCTTACTTTTTCTTTAAACAATAAATTTAAAGCCAAATTTGCTCCACCTGCAAATGGCTCTATGTATGTACATCCAATGAGATTATTATCTTCTAATATTTTTACTGTTTGATTATACATTTTTCCTTTTCCACCAGGATAACGTAAAGGTGAATAATTTGCCATATGTGACATCTCCCATTCTCTTAATAACATACTAGCAAAAAATGAATTATTTGGCCATAGATTTTTATAAATCTCTTAAAGATTTTTGTCTTCTTTTTAAATTAATTGCATTTATTATCTCATTTCTAAAATTTTCAAAATTTGTATTTTCATAAGCCACATATTGAGTGATACATTTTTTGAATAGTGCATTGTTATTTTCTGCCCAATTTTTAAATGGCTTGATATCTCTATTTTTTATTCTTATATCATCATCTAGAAAATTAAGATGCTCTGAAGTAAAATCTGCAATAAAACTTGCTTTTTCTTTCTTAATATTTTTAAAAAAAGCATGACTTCCATCCAAATCATAAATCCATTTTACTATTCTTTTTTCTATAGGATAATCATCTTTGTCATAAAATTTTAAATACGGAACGCTTTTTATAGTAATATCAGATATATTTACATCCGCATCAAATAAAATGATAGAGTCATCAAGTAAAAAAGTACCTTTTTTTAGTAATTTTTTTAGATAGGTAAAAGTGTTACCTGCATCATTTTCTGCTAAATCAGTAACTAAATTAATATTATTTAAAATATTTTTTGATTTTATTATCTTTTTTAGAAAATCTCCTGCTACCTTATCTTCAACAATAATATTTGGTTTATATAATTCAAGATTATCTTTATCTTTAAATGTTAGTTCTTTATATGCCTCTTTATAATTAGGATTATGTATTACTCTAAATTTTCCTTCTGAAACATATTGTGTACTTAATATATTAATAGAAATTCCTTTTCTACCTTTTTTTTGTTGATCAATAATATGTTGTATTAAATAAAGTGAATGAGTTGTAAAAACTATTTGTATATTATATCTTTTTGCAAAATTATAAAGTAATTCAAATAATTTTTCTTGAGCAACAGGATGCATGCTTGCCTCAAGTTCATCTATACATAATATGCCATTAGAATTACCATTACTATGTAGTTTATTATTTTTAAATGCGAGTAATTTTATTAAAATATTACCAAGATTATCTTCTCCTGAAGAAATACTGTTAAAATCATAGTATGCATCACTAGGACCTAAAGTATCTTTCATATTATCTTGTGATACTACTTTAGTATTTTGAAAAGAAGTACGTTGAAAAATAGCCTGATATTGTTCAAATATAAATCGGGAGTCATTTTCACCTATAATAATATTTTCTCTTTCTTTTGCTTTAGTATCTACAATTGGAAATAGTCTTTTTAAGTTAATATAACAGGTATTAAGTAAAAAGTTTCCTACATTTTTTTTATTTGTTTCTCCTACAAAAACCCGAAATCTATTTCCATTTTCATAATACCAAACACGGATCATTTCTTTCAATTTTTCATTTTTTGATGTTGTAAGACAAATATTATATGAATAACGTTTATTGTCTTTTTCAGGACTTAATCTAAAAACATCTGATAAATTAGTTTTTAAGGTGTGTCCTAGTAAGTCTTTTGCGTTATTTGGTGATGAAAATGGGTGAGCAAGTAATCCTAAAATTGTTGATTTCATTGTTCCATTTTTTCCTGAAATAACAGTAATATAATCTCCTACTTCTATAATTTCATTTTCTATACCTCTAAAATTAACAAGCTCAATGCTGTCAATCTTTTTAATTATTACATCTTTTGTACTGTTATATCCTATTTCCTTGGTGGATTTATAATCCATTTTATTCATAGTTATCACTCCATTTCTATATATAAGTATACAATATTTATATTTTATATAGTATATCCTTATATATAAGGTTATAAATATTTTAATTATTTACAATATAGTCATAAATATCTTTACGAACTGGTGTATCTAATTTGTAACTTATTTCAAAAGCATTATCATTTGTTGATTCCATAAAAATTGGAGTTGGATCTCCTAGTGCTTCTATTTCGCCTAAGAAATAAAATTCTTTATCATCATCTTTCTTTTTGCGATTATCTTTAAGCTTTTTATTCTTCTTTATAAATAAAAATATGCGATTATTTTTATCTGTTTCTTTACGTTTATAAATATGATCTGCATCTTTTGAATCAACATTTCTAGGATGCTTTGATAAAGCAATTATATGAGACGGTGAAACAAAACGATCTTGATAAGCTATTTCTCCGTCTGATTTATGATAATTAATAAAAACAGGTAATGTTTTTGTTTTAGAGTGATAGAAATAACCACTAATATTTTGAGGATTAAGATTTTTCTCCCAATTTAATAATCTACAGATATCTTCGTATGTATATTTTTCATATAAACATAAATCTGTATCTTTATATCGTTTACTGTATTTTTTATGATACTGATCTATTGCATAATCTATAACTTCAAGAACTTGTCTTTTAAATTCTTCGTTTAAAAGAAGTTTACTGAATATAGGTGAAATACGATCATTTTTATCAAGAACTTCAATATCTTTATAAGTATCTTTTCCAGTTCCTGAAGCAAAATTTTGAGTAAGTATATTTCTAATTGTTTCGTAGCCTACATCAGGGATAGTAATGTTATATGTATTTTTCATTTCTTCTTTCAAATAATTCATAAGATTAGATTTTTTTTCAATCGCAAGACGAATCGTTTCAAGTTCTTGTATTCTTTTTCCTGATGAAAGTTTATTAGAAATAAATTTTAAGTATTGTTCCTCTAATTCAGTGAATTGAACGATGTAATCATCATCATATTTTTTCAAAAATTCATGATAAGATCTTAGATCCTTATTTTGAAATATTTTCTGAATATCAATGGAACCATATTTTTCAAAATCACTAATTTTTGGAATTCTTCCAAGTTTATTTTTTAACTCAAAGTACTTTTCTTTAATAAGTGTTCTACCATTGAATTTTGCAGCATCAATAGCATCAAATATTCTTTTCTTTGATATTTCATCAAATTGAATAGTAGAAGCACCAGGAATTATTAAATTTCCTTCACTCACAAATCTTCTTAAATTATCTTTATTAAAATTTGTATTTCCACTCAAAGCAATAGGAATAAAGAAGTTCTTTTCATAATTTCCAATAAAATCAATAACAACTACATAATCTTTTTCATCATTTTTTCGAAGTCCTCTACCAAGTTGTTGAATAAAAATAATAGATGATTGCGTAGGTCTTAACATGATAACTTGATTTACTTTAGGAATATCAATTCCTTCATTAAAAATATCTACAGTAAAGATATAATCAAGGCTTCCTTCTTCATTTGATTCTAAAGAATCCATAGCTTCTTGTCTTTGTTTTTCAGAAGCTTCTCCAGTTAAAGCACAAGTATGAAAACCTCTTTGATTAAACATTTCAGAAAGCTTACAAGCTTCTTCTTTTCTACTCACAAAGATTAAACCGTGAACATGATCTCCTGAATAACCATAGTCATTAATTTTATTAATAACATAATCAACTCTTTTTTCATCAACAAGTAAATTAAAATCAGATATATCATTGATAGGTTGATCATCAATTGTAATATCAGTTATTCCATAATAATGAAAAGGACATAATAAGTCATATTCCATAGCTTGTTGTAATCTTATTTCATAGGCGATGTTATAATCAAACATTTTATAAATATCAAAATCATCTGTTCTTTCAGGCGTTGCTGACATACCTAATAGAAACTGTGGTTTAAAATAGTTTACAAGTTCTTGGTAAGAATTTGCTCCTGCTTTATGGACTTCATCAATAATGATGTAATTGAATTCTTCTTTGGAAAAGAGTTGTCTATTTTCAGGTTTATAAATTGTTTGAATTGTTGCAAAGATGTAATCACAATCTATATCTCTATTATCACCTGAAAATAATCCCATAGATTTATCTTTAATAATTGTTTTAAATGTTTCCATCGCTTTAAGAGCAATACTTCTACGATGAACAACAAACAACATTCTTTTTGGATGTACAGCTTTAACATCAAATGCTGCAAGATATGTTTTACCTGTACCAGTAGCACTAATAAGCAATGCTTTATCTTTATTATTATTTCGTAGGTTATCTAAAGATTCTAAAGCATTTTTTTGCATATAGTTTGGTTTTATTTCCTTGGAAATTTTAATAGTTTCATGTCTCACAGGTTTTACATAGACTTTTTGATATTCCTCAATCCATTCTTCAGTTAAAGAGATAGAGTGCGTCCATTGCTTATCAAATTCTTCTTCAACTTTAAAAACAATATCCTTTTGTGTATCAGAAGAAAAGAATAAATTCCATTCTTGATTAACTGCTAAAGCACTTTGAGTAAGATTGCTACTACCAATCATAATGTCAGTTTGCTTATCTTTATGAAAAATATATCCTTTTGGATGGAATCCTTTTCCTTCAAATATTTTAATTTCGATATTATTGTATTTAAGTAGTTTTTTAAACATACTAGGAGCATTAAAACCCAAATAAGTAGAAGTAATAATTTTTCCAGGAATATGATGATCTCTTAAATAATCAAAACATTCTTTAAGAGCAGCAAGACCAGAATCAGCAATAAAAGCAACAGATAGTTCAAATGAATCACAGTTTTTAAAAAGTAATTCTAATTCATGAGATACTTTTATATGTTCTTTGTAATTATTATAAATAAGGCGTGGTTGAAATCCATGTTGTGTTTCCATAGAACTAGCTCCTTTTCTTCAATTCATTAATAACTTCAATATCTGCTGGTACCCAGACAATAGCTTCATTATCATCTTGAGGATCGATCCATTTACCATCTAAATGTTCTAATAAAACAAGATGATCGTCTAATAAATGACAAATAAAACAATCCATTTCTAAAATAAAATCAGGATATTCATAATGTACGTGATAAAAGAAAGAATCAACTTCTATATGTGCTTGCATTTCTTCATAGAGTTCTCTTTTTAATGCATCTTTAGGTTCTTCACCTGGTTCAATTTTTCCACCAGGAAATTCATACATTCCTTTAAATTCTCCATAACCTCTTTCAGCAATAAAAATCTTATTATCTTTCTTTATTATTCCAGCAACAACATTAATTGTTTTCATATAACTCCTCCAACTATAAAACTACCTCAATTATAACATAAAAAATCTCATAATGAGATGAAGCATATTACTAAAGACAATATCATCGTGGCAGATGAATATAAATTAATCATGGTTTTTTTCTATTTTGGAATAATAAGATTCAAATAGAGATAACAATTCAAATGAAAAGAGATTAATGACTTAAGTAAGTTAAGTACATGAAATGTGCGGAATAAAAAACCACATTAGTATGTATGTGAAGCAAAAATAGGTTATACAAAACATTTATTTTTCCAATATAATAAAAATATTCATATAAGGAAAGGTGATTAAATAATGGCTAAAAAAGTTAATTTTTTAGCACATACAAAGTGGATGTGGTATATAATTGACAAAGATAACATATAGACAATATTGAATCTTGTTCAGATACAAGGGAGTAGAAATAATAGAAAGGTATTTAATAAAGTATATACATATGTTAGTATATCATCAAAGTTAAGTTCTTTATCATTTATAGGAAGAATATTAAAATTTTTATGTGATATTTTAGTTTTGTTTAGGAAAAAATACCACATTTGCAATAATGCAAATGTGGTAATATATAAATAGAGCTATAATTATTTATTATCTGTTTTTGACATTAAACTCTTCAATTTATCCATTATGGTATTACTTTTTTTTGCAGCTTTATCTTTTTTTAGATCTGTCTCAACCATATTTTTATATTTTTTATAAACATATCCTTCGATATCTTTTTCTGTCATCACATCTAATAACATTACACTTCCTAATTTGGACAATAGTTTTGCGATATCTCCAAATCGAGTTGCATTTTCCTCATAATTTGGGTATTCTTCTATAATACGTTTTTCTGCTTTAAGTGTTCCTAACACAATCATTTTTTCACTTGAAAAAGAACGCCAAGTTAATTCTCTGAATCTCAATGGATTAGAGATTACAAATTTAGTCAATTCATATGGATCTTTCAATGTGTCATCGACTGATAATGCAACTCTAAAATAACAACGTGAAAGTACTCCGAAAAACAACCCTCTTCTTTTACCTTGTGAAAAAAGCCAATGGTCTTTAAATATTGACGATTCCTTTTTAACAGGCATGTATTTTAATGATACTTCGTATCCTTTATCAAACATCACCCAACACCAAAATCTTTCATCTGTTAATACGTGAAGAGGTAACTTGTTAAGTTTTTCATAAAGAATAATTGAATTGTAGATATCAGTTTCACGATCTTTTTCATTTGATGGAACTTTTAGTATAAAATCCTCTATTTCATATTTTTTTGTAACATATAAATCATCTCCAACAAATTCAGAAAGCCAGTCTGAAGAATTAGGATTTTCAATTAATTTATTTGTAACTTCATTTTTATTGGCTTTTAATGTAGCAAGTGCTACGTCGCTCATATACTTTATATGTATTTTACTCATCCTCATCATCATCTCCATTTCCAACTAACATGTTTTCAAAATCTTTCACGCCATTACATGATGCATTATTCAAAACAAGCTGGGCGAGTTCTAATGAATTCATCTCATAAAAGTTTTCTAAAATAAGTTCTGTACCTTTTTTTCTTTTGTAACTTATTCTTACTGCATTAAACCATTTATGTTCATCACAAATAGAATCAATATCTTCCCATTCATAAGTATTTATTTCGCTTATACAGTTTGAAAGTACAGGTATAGCAATCATTGAAAAAGCGATATTATTGTATTCTTTTTTACGTTTAATGATGTCATAAGAATTAAAATATTCACGAGGTAATTCTATCGTTATATTTCTATCACCATTTTCATACTTCATAATACTTTCATTTGTTTCAAGAGGGATAACTGTAAATATGGATGAAACTTTGTCATCTTCGGTTGGATCAAGATCAATTTTAAATTTATAACCATCATCGGCTGCGAGAATGTCAAATTTATCAATATCAAAGGTATAATTTTTATAGTCATCAATAAAACCATCACTTTTGAATCCTGTGATATCTTCAGTTGCATAAATATAACAAGAAGTAACTACATTGCCATTTAGTTCATGAACAGAAACTGGTAAATCATATGGTGTTTGTGAAATATCAAATTTATTTCTATATACACTAGCGGAACATTCAACAATAAAAGCACCTTTTAATTTTTCTTCTTCTATTAATTCTTTTAAAGAATCATCTGTAATTGTATAATGTAAATTTTTAAAAATTACTTTACCATCTACCACATATGGGGACCCGTCTTCATTTGTATCAAATGAAACCATAAATGTAGAAGACTCTTTATAGTCTGATAAATTATCATTTTTATTAAGTACAGGATATGGGAAAACTCTATTACCTAATTGCATTTAAGATCACCTCACTTGCAAACATTTCATTAATATTAACCTTGTAGGATATTTTATAATTCTTACCTTTTTCAATTTTAATACCTACAATTTTTCCTTCTTTTACTTCACATGGAATGCCATTTATTGAAGCTGAAATTATTTCCACTGGGTATTTATCAGTAGCTTCTCCACATTGTTTTATTAATAATTCACAATCATTTTCATCATATAATGATTTAAAAATACAATCATAATTTCCAGAATTTTTATTTGTTACAACTGTTCTATATCTCATTCCACTCAATGGAACTTTTTCTAAAGCAGGGTTTTCCCCTTCTTTAAGAGGTGGATTAGGTTTAGGTTCTGGTTTAGGTTCTGGATTTGGATTGGAAGTAGGTTTTTTTGGCTTTTTCAATGGTCTACCTTCTCCTGTTCCGTCATCATTTTGTTCTCCTTTTCCAATACTATAACCTTCCCCTTTTTCTCCTGCTTTTTCTGTTTTTGGACTTTGAACTTTAATAGGTGTTACTGTTTTAATTTGAATTTTTTCTCCCGCTACAGAATCTTCAGAAGTACCTGGCATATCATCTTGCGACGGTAAAAATTCACCAGCACCTTCTAAATCACTTGTTTCATTTTCACTAGTTCTTAAAACATTGTTTATAAAATCTGTAACAGTTTTTTCTAGTTTTTTCTTAAGTTCACGAGTTTCTTTTTTTTCTTTTGGAAAATCATTAAGTCTTTTAATTTCCCAATCTGTATGCTGTGGATTTTCTATAGCTCTAAGTTTATTATTTAAGGGATTATCATGAATTACGCATAATGCTGAAAAAGGTAAAAATGCTCCGGGTCTAATATATGTAATTTTCATATAAGGATACCGAATCATTACACAATGTTTTGTAGCTTTTGATTCATTTTGTTGATCATATTGTTTAACATATACAGTTACTGTGCTAGTTTCATCAATAACTAGTTCTTCTGATATTATACTTTCATCTTTTTGAAGAAGTTCATATTGAGCACGTATTTGCTTTACTTCTGTTTTAGTTCTTTCTTTTTCAAATTCTTCGCTATAAATAATGTTTGCAATGGTAGATTTTTTCACAATGTGTTCTGCAACTTTAACTTCAAGATCGCCATTCATAATAGCTACCATAAAGCTCTCAAGAACTTTTGCAATGATATCTGTTTTCCATGCTTTATCCTCGTTAAAGCCAATAAGGTAAACATCTGTACCATATTGTTTTTCTTTGCGTTTAAAAGATTTATCTAAGTTTAATTCTTCCGAAACAGGAAAATTTTTCTTGTTTTTCCCGTAATAACCAATACCAAGAGTCATTAGGTCTTCATCTATTTCAGGCATAGGTACTGAGCGTAATTTACTGATTCCGATGAATCCCATTGAATCATCATAGGCTTTTGTTGAATAAAAAACAGTATTAGTGGTACTCACAACAAAAGAAGCAAATTTTCCAATTCCTTTAGAACCACCACTTGTTCCTATCTTATCGCTAACACCTGAACCTTTTGTTAAACTATAAAAGGGCTTTCCACTTTTATAATTATTTGCGCCAATAACACCAGTAGTGTTGAAATCGCTTATTCTAAGGCATTTTATAGTTTTACTATTAATACTTTTTTTTAATTCTGTTAGTGCTGCTCCTTCTTTAGGTGAATCTTTTTTGTATTCATAACACTTATTAATTTGTTCTGTTAATTCATTGATTCCTGGAATTTCTTCTCTTTTAATAGAAAATAGAGAAAATTCTACTTTAACAGGTTTTTCTCCATAAGAAGCATCAATTGAATTTTGACAAATCTCACGAGCCAAAGAAGCAATTGGATCTTTTTTAAAAATTTCCATATCACTAGTATCAAGACCTTTTTCATCTGTATAGTTATTATCAGGAAATCTCCATTTTTTTTCACTCATTATAAGTTTCCTCCTTATAGTCTAAATTTTTTCTTTTTGTGTTCTTCTTCAGAAAATCTTTTTCTTTGATTATCTAATTCTTCTTGTATTGCATTAAATATTGCATCTACCTGTTCTTGACTATACTCATAATATGATTTGTTAGATAAATTACCGAGTAATGACAATGCATCTAATAATTTATTTGTTCTAGCTTCAGCAATACGCTTAAAATTACCTTTCTTATCAACTTTACTGGTTCTACTTGTAGCCACGGTATATACCTCCATCTACTTTATTTATATCATTGGAATATATAAAAAACAAGTGCTTTTGAAATATTTATAATATATTTTCGTAATATTCTTAAAATATTACGAAAAAAGTTTAATCTTTTCTTTTTTATTGCTGTATGATAAAATATAAAGCCGCGTAGTAGTATGATGGGAGGTGAATATATGTCAGATGTCACTGCAAAACCGATTTTAAAATGGGCTGGTGGAAAAAGACAGCTGATTTCTGAAATATCTTCTGCTTTCCCTGATGGGTTTGGTACAACAATTACAAAATATGTGGAACCGTTTGTAGGCGGTGGTGCTATTCTTTTTAATGTTTTATCGAAATACGATCTTGATGAAATATATATAAGTGATGTAAATGCTGAACTTATTAATATGTATATACAGATTAGGGACAATGTTAATGAACTTATAAAAATATTGATTGATTTTCAAAATAACTTTCTTGCGCTTACTAAAGAAGAACAAAAAAAATATTACTATAAAAGAAGAGAAGACTATAACCATCTTATTCAAACAGGACAAAGTAAAAATACTGTTTTAAGTGCTGCTTTATTTATTTTTCTTAATCGAACTTGTTTTAATGGATTATATAGAGCTAATAAAAAAGGATTTTTTAATGTTCCGTGCGGAAATTATGTTAATCCTTCTATTTGTAATGAAGCAAATATTCGAGCTGTTTCAGAGGCATTAAAGGATGTTAAAATAAAATGTGCTGACTATTCAGAATCTATAGATTATATAGATTCTAACACCTTAGTATATCTAGATCCACCTTATAGACCGCTTAAAGGCAGAGAAAGTTTTATATCATATACAGAACACAATTTTGATGATAGTTGTCAAAAAGAACTTGCTGGATTTATCGAGACTATTTCTTCTAAAGGAGCGTTTGTAATATTATCAAATTCCGATCCGAAATGTGTAGATTCTGAAGATAATTTTTTTGAAGAACTTTATGCAGATTATGATATTCAAAAAGTACACGCTAGAAGAATTATTAATAGTACGCCTGCAAAAAGAGGATGCATTACCGAACTTCTTATTAAGAATTATTAAAAGACTGTAGTTTATAACAAAATGCTATAGTCTTTTTTGTTACATTGATTTAATCATTATATTTTATGATACACATTAAAAGCTGTCTTACGACAGCTTAATCAAATGACATGTCTTTTAAATTAAATAATAATAGTTGATCATTCTTTTCTTCAAAAATATTTTCATCAAAACCATTTTTAGAAAATAAAGCATAATAAATTTTATTATTTTTCTTTAATGGTTCTAACTTTGTAAGTGTATCTAAATATTCTGAATAAGAAAATGGACTTTCTTTGAATTTACATTCACCTATTAAATAACATTTTCCTTTTTTAGATAAAGCAAGAATATCAATTTCTGTTTCTTTAATTTCAGTATTATTGTTTTTGCTTCTAACAGTTGTTTTTCCAAACCAGCGCCCTATTTTTTCATATCTAAAAGGAAGCTTATTTTTTAATTGTAATCTTGTAAGATATTGTTGATATACTTTTTCATACGTAATTGAAACACATCTATCTAAATTTGGTGTAATAACATTTTGGTAAATACCATCTACATCACTATCTTCTAGACTAGAATAGTTAGTAAATATAAAGGTGTACCAAAATCTAAAGAATTGATCTGTTAATTGATAAATTCCACGATTATTATTTGCTATTTCTTTATTACCAGCATCAATAGAGAGTTCTCTTTCTACAATATCTAATTCAATTAGATTCTTTAAATAAACACTTGTTTTAGATGTATTATCTATAAGAGTTTGTGTTGATATTTCATTTATTTTTGTATTTCCTAAAGCAATGGCTTCTATAATAGAATTATATAAAGAAGTTTCTCTTAATTCTTGATGTAAAAGAAATTCTACTTCATTAAACAAAATACAACCTTTTGTTAAAATATTGTATTTTATATTTTCTTCAATGCTTAAATCGTTATTAAATTGTTTGAGGTAGTGAGGTATTCCTCCTAATATTGAATACGTAACAATTTGTTGTTCTAATGAATAATTTGGAAAAAATTTTCTGGCATCAAAGAAATTCATTTCTTTCATTTTATAAATACCAGTTGCACGTCCATATAATGGATTTTTATTAGCAAGTAATTCTTTTTCAATAAAACTCATAGCACTGCCACATAAAACGAACATTACATTTTTATTTTTTAATGTAGTATACTATAAATTTTGTAGAATAGAAGGAATAGATTTATTATTTTTACACATATAAGGAAATTCATCTATGATAACTAATTTCTTTTCTTTATAAGGTAATTCAGTTATAGAATTTAATGCTTGTTGCCAATCATTAAAAGTATTCAAGTACTGACTTGCTTTGATATTTTCTTTAAGTAATGCTTGAGAAAAGTTTCTTAATTGAATGTTATCAGGACATTCTTGACATGAGTAAAAAATATGTTCTTTCCCTTTACAAAATTCATGCAGTGTTTCTGTTTTACCAATTCGATATTTACCGTAAATGAAAAGAAGTTCTGCTTTTTTTGAATAATATCGACTGTTCAAAAAACTTAATTCCGATTCTCTACCAATAAACATTATTTAATTCCTTTCTCTAATTTTAATTAAATGAGTAAAATTATATTTTTTATTTCTTGTCTAATCAAGTCATATTTTTAAAATTTGTTTTCTATCTTTAATCATAAAGAAGATATTTATTTTTATATTTAATAATGATAAGTGGATAACTATGTATCATATTATTGATTCCTTTTAATTCATTATAAATATATAAATCATTAAAACAATGGACAAATAGTCCAAAGAAATTTATCTAATCGTGATTTATCAAATCAAGATTAGATAAAAAATTAAAAATAATAAAAGAAAAATAGAAATTATATATTAGTGAAGGGATATACTATTGATTGTAGTAATATGTGATAAAGATAAGAGGTGGATATATATGTTGATGGAAATCTATTTAAGTGAAGAAAAGGTAAAGAAGAATAATATTGATTTGGATGAATGTTATCAAAAGATAGATAAGTATTTTAAATCACGTGGTGTAGAAATTGTATCAAAAGGTGTTTATAAAGGTGTTAGAAAAGACTTTGATACTTTTGTAATTGCTCAAGGGCAATTACCTCAAACAAAGTGGTTTTTAAAAGTAGTAGATCAATGGTATATAAGCTATTTTGGCGATACACCAGATAGCCCAGAATATAGGGAAGATGCTTTAAAGACATATTATCAAGCAAAAGAACAAGTTAGAAATTATGTTAAAAAACATCGTATTTGAATAAATAAAGTAAATAATAAAAATTATCGGCAAAAAACATAAATTTATACGTTGTTAAAATATATAGTTTTTTGCCGATAACGGCAATAAAAAGCCCTCTAGTTTATGGCGCTCTAAATAATCGAGTGCTTTAGCGAAATTCGCTCTAAATTATTAAGGGGG
>OHAD01002207.1_pt1 | contig 15626 bp, 20 predicted proteins | sample 1577011 | NCBI WGS metagenome assembly OHAD01 (sample SAMEA3541510, study PRJEB24748) | human gut metagenome | biome: human gut; feature: human-associated habitat; material: faeces | place: China | collected 2012
AGACGCGCGTTTTCGTTTCTTTTGCTTTTGTCAAATTCATTTTCTTCTAACTCCTTGCATATCGTTTGTACGATACTATATCCGCAGGTTACCACATCTTAGCACCTGCAAGTCAAATGGTATAAACGAAGAAAAACAGGCAAACATCCCTCTAAAAGAATGTTTGCCTGTTTTTGCCATCACAATGTCAGCCTAACTTTTCCCCACTATAGATCGTAGACGAACAGTTCAATTCTATATATAAAGACCTCCGATTAGCCCACTCATGTCGATAAGGTGTATTTTCATGTCGCTCTGGTAAATAATGTATAATAAAAATATCCATTTTGTATATTTCAGTATATTCAATATACACTTCAGTTGCTTTACCTCAAAATAAAAACAATTACACTTAATATATGGTGTAATGTACAATTGTCTGCTAAAATATATAGTGAGGTATATCGTGGAGCAATATAATGAACTTCTTTCCAATATCGGACAAGTCATTTTCAAGGAGCGAAAATCGCAAAAATTAACCCGAGCTGCGCTTGCCGAAAAGGCGGGATTATCCATTCAAACCATAAACAAAGTTGAGCATGGCCAAAATACTAATTTCAAAATCGAGACGTTTGTCGCAATTCTTAAGGCCTTAAATCTCAGTGCCGATTATGTACTCGGAAACATAATCGAAGATAACTCAATAGAGTGGGAAATCAACAGTCTCTCAGCGCGCCAAAAAGCTTTTCTTTTATCTGTTCTCAGAAGCTTAAAGGAATATGACAAAATGCTGTGAGGAGGAAACGGCATGCATGTAGCAATTTGCGATGATGACCTAATTTTCATTAAAGATTTAAAAGAAAAAATTATAGCATACTCTATTCGACATAATAAGGAAATTTTTATTAGCGAGTTCACAACCCTAGATGACGCAGCATTTCCACATGACAATTTTGATGTCATCTTTCTTGACATTCGTTTTCAGGGACAGAATCTTGGAATTGAGTGGGCAAAGCAATTGCGTATGGCTGGTGACAACACTCTCATTGTGATCTGTTCCTCTCTTCATAATCAAATCATTCATGGATATGAAGCTGAACCTATTCGTTTTTTATTGAAACCAGTTTCAGCATCTGATCTCTCTTCCGTTTTGGATGCCTGCTATCTGAAGTTGAACTTTCAGGGTAAAAAAATCATAATAAAATCCAATTTTAATGATGTCTTTATACAAATTTCCAAAATTTTTTATATTGAAAGTATCTCACGCCAACGTAATATCGTTCTAAGCACCGGACAAGCTGTTCCTACTTATGAGCCGCTTCAGAAACTATATGCTAAGTTAAATTCTGATAGATTCCAATTCACTCATAAATGTTACGTTGTCCAGCTTTCAAAAGTTGATAGAATTGAACAAAACTTTGTTTTTCTTACTAACGGAAAACAGATTCCTTTAGCGCGAAATCTTTCAGCTGGATTTAAAAAAAGTATGATTCGATTTATGGAGGGTCGAGCTTGATTGATGTTTTATTAGCATTTATTCAATGTTTTACCAACTTTTTAATCACATATCTTTTTTTGACCGGGATATTTGCTCATAGATTTCAGAATACATATGTGAGTATTACTATTGTTGCGATTCATTCTTTATTGCTCGCACTCATAAACAGCTTAAAACACCCCCTCTTAAATACTGTTATCTCTCTCGTTCTTGCTGCGCTAATGGTTGTATGTTTGTTTTCTGGAAAAATTAGTCGTTTAATATTCGCTGGTCTAGTTGCTGACGCAATTATTATTGGATGTGAATTCATTCCTTTAGCAATTCTTTCCGCTCTGGACCAAACAGACGTTTTTACAATTGTTAACACAACTATACAAAATGTTTCTTTTTCTTTCATAAGCACAGGTGTCTATTTCATTTTCTCCTCAATAGCCAAGTTTTTGTTCTATCGAAAAATTGAAAAGCTTTCGCCAAGCGAAAACCGTATAAATATAGCTTTGCTGCCTTTACCTATGCTCAGTATTGCCATCGTATATTACGTTATTTTCACTAGCAAAACTGCAGACTTATCTAATACAATGATTGTAAGCAGTATAATAATTGTATTTTTGCTTTTAGTCGTTAATTATATTGTATTTCTTAGCGATCAAGACTCACGAAAAAAATATGAATATCGATCTCAAATTGCTGAAATGCAGTTACAAAGTGAAATGAAAGAACTATTAATCTTGCAGCAAGAAAATCACATTCGCACTACAAATGCTCTAATTCACGATTTTAAAAACCAATTGCGTATTCTGCAAGAACTTGCTCGTAACGCCCCAAATCTCAGTTCAAATGGCACTCTTTCCTCATATATCAATGATACTTTGTGCGGTCTATCAACGACTGAAGACTTTACAGAAATTACTTGTGATGCGCTCCGTTGTATCTTACTGGACACTTCCCAACAATGTCGCGAACAGAATATAAAATTAAAATCCGAAATTTATTACTCTGATTTTAATTTTATCGCTTATCAAGACATTTGTACTATTTTTTCCAATGCGCTTGATAACGCCATTCGCGAATGCAAATATGTCCAAAAGGCTAATAAATCTGCTGAAATCTATCTTTCCATCCAAAAAATGAACCAGATTGTATTCATCCAGATTTCAAATACAAAAGTTTCTGCTATAAGAGAAATAAATGGACAAATACAAACGACAAAAGATGATAGTAGCCCTCACGGACTTGGCCTGTCCAACATTGAACGCTCTATAAAAAAATATAATGGTACACTCGAAATAAACTATACAGATAATAAATTTATTTTAAATATTCTTTTTACTATACCACAGAACATTAGGCATAGCCGAGACCTTACTTAGGTCTCGGCTATTTTGATAAAATTCAAGCGACAAACTATAATTTTCTCTTTTTATGTCTCTTTTTGTCAGTATATGCCATATCTACATAAAAATTGACTTTATCTACATAAATATATCCACTTGATATAATTTGCTATATACTATAAATACATCTTAAACAAGGAGGAATTAACTATGAAGCGAATCACAGCATTGCTACAAAAATTATTTCTTTCTGCCCTCATGAGTGCCGGTTTCTTTTATGCTCTCACCAATATTAACGTAACTTGCAGCGGACCGAGTTACCAAGCCGAGCCTCCAAAAGCTCTTGATGCTTTTAAACAGCACTAAGTAACAAATAAGGCTTAGCAGACCAATTGTCTGCTAAGTCTTAATTTATTATTTTCATTTTTAGTTTATATCTTTAACTAAGCACTGCAGGAGAAACTTTTCAATGTTCAAACAACTTATCGATAAAGCTATATACTTAAAAATTGTATCTTCCGAAAATCGTGAAATATATGAATATGGTATAACAAATTTATCCTATAGTTTACTCGTGTGGAGTATTTTTTTGCTTTCAGCCTTTCTTTTTGGTTTTTTTCCATCGGCATTATTTTTCTTGCTCACCCATATCCCTCTGAGAATATATGCGGGCGGGCTGCACTTCTCTACACGAATTAGATGCTTTATCGCCTCTCTCTTTATCTTTGCCGTTGTTTTATTCTTTCCTTTAGCATTCTCTTCTTTCAAACTATGTAAAGCTATAAATCCATTCATAATTCTTGGTCTGATAATTATACTATTTTTTGCGCCTGTAGAAGATCCTCGAAAACCACTCGAGATATCTGAATCTCTTCACCACCGCAAAATTTCACGGATATTGGGAATAAATTATGTTATTCTATACTTCATCTTCTATCTTTTTTCTTTTTTTCATGGCGCATACTTTATTGGAGCGGGAATTTTGCTGGTTGCTCTGCAGTTACTTACTGGAAAAATTCTCTCTCTAATAAAACTGTAAGGTAAGCGCCCAAAGGAACCACGCCCTTGACAGAAAAAAACGGTCGCTGGCATTGCCAGCGACCGGATCTTAGTCTGCTACTCATTCTGTTCAAAGCAGCCGCACCGCGTAATCCCCGGCATCTGATTGTACCCGGCGTATCCGTCCGTGTGCAAGTATCCAAGGAATCCCTCTAAAAATCGCTTCGGATACTCGCCGCTGCGCCCCGGCTGGTACTCGTACAGGATGATCGGCAACTGTCTGTCCTGCCCGGTCCGGTACACCCACATGTACGATTTGCTCTGGTCCGTCCTGCCGTTCTCCTTGAGCACCTGCACCACTGTTTCGTCCGCGTGCACAACCTCGCGTCGCAGAAGCTCTTCGTGCATTGCCTCCCACAACGGCTCCAGGTGGTCCTCCGCGCACCGGATGATCCAGTTCGCCATGCGCTTGTACAGCAGCACAAAGCCCTCACCTTCCCACAGCAGCGCTTTGATCCGGTCGCGTCTCCTTCCGCAGAACAGAAACAGGCTGTTTGAAAACGGGTCCAAAGAAAACTGCTGCTGCACGATCTGCGCCAGACCATCGATCCCGCGGCGCAGATCCGTGTATCCGCACGCCAGATAGATGTGCTCCACCTGGCTGACGTCACCCAGCATGGCGGACCCCGCGAATGACTTCGCTGATTTGAGCGGCCGGCGTGCTTGCCGGCAATTCGATGACGACGTCCTGTATGCGGAGGACGATCCGGTCGGAGGCGGAAATGAAATACTCCGGTGCTGGACGCTCGAACTCTGCAAACACAGGCTGCGGCAGTTCCCGTGCCTACACCAGGGAATCCCGCAGTTTTCTCTGCCACTTGTAGAAGGTGGACAGCGCCACGCCGTTTTCCGCGCACCACGCTTTGATGGGCCGGCCGCTGCGCTTCGCGCAGGCGATGGTGTTGCGCCATTACTCCGCGCGGACTGCCAGCGCTCTCTTTTCCACGGAAGACATCCCTCCCGATGCGTATATTTTTTAGAGCGCTCTAAAAAATATACCTTCGTTTTCTATGCTTCTATTCTCCCATGTGGATTTTCGTTCCGCAAGTACGTGGTTTCTCTGGGCGCTTACACTGTAAGCGTTAAAGGTATACTTTCATTAAAGTCAATTGACTCTTTTCTAAAGCCCCTGTAATTAGAGTCGAGATTTCTTCAGAATCTGGAATTATCATTGCGGAATCCCCCACATCTACAATAAAAACATCCTTTTCTACATACTTGTTCGTTTGCTGCTTTTTTAACTGTATAATGTATGTAAAAGATGACGTATCTTTATACAATATGTGGAGCTTGCACAAATTTCAGCATCGTTTCACCTTTTCTATCCTTTAATACAGACAAGAAGCGAAAGAAGTGAGTCCGATGGTGTGAAAACAGTAAACCTAAAACCCAAAAGGAGGTTCTCTGCATGTCAAAAAATAAGACAGCCAAAGAGAAAAGACCTTGGCATATATTGATTTGGCTTATACTGTATCTTGTTAACCTGCTTGCAGCCCTGGCCTTCCAATATTTTTTCATTCATACATACTCCGCGCCATTAACAGCGGAAAGTCTCGGGAGCATTTCGTATTTTAACGGGTGCGAAATATTGGACATAAGCGGTGAGGGTGTTCCCGATAACAGTTTGATTGGCAAAAGTTCGCCGGACTGGATTCTTTATAAAAATCAAGCTGGTGAAACTCGTGCTGTACGGATTGAATGGAATTTATATATGCCAAGATTCAGGATTGAAAAAAACAGTGATACGCTTATTCCAAATGGAGAAGAAAGCTACACCTTTTCAATGCGGGACTTTTTGGGAAAAAACGAAGTTACTGTTGAAAATCAAGAGGCTATTGTTCAATTAAAGTGGTCCGGATTATTCAGGCAGCAGGGTTATATTCAGGGCATACATATGTTAACCGCTTTGGGATTGCTGCTTCTGGAGGCGTGGATTTATCTCCGTATTCAAAAAAAACAAAACGCATAATTACAGCAGTTACAACTGTCAATCGAACATTTTGAGTAGGAGGGTTTATAATGAAAAAGTTAGTATCGATTTGTCTAGTTTTAGTTCTAGCTATTGGCCTTTTAACCGTCCCCGCCTACGCACAGGACACTGAAGTTCTTCCTGCCGATTTGCAAATCCAATCTGGTGAAGACGCACTTGAACTGGCCTGCCAAATCTGGCCGGAGTACGAAGATAAACTGATGTGGAAAGATACAGTGCCTCTTGCACGTAACGCAGTTGCAGCAACAAATGAAGTTGTTATTGAGAAGACGCATCATCTGTCAGAAAATGAAAGTATTACATATGTCGAATATTCGAATGGTTTTGCAGTGGTATTTTCTAATTCGAACTGGGTCGAAGACAGCCATACTTCCGGTTCTGGATACGATGAATATCATGGCAGTTTTTTTGTTGCAAGTGGCATGAGTACAGCGCATTTATTAGGTTTTAAATATAGAATCAATCATTCGTCTTACGACCAAATCACAAGCTTCGGCACAATGACCACTGTAAAAGCAAATGTGCATGAGCATGGCAAAAGTGCGACCGAATCAGCATCCGGTTCTGCATACTACACTTTTATGGTGTACTTCGTTGACGATTTTGGAAATCTGTATGGAAGCTCCCTTGCGAATTTAACAGTAGGAAACAATAATTTCTCTTGGAGTGCAACTTGATTAATGCGGTAGATGGGTTCCGTGATGTCTGCCAGCCACTCGAACATTTCGGCGATATATGGCAGGAAATCCTGCTTAAGCTCTATGGGCTTGGCGGTGTCGAGCACCTTGCTAAAGCTACTGAAATCGCGCCGTTTCCTGTTGTGGCGAAGTGTGTCGAGGACTAGGCTGTTGTCGGTATATCCAAAAATTTTTTGCAACAGAATACTCTTTATAAATCTCTTCGATCGGATACTCGCAGAGATACCCTATCCGCTGGTAGAACATCACCTAGAACCGCACCGTGATGATTACGTCTCAGTCAATATGTTCGTCCAGCATATGGAACAGCTTTGGCTTATCTTCCTCAGAGCCAACAGAGACATCATGGTAGATGTCCAAAAGTGACATCTTCACATATTCACATATTTATTTCGCATGACTTTCCTCCGGTTTTGCGCGTGTCTTTGGAGCTTTGCCTCTTGTAATTATACCACAAAACTGGATGGACGGCCGATATATCCGAAGCTCAGAAGCCGCATGATTGCTGCACTTTTCGAGTTTCACAATCAGCTAAAGGAGTTTTTCACATGAAACGACTAATTGCTTCTTTTTTTGCTATGCTTTTTATTGTTGCGGTATTCGCAGTGCCAGCTTTTGCTGCCGAAGCTAGAGAACCGTCACCAGGCCTTATTTCTGAGCGAATCGTCACTGACGACGAGGGAAACACTGGTATTATTCGAGTGTATAAACTCGATGAAAACGGAGAAATTCCAGGGTATCAAACGAGAGCCGCACGAGTTTTGTACAATTCTTCAACATGGGTTTCAGCCTCTAATTGGAGCACTATCCTCTCTGTCCAAGAAGTTCAAGGTATGTTTAAAGATGCCGTTAACTGTTACAATAAAGGAACTGGTGCATTAACATTCAGTGTCGATGGCGGCGGTGTTGACCAAGCAGTTGACCCTGGGTATGCAGTTCAATTTATTGTTCCCAAAAAGTGGCTTTATGACGTTCGTGTCAAAGCCAATTGGAGCGATCATGATTCCTGGATAAAGGTGACCGCCGAATGAACAAGAAATCTTGTTCATATTCGACAAATCTTCGCATCTCAGCTTTTCTTGATTTTTCAGCAAATAGGCAACAGCGCAATTCCAGAATCACTGCATTACGATTTGTCTATATCTTCCTTGCTATCTGCCCATTTGGATGGATTGGAGCAACATTTTTTCATATCTGGAATACTCCAAATCCAGGAGGATTCCCTACTATTCAAGAATTCTTATTTGACCTTTTCTCGAATAATTGGGGCACAATAACATTATTTCTTTTCAATGTCTTAATATATCTTTTTGTATGTTTTTGGGGATTTATTTTACTCAAATACCAAACACATATAAAAACTACAATCCTTTTGTCAGCATTTTGGGGATTGGTTATAATGTTTTTGTGTTTGCATCCAAGCCTATTGGGGATAGATGTCCTATACATGGGAACTCGCCTTGAGTCCAATTTAGAGAGGTTTCTCTGGAGATTCGCACAACCGCAGTTGGCAGTCATCTTGTTTACTGCCCTTATTACTCTCTATTATTCCCTGTGTAAGAGGAGCCGTTCTCCACAATAGGTCGTACTTCCCCCTCCTAAAATTGGACGTGGGCCCCCTCATTATTAATGTCTCAACAAAACCTCTGTTTCTCTGGGAAACAGAGGTTTTGTGCTTAGTGCGAAATCGAATCATCTTATTTATTTCCATAGTGGATATAGCCGCACTTAAGCTCTATTGTATTAGTGACAATTTTTTCGGGTAGTGTCAACATTTTTTCGCAGTTTGGTTTGCAAACTCTGTCATGAATGAAGTCAGTCAGCAGTGGAGGTATCCTCAAGGGCCGCCTCCAAGTGCTTCATGTTCATATACTTCTTGTTGCCCCACTGAGTGCCAGCCACGTGGCGCAGCCGGGCACAGACCAGCATGAGAGCGGAGTTGCCATCTGGAAAAGCACCCACCACCCTAGTACGACGGCGGATCTCCCGGTTGAGCCGTTCGATGACATTGTTGGTACGGATACGTGTCCAGTGTTCGCTGGGAAAATCGCAGTAGGTAAGCGTCTCCTCAATGCCGTCCTCCACCTTCTTGGCGGCCTCCTTCAGCTTCATAGAGCGCAGTTCCTCCACCACGGATTTCGCTTTTTCTCTGGCGGCTTTCTTGCTCTCTTGAGCATGGATCGCCTTGAGCATCTTTGCCACCAGCTTGACCTTGGAGCGCGGCGTGACCGAGAACACATTGCGGTAAAAGTGTACGGTACAGCGCTGATACTTGGCTTCAGGGAGTACTTCTCCTATGGCCTCCAGCATACCGAGACACTTGTCGCCAATCACCAGCCTGACCCCGTCCAGGCCACGGCCACGCAGCCACTGGAAGAAGCTGACCCAGCTGGCCTTGTCCTCTTTCATGCCCTCGGCGGCACCAAGAACCTCACGGTATCCGTCTTCATTCACAGCAATCGCTACCAAAATGGCCACATTCTCAAACTCTCCGCCCCAGTTGCGGCGCAGATAGATTCCGTCCACATAGACATACGGGTAATGCCCGCCCTGTAAGGAGCGGTTCCGCCAATCCTCAATGTGGACATACGCCTTCTTATTCAGTTCACTGATGGTGGATGGAGACACTTTGCTACCCCACAGCGCCTCTGTAATGTCTTCCACGCGCCGAACGGATACTCCTGCCAGGTACATCTCGATGAGGGCTTCTTCCACACTGCTCTCCCGACGGCGATACCGCTCAATGATAGCGGTCTCAAAGGAGATCCCTTTGAGCTTGGGTACCTTAAGGGTAACGTCCCCGGAAGTGGTAGTAAGGTTGCGGCTGTAGTGGCCGCTGCGATAGCCCTGTCGCTGCTCATTGCGCTCGTACCGAGCCGCCTGGGTCAGCTTCTCCGCCTCGGCCTCCAGCAATTCGTTGAGCGTTTCCTCTACACTGCCCCGTACCAGTTCTTTGATTTGACCCTTGATTACTTCCTCGTTAAGCTGTACAATCTTTTCAGACATGGTTTGCTCTCTCCTTTCAGAATGGTGTGTCGCAACTTCATTCTACCAGAGTTCTGCAAACCATGCCTCTTTTTATTTTTGCGAAACTTATTCTACCTTATCTTTTTTCGTAACCATATGTGAGTACTCCGCGTGAGATTGCATACCGTGCCGTGACCGCTGAAATGGAGCAACTGTCCCGACAGGATTGAGCAGGCTCACCGCTGTCATTGAGCACAGCGGTAAAATGTAGATGCACATCACATTTTGTGGTGTCAATATCTACGAGGAGGTCACCTATATGACCAATTACCGCAAGATTCTCAGGCTTCATAGCCTGAGAATCAACAAGATCGAGATTACTGCAAGCCGTCTGTGTGCCCGGAACTCCGTGATTCCCCCCTGCAGCGGGCGGCGAACTGCGGTCTGAAATGGCCGCATCGGAAACGGATATCGGACAAGCAACTCTAGCAAACCATTGATCACTTCTAGACATGCAACGTGCAGGATACAATGTAGACAGCAAAGGAGCACGGCGTACCGACAACATCACTAATGCTAATCTGGAGTAGCTTTTCTTTACAGACAAATACAAAGTGACCAGATAATACAGCGAACCCGACTATTCACAGCTCCATCGCAAACTGTTCTTACCGAGCATGGCCCTAAACTCTACTGTAGGAGGGATATTGCACGACGATGCGCCACACGGCTTGCAAAATATCCAGTTTAGCAAACGATACCAGTGTGTTGATAGTGCATTGCAAAGGCAATCTATTCGTATCCAGCACAACCCTAGGGATGTGATACAGATGGACTTTGCCGGTGGTACGCTTTTCATACCTTGGGAAGATTAATCTGGGCTCTGCTGGTCAGTTTACCAATCAGAGCTTTAAATACAATACACAAAAGTTCTATTTTAGTATGGTTGGGCGTCTCTAATTTCCTGACAAGGTGCCACCTAACACTGTTCTTTCATACAAGTGTGGCTTTTCTGCGACAAGGTTGCTCAAAAGATTCGGCAACACATATGGGACTTGAATTCTGATCTATGTACTATATCTACATAAAAAAACACCTTTTCTACATAACAAAACCTCTCTCTTCACATCTATGTTATCATGGATTTACCAAAATAAATACCATTTTATAAAACGCTTTTTGCTATAATCATTTCTTTTAAATCTAACGGAAAACCATAGTTAACTAATCTTATATAAAGTATTTCTTTAGGACGTTTAAGAGATAACTTGAAAGCCAGCTGATTTACAACGGGGGAGGCACTATATGTAAGACATACTATTTGCTAGAACTCATCATTTCAAATTTACTTTTGCGTTCTATTCATCAATACTATTTTGTAACAATCGAGGAGTGATAGATTTATGAAGTTTACAAAATACATGTTCAACTTTCCTCATGAAGCGACAAAACAAATTCTTCTTTATAACGCATTTTCGGGTGCTCTAGCCTTGATAGAATCCGAAAAATGGGAAACTGTTAAGTACTGGCAACTACATGGTATAGATAATAGTGATCCAGACCTCATATCTGATTTACAACGTGGAAGTTTTATTCACGCGGATAGCGTAGATGAATTACAAGAATTAAAATTACGCCTATTTTCCGGTCGATTTTCTTCTAATGGATTCGGCATTACTATTGCTCCTACTTCAAATTGTAATTTTCGCTGCCCATATTGCTATGAAAAAGATGTATTAACTGACTGCTCTATGACGCAAGATGTGCAAGACGCCGTTATACAATTCATCAAGCAAAAAATAGGGACTTCGAAATCGTTAGGTGTCACATGGTATGGTGGTGAACCAACGCTTGCACTGGATGTAATTGAATATATTTCAGCAAATCTTATTGAATACTGTATTGATAATGGGCTCGATTACAGTGCCGGTATTATCACCAATGGCTACCTCCTAACACGCGAAACTGTGTCTTTGCTAAATAAGTTCAAGGTTCAGTTTTATCAAATCACACTTGATGGCAATCCTAGCGTTCACGATTCCAGACGATATCTCGCCGATGGTTCTCCTACATTTAATACTATATTACAAAATATTATTACATGCTACGATATTCTTCCCAAAGTTTCTTTAAGAGTTAATATTGACCGTACTAATCTCGATGCTGGTGCTGAAATCGCACAAATACTGAAGGATAAAGGAATCGGAGATAAAGTAACACCTTATCTTGGAAAGGTTACTAATGAGAATGGCAGTTCGGATCACTTGTGCCTTTCGGCGCAAGAGTTTGCAAAAAATGATTTTGAGTTCATCTCGTCTGATGTGACGAAAAGCAACTGGAGTTCTCGTTATCCAATACCCCGTAACAATTTTTGCGGTGCCGATTGTCTTAACTCTTTTGTTGTAGGGCCAACTGGTGCATTATACAAATGCTGGAATGATATTGGTCACCCTAATCGTGTTGTCGGTAGCCTCACTGATTCTTCGATTAAGGCTTATAGAGATATTATGTATCAATATCTTCTTTTTGATCCCACCCAAGATTCTAAATGTCGCAAATGCAAATTTCTTCCAATTTGCATGGGCGGATGTCCATATTTTCGGCAGAAACAAAGTCCTGATAATTGTTATGTATATCGTTCTATTCTAGAACATAACATCAAGTTTGCGGCACAACAACTTCTTAATGAACGTCAAAAAAATTCAGATGAGGAATTAATATGAACTACCTACTACTTCTTTCGAACGTTATCAAAACTAATACCACATGTCCGCTCTCTGGCGGAGGATATTCATGTATGTGTGACGGCGGTGCTATTTATTGTCCCTCGGTATGTATCGAATATTGCTCATGCAAAACTCAATGCTATTTTCTTGCTTGTGGATCTGGTGGAAGAGTCCATCCTGATACATATCATATTTTTTTATAGATGAAGGGATTTCTCCCACTCCACAGCATTAAATGGGTAACTAATTTTATGATTATGCATTTAGTATCTGGTATAGATCTAAAAAGCCTTTATTTTTGATAGAAAAAACACTTGACTATATGAGGGTGATACAATGTTCTATTTACTTTCTTCTTTACAGTCTCCACAATCACTATTAGGATGTACGTGTTATGGAAGTGGAAGCATATTGTGTGGGAATGCTTGTTTTGATTACTGCGGTAGTGATTGTACAAAACAGTGTGTATCTCTCTGTAATAATTTTTGTGGTACATATACCGGATGTCATCTTGGTGGGCGTACTGTTCCATTTAAAGCTAATTCATTTTAACTTTTTCATTCCGTCAAATTAAAACATTAAAGGCTTTCAAGACATTTTAAATATCTTTTAGGTTGGCGCTATCTGAAAGGAGTTACCGTTATGAATTATCTTATTCTACCTGAGAATTCAATTACGCCTTTATGTTTTCCTAAGTGCGGAGAGCAATGTACGCTTTACTGCGAAAAAGACTGTGCCCTTGAATGTGTAGATTTTTGTGCCGCACGCTGCGTTCGTTTATGTGGTGTTGAAGGTTCTTGTGGGCTCGGAGGCCGTTCACCAATCAATATCTTTAGTCCCATCTAGCTGTCATTGCGTGCTATTGATACCTTGTAAGTTTTCAAGTCCAACCTAATAGAGCTATCAAACCAAGGCCATTTAATGTAATGGCCTTGGTTTGATACCATTGGAGTTTTAATATTATGTCAATATATAAAATGTGCAAAAAATATCTTTCCACTTGTAAATTTCTCATTTCAATATATGCAATTCTTTCGATTCTAAGCTCATTTGTAAGTATTCTTCTTCCCTTTTATACAGGGACATTCATAGATGAATTGATTAAGTCTGAAAGCATCTTATTTATATTGACATATTGTATTATACTTTTTTTACTATCCTTTTTTTCACTTTTGATTAATTATATTATTAATCGGATTAATGTGAAAATTCAACTCAAGACCAGCTTTTTATTCAATACTGACGTTATTCGTCATATTCAAAGCCTTCCAATATTTTACACCTATGACAAAGATTTAACTTATCTTAATCAGCAAATTAACGGTGATGTCAACACTCTTCTTCTTTATTGTCTCGAAGTTTTCTCAACCACAATCAGTAACATTGTTCTCTTACCCACCTTAATAATTCTTTGTTTCATGTTAAACGCTTATATAGCTTTCGTTCTTTTAGGAATTATAATATTTTATTCGATTCTTTATCTACTGCTCCGTAGGAAATTATATTCAATTAATTTTTCTCTTCGAGAATGTCAGGCAAAATATTTCAGTAATCTTTTTGATCAACTGCAATTCATCAAATTCATCAAAACTTCCGGAATTACTTCATCTTTTTTAGAACGATTGGACCAGCCATATAAAGAGCTATCTGAAGTAACTTTACACAACCAAAAATTCCAATATGTATTTTCAGGAATTGATACATTCGTTTCTCTTCTAGCCCAAAGTATCGTATATATTATGGGCGCTATCCTTATTTTCTCCAATGAGTTCACAGTTGGTCAATTGACTATTTTCCTTAGCTACTTTAGTTTTTGTATGTCCATAAGTCGTTACTTTTTCAATTTTGGAAAATCATATCAAGAAACGATGGTTTCATATACACGTATTTTTGAAATTCTAAAACAAGCGCCTGAATGCAACGGCACAAAAAAAATCAATCAAATTCAAAAAATACATATTTCAAAATTTGTTTTTCAATATCCAAATTCTCATACCGAAATTCATATTCCTGAGCTCACACTAAAAATGGGTAATGCATATGGAATCACAGGTCCTAATGGTGTTGGCAAGACAACAATTCTTAATACAATTCTTGGATTATATAATAAAGAACTCCCCCCTAATGTATTGAAAATTAATGGCTTTTATTATAACGATATTGATTTTGAGTTTTTGCGCAGAAATTCGATTGCTACAACTGAGCAAGAACCCATTCTTCTCCCCGGTTCCTTACTTGAAAACATTTATTTATGGTCAAACTATAATAAAGATACATATGTATCCAATCTGTTTTCCGATTTTAACCTAGATCATCTTTCATCTATATCTACTACAGATGTTTCATCCAGTTTATCTGGTGGAGAAAAACAAAAAATTGCTCTTCTGAGATCTTTTTCCAAAAACGCCAGTTTAATTATTTTAGACGAACCATCTTCTGCTCTAGATTCTCAATCAAAAAAGCAGTTAGTATACTATATAAATGCTACAAAAAAATCCAAAATATATATAATAGTAAGTCACGATCAAGAAATATTGTCTTGTTGCGACTATCTAATTGATTGTCAAGGAGGTTCAATTGCAGAATGAAAAAGATTGCTATCCTATTGTCTATTTTGATTTGCCTATTTAGTGCTTCATGTTCATTACCACTACACTCATCATTTTCCAATAACACTCACTCTCCAATCGAAACTCCCCACGACAAAAGTTCAGTGTCATCATCAGAAAACATTGATTTTTCGCAATTTTCTATTTTACAAAATATAAAAGATGGAGTTCCTATAAGCGATGATATGCTCCTTGAGTATCCTCATATATATTCAGCAATCAAGAAAAAAATATCTGTAGATGATTCATCTATTACGCTTGAAGTCAGCGAATTTTCCGGCATATTACATATTGCGAAATTATTTTCAGAAAGCGAAAACGAATATTCAGTTACGCTGCTTAATGATAGTTCAAATCTGAATCTCGCTATTATTTCTCCAGATAACTCTATTTTTCATCTTCCTATGAATTCCGAAAACGTCAGCATCACGCTACAGTCTGGAACAAGTTATCTTGTCTTGTTCGGACACAAGGGTTCTGGGAATCTTACAGTAAATACTCCATCTCAAATATCTCTTAGTATCCTTTGACATTTTGAGTATATTCTATGAAATTCATAACCAACGTCACTTTCCAACGCACTCTATACTGCATTGGATCGGTTCACATGATTGTCTGATATATCACTCCCAAATCACCCCATTTTACAAAATGTAAATATTACTGCTTTTAGCCCCGTTGGCTCTCCAACGGGGCTGCTTTTGTATGTATCCGGCATTGACCAGATCATCCAGCGCCCGGCGTACCGTGCTCATGGACAGCTTTG
>OHAD01002212.1_pt1 | contig 15610 bp, 11 predicted proteins | sample 1577011 | NCBI WGS metagenome assembly OHAD01 (sample SAMEA3541510, study PRJEB24748) | human gut metagenome | biome: human gut; feature: human-associated habitat; material: faeces | place: China | collected 2012
GCACAGTAAGTGTACGGACACTTACGAAAAAATTGATGAAGCAGCCCTCTGGGATCTGCTTCTTTTTTTATCAATTTTTTAACTTGTTAGGGTGTACCCTAAGACCCCGAAATACATTCAAAGGAGGATTTACCTATGGCAAATAGAACACGAAATGAAAGACTTGAAATTAAATTAACTGAAGAAGAAAAGGCTCTTTTTGAGGAGAAAAGAAAACTTGCGAAATGCAAAAATATGAGCCATTTCATTCGCAAGTGCGTTTTAGAAAAGGAAATATATCAAGTGGATTTAGAACCCTTTAGAGATTTACAAGGCTTGCTTTCCAATGCTACAAACAACATCAATCAGATTGCAAAGCGTGTAAATTCTACCGGAATAATCTACAAAGACGATATAAACGATATGAAAAAGCAGATTGAATATTTCTCAAAAGAGTTGTGGCAAATACATTCTCTGCTTCTTAACAGAACTTCCGGAGGTGATTAAATTTTATGGCTATTACAAAAATACATCCTATAAAATCAACACTTAATCTCGCCATTTCATATATTGTTAATGGAGAAAAAACGGACGAGCAAATCTTAGTAAGCACTCATAAATGCCATCAGGAAACTGCTCATACTCAATTTTTAAGAACACGAAATGATGCGGGAACAAACGGAACTGTTCTTGCAAGACACCTCATTCAATCCTTTTTACCCGGAGAAGCAAGTCCTGAAATGGCACATCAGATCGGTCTTGAACTATGTAAAAAGATATTAAAGGATGAGTACGAATTTGTCTTATCTACCCATATAGATAAAGGGCATATCCACAATCACATCATATTCAATAATGTCAATATGGTTACTGGTAAGTGCTATCAATCCAACAAAAGAAGTTACCACCAAATCAGGTATCAGAGCGATAAGTTATGTAAAGAAAATAACCTATCTGTGATTGATGAGTTCTACGAGAGCTATAAGAGAAAGTACAAAACAAATGGAAAGTCATGGTATGAAAATGAGCAATCTAAGAAAGGTACTTCTTGGAAAAGCAGGCTTCAATTTGATATTGATCGTCTGATAAAACAGTCTAAGGATTGGGAAGAATTCCTAAAGAAGATGGCTGAACTTGGTTATGAAATAAAACATGGCAAACACATTGCCTTTAAGCCAAAAGATAAGCAGAGATTTACAAGGGCTAAGACGATTGGTGAAGATTATACCGAAGAAAGATTAAAAGAGCGTATTACAGAAAATCAATCTATTAAAGCCCCACCTGTCAAAAAACGAATCGGAAATATCATCAATATGAGTACCAATGCCAAAGTGAAAGAGAGCAAAGGCTATGAATATTGGGCAACAAAACATAACTTAAATACAATGGCTGAGTCAGTTGTTTTCATCAGGGAACATGGCATTAAATCCGTTAAGCAGCTTGATGAATACATTAGGAAAAGTGCTGAAGAAAGACAAGGTTTACAAGATAAAATCAAAGAAATTGATAAGGAAATGCAGCTACTTTCTGATACGATGGAACAAGTTCATACCGTTAAAAAGTATCGAGCCTATTACAAGGAATATAAGGCAAATCCATCGGACAAGGCATTTTATGAAGAATACAAATCGCAAATCACGCTCTATGAAACTGCTCTTTCCAAGCTGAAAAGCTCCTATTCTAAACTTCCAAATTCAAAGAATATTTTAGATAGACTTGATAAACTGCAAGAAAAAAAGAATATCCTCATGAAAGAGTATTCTTCCTCAAAATCTACTATGGACGAGCTTTATCAAATACGAAAGAACTATGGAATTTACATGGGCAAGGAGATGGAGAGATAGTGTTCTCTCCTCTTTTTAAATTCCTAAATTTATTTTCATAACTATTTTTTACGAACTCTCATTTTCTTTAGTATTCTATATGAAATAAAACAGCAACCAATATTTACGATTATGCTAATCAGCAATTCCATAACCGGTGTTTTATATAGTCCCGATAAAACGAATACAGATGATATTGGATATATGGCCCTTACAACTTCCTTTGAGGCAAAGAAAATTCCTATAAAGGAGTATATTTCAGCGATAATCAGAGCTATCCAGTAGCTTCTTTTTACAAGTCCAATAAATGCAATAATTGGAGATATTGCCATAAAAACACCTATTCCAGTTAATACATATACAGCAAAATAATGAACTACTTCACTCATGTTTACCGCATTTAAATGCAATACCGCTTCTACAATTAAAGATACCATAAACAATATTAGATAAACAAAAATGCTACCCAACAGAGTAATTATCATTTTTGCAGTAATCATATTCCTCTCATCTATCGGTATTAGCTTCAATGATTTGAGTACATCTTCTTGTTCTTCACGGCAAATAATATATCCTCCAAACAACGCTATCAAACTTGGCAATACATAATATGTTGTTAAAGACTGCACCTGTAAAATATACCACAAATGTATCTATATACTTTTTGTCACCAAATGAAAATTGTCCTTGAAGAAACACAACCCCTAACGTCATTATGAGTGCGAATACAAGCAAAAAAATCAATTTTGATCTGTGAAGTTTTTTATATAATACAAGCGTCTTCATTATGATAGTACCCTCTTTACTGGACAAACCAGTAAGGAGGGTACATATCAAATGCTCACAGCCTTTTTCTTATATACTCTTGAAAGTATTATCTGAGTTTTCATTTATTGTTTTAAAACCACTTTTTATTGCAAATAAAACTCCTACAATCATAAATACAAATACTACTATTAGAGGGATATAATTCATATTTGTTATCAGACCTTTTATCGCAAATCCTAATTCATAGTTACTTCTATAGGCTCTCAATGCAATTCCAATAATGAACATAAAGATATAGGCTAAGAAAATATTTTTAAACAATATTTTCCCTTCTCCAAAGACCATCTTTTCCATTTGTTTTTCTGTCATACCTGTAGTGGATAGAAGTTTAAAATCATTGGCTCTCGCTCTAAGGTTTCCCTTAAAACTATTATAGGCATTGGAAAGAGCAATCGTTATAAGAATGATTTGGATAGCTAGATTTAGAAGTCTTTCATTCCTTATTACTTCTTTATCCATAGCCGCTTTTAGAATTTCTGTGGAAGTTCCATGGTCAGATTTTGGAACATAGGTCGAAATTACTTTTTCCGCATCTTCAAATACTTTTTCTTTATTATTATCGGCTTTGATTTTTACAAAGTAGTAATAAACTGGGTTGCCTTCATCTATTCCATATTCATCAATAAATTTTTTCATAGAACTTTCACTTGTAAAGATAGATATTTGATTGTCATTATAAGCTTCTAGATTATAAGGCATTTCATCAATACTTGAATCTATTTTTATAGGCATGGACTTACCATTTGCATTATATTTTAAAGTTACTTTTCCTGTATCCTTATCAGAAATTTTTACATATTCATTAAAAGTATAAGGACTTCCACTATCTTTTGGAATTTTATTTAGTAGTAAATACTTTGCATCCGAAATATTATTTTCTTTTAAAAGTTTTTCGAAATCCTCATCTGTTAAGGCATATATATTGGAATATAATTTATCTTCCGGTATTTTACCGCTATTTAAAGCTTCATTTAAATCTTTAGAAATAAAGTCCTTATTATCACCAAGGTAAAATTTTGTATCAACTCTTTGGTATACATGCAATTGGTCTATGCCTTCAACTTCTTCTATATCATGAACAAAGTTTTTATCCAAAAAATCACCTATATAAATACTAGAGTCAAAATTGTAAGGACTCTTATAAGAGTTATATTTTTCCTCTAAACTTCCATATGCCCGACTTACTAAAACATTAGTCAGTACCAAGGCAGACAAAGCCATGGAAATTACAATAATTCGATAGGTTGATTGATAAGACCTGTAATAATCTTTTGCTAAAGTCTTTTCTATTGGTCCATTTATTTTTGATTTTCCTAATTTAATATTTTTTTCTGTAATCCCATTTAAACCTTCGATAACATTTATCTTCGCACTTTTCTTGGCAGGGATCAATGCTGAAAAATAAACCATTATCAAGGATAACAAAATAATTATTAAAATAGATATAGGGCTTGGACATATGAAATGGAAATCCATAGATTTTACACTTTGACCTAAAATATTTGATATGTTTTGATAAGATTTTGTATTATTAAGCCACATCAAATATAAGAGCAGATTTGCAGAAGCCAAAGATAAGATTGTTCCCAAGGCTATTGGTAAGGTTGAAAGTTTAAATGCTTTCTTTCGAATTAATTGCTTTACCTGCTTATCTGTCATCCCAGTGCTTTTTAATAGAGCAATTTCCTTTAAATCCCTATTGTTCCATACATTAAAAGCCCCATAAATGATAAATGCAAAAAGTAGACAAAGAAAGAAGGCTGCTCCATATTGTTCTAAAGCTGAGTTTACAACACTTTTTGGTGGAATGATTCCTTTTGGATAGACCATTTTATATTCTAAGATATCTTTATTATAAAATACTCTACCAATATCTAGGGCATGGTTCTCATCAATATTCATTTCTGATAAAATTTCCCTAGTCTTTGTATAGGTATCTCTTATATTTTTATACCAAATTTCTGCTTCGGTACCAACATTTTTTTCAAACAAGACTTTTTTATCATCACTTTTAGATAAACCTACAAGCATAGCCTCTTCAAATGAATAGCTAAAATCTTCATAAGTACCAACTATTTTATAAGTTTTATCACGAACAGTTATTTCAGAACCCAAATCATATTCTTTATTTTTTATCAAAAATATCTCTGGAACTAAAAGTTCATTTGCTTTTTCTGGCTTTTTTCCTTCCTTAATATCATAACGTAAAAGGCTTGCAGGATCTCCATTTTCATATATAACTGCATTTAAGTCTGTTTTTATTACTTTATTGAAAGAAACTTTTTCTATATCTTTATCGTTTTTTAATTTATCATAAAAACCTTGGTCAATTCCACTTATATTCACATGATAATCTCCAAAAGTTTTCTTTACATACTCATACTTGTCAGTTTTTAACGAGTTGAAGATAAAAATTACAGTTCCTAGTAAAATTACTGCCAAAAGTATGGAAATTTTAATAGCAAAACTGTCTTTCTTATTATTTTTTACAGCTCCATCAGCTAGGTCATTAATAATTTTCATAAGTTTCATCTCCTAAGAAATTTAACCTACCATCTACCATTCTATAGACCTTATCACAAGAATTTGCTACTTTTTCATCATGAGTTATTATCATAATTGTAGAATTTAATCTCTTATTTACAAGTCTGAAAAGTCCTGTGATTTCTTCAGAATTTTTTCTATCGAGATTTCCTGTAGGCTCATCTGCTAAGATTATTGCAGGTCTTGTAATAAGACTTCTAGCAATAGCGACTCTTTGTTGCTCTCCACCGGATAATTGTTTTGGATACCTATCAAGCTTTCCTTCTATTCCTAGTATCGATAAAATTTCCTTTAAATATTCGTCATCTGCCTTTTTATTGTCTAACAAAAGAGGAAGTAAAATATTTTTTCGAACGTTGATGTTTGGAATCAAATTAAAAAATTGATATACTACGCCTATATTCCTTCTGCGGAATACTGTCATTTCATCTTTGTTAAACTTGGTAATATTTTTATCTTGAATAAATATATCACCACTTGTTGGTTTATCAACTCCTGCTAATAGATGAAGCAAGGTAGACTTTCCTGACCCGCTATCTCCAATAATGGCGACAAGATCTCCTTTTTCTAGTTCAAAATTCACATTTGATAGAGCGTGTACTTCTACTCCACTATTGTAAGTTTTTGTTAAATCTACTGTTTTTACAATATTCATATTTAGTCCTCCTTAACTTGTCTATATAATACTAGGCTTAAGTGACTGGAAAGTGACTAGAAAAAATGACTGTGCTTTATTTACACAGCCATAATTAAATCAATTATAAAATCTCATTTCAAAGGAATTTGATTTCTTCCCCTTATGATATAAAAGCTCTCCATTTTGTCTTTCCATAACAGATTTTGCCATAGGAAGCCCAATCCCATAGCCTTTTGAATTTGGATCTATCTTGTAAAAACGTTTAAAAACTTTTTCTAACATTTCACGATCCAAACCTTTAGAAAAATCTTCCACAAATATACTCTTATATAAGTTCGTTTCTTTTAAGTGAATTTCTATATGCCTATCTTCTGTTGCTTCTAGACCATTTTTCATCACATTAAATGCTGCTTCATAGGTCCATTTCTTATCGCATATAAGATAAAAGTCTTCTCCATCAAGAGAAATTTCAATATTATCATTGATAAAATAATCTTTTAGGTTTCGTATGATATCTTCAATTAATTCTCTAGCCGATATACTATCTTTTGCCATTTCTATTGTTCCAGAATCAAGGGCTGCCAATTTTAATAAAATGTCAGATAAGTTATGGAGTCTAAGTAAATTATCTCTAAGTCTTTCTATATATTCTTCTGAAACATTATCAATTTCGTCTTCTAATAGATCTAACAATAATAGTGATCCAGTCAACGGAGTTTTTATTTGATGAGCAATGTCTTCAGTATATTCTCTTAAGATCTCTTTGTTTTTTTCAGCATTTTCAGCTATTCTCTTGTTTTCTATAATAATTTTAATAATCTCATCTCTGAGTTTGCCAAATTCATCGTCTATAATTTCGTAATTATCTGAGTCAATATCAAGTGAATGGAGGAGGCTAAATATATTATTAATCTTAGCTTCAAGATTCTTTTCTTTTTTCTTTTCAAATTTTCTAATAACTATAAACAGAATTATATTTATAGCTAGAAAGCCAATAAGTGTTAGAATATCTAATCTTGGATTGAGATAAATTACAAACAAAGACATTAGTAAATTTAAAATTAAGACAAGTAAAATATTTTTGTTTTTATTCATTGTCCCACCTATATCCTATCCCTCTAAGAGTTTTTATATGACCGCCATAATCTCCAAGTTTAGATCTAAGTCTTTTTATCGTGACGGTTAGGGTATTGTCATTAACTTCATAAAAATCATAACCCCAAACATAATCTAAAATTCGCTCTCTTAGTAGATTTATATTTTGGTTTTCTAAAAGCATTTCCAATATAGCAAACTCTTTTAAGTTAAGGTCTAAATCTTTTCCATCTATCGAAGCTTGTTTTGAAATGAGATCTAAAGATAAATTTTCAAAAGTTAGCTCGTCAACCTTTTTTATTTTTCTACTAAACACATTGTCTATTCTCGCCTTCAGGACAGGAAGAGAAAAAGGTTTTGTAATATAGTCATCTGCTCCTTGAGAAAGACCTTTGATAACATACTCGTCTTCATCTTTTACAGTAAGCATTATTACAGGAAGGTCAGAAAATTCTCTCAGCCACTTCAAAAAATTAAAACCTGAACCATCAGGAAGATTAGCATCAAGTAGAACTAAGTTAAAATCATTAAAATTAAGCTTCTCTGTCTGAGAAAGATTGTTATAAATAATAGTTTCAATATTATGCTTGTTTAAGTAAGTTTTAACAGCAAAAGAAATTGTGCTGTCGTCTTCAATCATTAGTATTTTCAATTCTATACTCCTTTCTGAGATATCACATTTAAAATAACTACAAATTCTGCCAAAGAGACTTTCTAAATCAGCTATTTACATTGCAAACTCTACAGTAAAAACAGTTTTTATATTTGGCACACTACTTACGCTTATTTTAGCATTATTTACTCGCAGTAATTCTTTGGAGATTGATAATCCAAGTCCTGAACCTTTTGTTAATCTTGAACTATCTGCCTGATACATTCTGTCAAATATATACAGAATATCCATCTGTGCTTAAACATTTTTTAATTAAATTACATAATGCAATATCATCATCTATAATTATTATCTCTCTCATATCTCATACCTCCATAATACCTATTCAACATAGTCATCATCAAAGGAAAATACATCATTTGATATACAATCTAAAGTCTAAAGGTTCTTTATAAAAATTAAAACTTATTTATATTATTCGTCCTATTCAATGAAATTAGTTCACCAAAATCTGTATCCAGTTCAATACAAATTCTATAGAGAATTTCCATGCTGACAAATTCACCTTTTCCCATTTTAGCTATCGTTGCAGGAGCTATACCAACTTTTTCCTGTAGGTCTCTTTTTTTCATATTTTTATCTATTAAAAGTTTCCACAGCCCATTATAGTTTATTTTCATATTACCATCCTTAATATTCATATAGTTGAACTTTTATTTCTTTAATTATATCATAATTTCACCAAATAAAAAAGAGTCGGTGCAGCCCTAAGACCACACCGACCATAAATTTATCTCTCAGCTTCTTTGCTTACTTCTTTCTTTTCTTTCGGCTTTTCCTTATCTTCAGCCTGATATTTTTTGATAGCCCCAAGTACAGATTCTTTCTTTTCTTCTTGTCCTTTCATTTGTTCCTTTGCCTTTAACAGCTTTGAAGAAAGTATCCTGATATTGCTATGCTCTTTACCGTTATCATCAATGGAGGTTCTGATTTGTCCAAAGAGCTTAACAAAATCTCCCTGCTTAAAGTCCTTTGGAATATCACTCTTTTCTCCATAAGCGGAGCAATTATGATATACTTTGTTACCCTCATCGTCTTTGGATACAACGGAAAAGTTCGCTACCTTAAAAGCTTCTCCGTTCTTATTTTCCCTTTCTAATACATCAACCTCTCCAACGATATTTCCAACAATATTGATAAGATTATCCTTTTCTTCCTGAGCATAAGGCAGGTCTTTTATCTGTCCCTGTTCTCTTAAATCCTCAATCATATAGTCAAATTCTTCATGTAGCAAATTAAGGCTGTCATTGTCCATATAAGCGTCATAGAGCTTATCTAAAGCACTTTCATCATTGATACCTTTTTCCATGCTTATAATCGCCTTTACAAAGTCCTTATGATTATCATTTACCATATCTTCTATTTGATTTCTCATTGTTTTGTAATCCATGTTTTTATCTCCTTTCATGGCAAAAGGGAGGTTTCCCTCCCCTTATCTTAAAAATTCCTGTTCTTTTGTTTTTTGCTTTTCTTCTGTTTTACTTTCATTTTGATAGGCTCTTATCTGTCCTAAAATAGATGGCTTATCACCTGATTTTTGTGTGGTTTCTTCTTTACTATGAAGATTGTCCTCCACATCATAAGTTGACTCAAAATAATCACTGTCCTTAAAGTCATTGTCATATCTATCAGGAATACCGTCATTATCGAGGTCTTTAGAAAGTGGATCATAGAAGTTGCCTTCATCGTCAATATCAAGACCCGTTGCTGCTCTTAAATCTTCTGAATCAACATAAACCAAATCGTTAAAAGAGGACATTTCTATTTCATTTTTCATATTCCTTAGAGCTTCATTTTCTCCCTTGTTTTCATAGTCGAAGCTCTCTGTTTTGATAGGCATATCATCAATATACTGTGTCCATGTTTTAGCTTCTAAATTAAGCTCATACTGAATACCGTGTCTTTCGTCAGGTGTATTGGTATAGGCGATGCCGATGTGCTTTAAGTCAGGATATAGAGTATTAAATTCATCATAACTATGGTTTTCTTCATATTCTCTGTTGCAAAAGTTTATGATAGCTCTTTTTACATCTTCCACAAGAGGATTGTCATTTCTCTTTTCTTCCACTTCTCCCATATCAAGGAGCTTATTTAACTCTGCCAAGCGAAGCACTTTTGATTTTAACTCATCTGCCTTTTCAAAAGGCTTTTTTAGCTCCTCTTTGGCATTTTCAAGCTGTTCCTTTGTACTGATAAGTTTTTCTTCAAGCCTATTTAATTTCTCGGGCATTTTCTCAAGAGCGTTATCCAGTCTTGTAATATTCCCGTCCGCACTTGTTCCAAGCTCTCCTGAATGCTTTGCAGCACCATTTAGGCTAAAGTTATGTTCATTGGTAAAGAAGTTATAACTTACCTCTAAATCCATATTCCTATACTTTCCTATAACCTTGCTTTCATTGATTTTCACTTTAGAAATAGCTTCAAGAAGTCTTTCTCCGGCTAATTTCTTATCGGTAATTTTTTCTCCTGCAATGGTAATGGAAGTAAACTTTTTCTCGCCTTCCGCTTTAGGTTCTACATCAGATATATCTTTTTTGACAGCTTCAATGAGCTTTTCCGTTCTTGTGATTTCTTCAGGATAATTTTTCGCCACTTTATCCTCTAATCTGTAACGATTAGACTTATAGTTTGCTTCAAGCATTTTTAGTTTTGTAACTTCGTTGTCCAAATCCATCTTTTCTTTAATCTTAGGATCGCCAGTGGCAAGGGCTTTAATCTCTGCATAGTTAAGAGAGCTTTCGTCCACATCTTCCGCAACTCTGACAGGTGTTTTACTTGTCATAATCTGAGAAATGAACTTCTGCTTATTTTCTATCGTCTGCCATAAGTAGCTGTCAAAGGTATTCTCTGTAACATAACGATAGATATTCACTTTCTCATTTTCATTGCCCTGTCTTACAATTCTACCTGCACGCTGTTCAAGGTCAGCAGGACGCCAAGGCACATCGAGGTCATGCAAAGCAATCAACTTATTTTGCACATTCGTTCCGGCTCCCATCTTCTGTGTTGAACCCATTAAGATACGAACTTCGCCTTTTCTTACTTTCGCAAAGAGTTCATCTTTCTGTTTGTCTGAATTTGCTTCATGGATAAAAGCGATTTCTTCTTTCGGTATTCCCATAGCTACGAGCTTTTCTCTAATATCATCATAGATGTTAAATTCTCCATCTCCTTTTGGAGTGGACATATCAGAAAAAAGTAGCTGTGTTGACCTGTTTTCTTTTGTCTTATCCCAAATGGCAAAGACATTCTTTACGCATACATTGACCTTGCTATCAGGATTATCAGGAAGAAGTGGATTGATTAAACGCTGATCTAAGGCAAGTTTCTTACCATCATTGGTAATCTTAAGCATATTATCAACATCTGGCACTACAACTCTATTTCTGACATCATCTGCTCTTTTAGAAAGGCTCTTTAGAATTTCCTTTTGTTCTTCAGAAGGCTCTGTTTTAATAACCTCGTAGTTAGCTTCAGGTGTAGGAAGATTAAGCATATCCGCAGTCTGAATATCAGCAACTTCCTTAAACATAGACATAAGCTCAGGCAAATTATAGAACTTTGAAAATCTCGTTTTCACCCTATATCCTGTACCTTCAGGCGATAATTCAAAGGAGGATTGTGTTTCTCCAAAAGTGGAAGCCCATGAGTCAAAATGCTCCAGTCCATTCTTTTTAAGACTCTCATACTGAAGATACCTTTGCATGGTATAAAGCTCTGTCATAGAGTTACTTACAGGCGTTCCTGTGGCAAAGACCACGCCTTTGCCGCCTGTCATTTCGTCCATATATCTGCATTTCATAAACATATCGGAGGACTTAAAGGCTTCTGACTGCCCGATACCTGCAACATTACGCATTTTGGTATAGAGATAAAGGTTCTTAAAGCCATGTGCCTCGTCAACAAAGAGCTTATCAACTCCTAATTCCTCAAAGGTAATCACATCGTCTTTCTTAAAATCATCATTTAATTTTTCAAGCCTTGTTTCCAGTTTTTTCTTTGTCTTTTCGAGCTGTTTCACAGTAAAGTTCTGATTTCTGTCATGCTTGTATTCTTCTACATAGTTTACGATTTCATCAATCTGATCTTGAATATGCTTTTCCTGATATTCCTTACTCATAGGAATTTTTTCAAACTGCGTATGTCCGATAACAACCGCATCGTATTCCCCTGTAGCAATCTTGCCTATAAACCTCTTTCTGTTTTTCGGCTCAAAGTCTTTCTTATCAGCCACCATAATATTCGCTGACGGATATAGCTGCATAAACTCACGACCGATTTGCCCTGTTAAGTGATTTGGGACAACAAACAAGGACTTACTGCACATTCCAAGCCTTTTACTCTCCATTGCAGAAGCTACCATTTCAAAGGTCTTTCCACTGCCTACTACATGGGCAAGCAAGGTGTTTCCTCCATAAAGGCTTCTTGCTATAGCATTTCTTTGATGAGGTCTTAAGTCAATCTCCGTATTCATTCCCTCAAAGGAAAGATTGCTTCCGTCATATTCTCTGTTACGGATAGAGTTAAAACGCTCATTATACAGCTTTACAAGACGGCTTCTTCTTTCCTGATCGTTAAATATCCAGTTCTTAAATTCTTCTTTTAATAACTCCTGCTTTTGTCCTGCAAGCATGGTTTCTTTTTTATTTAAGACAGAAGTTTTAGAGCCGTCCGGATTTACAATTTGGTCAAATACCTTTGTTTCTTTAAGGTTTAAGGCATCTTCAATCAGCTTATAGGCATTTACCCTCGATGTACCAAAGGTCATTTCAGCAAGTTCATTTCCTCTGTCCTTGCTTTTTCCTTCTACATTCCATTCGCTTGTAAGATTGGAAAATTTAACCTTAATATCCCATTTGGCATACCCCGGAGTTTTTAGCGTTTCAAAGATGAATTTCTCAATATCTTTAATAGGTATCCAAGTTGCACCAAGACGCACATTGATTTCACTTGCTTCAAGTTCCTTTGGAAGAACTTTGGTAAGCTCTGCTTTTTGGTATTCCAAACGGTTCATTTCATAGCTTATCAGCTCTTTCTCTTTTCCATTCTCGGCAAAACCAAGATGAGGGAGTTCTCTTTCCGTTTGTCTGAGCTTTGATAAGTAACTGTCTACTATGGCAATCTTATCCCTGATATTTCCACTTAAATATTCATCCTTTGTTACATAGCCATATTTATAGGAATTACTGCCATTGGCACAGGCAAAAGGTAAATCCCCATCCTCCAAGTTAAAGGAAAGTGGTCTGTAAAAGTTTTGTTCTTCTCTAATATTTAGGTAGATTTCCCCTCGAAGCTCCTCAATTAAGGTCGGTCTGTCTTTTCCTGTAAGACTTCCCATATAGTCAAAGTCCACATAGCCTTTTTCAGATACCGATAAAACAAGAGCTTCTAAAGAGGTATCCACATGGTCTATGACTTTGGCTTTTGTAATGGTTCTTTTGGAAAAAATATCTCCCTTTGCCTTGAAATTTTCTTCTTCATCAAGGATTTCTATGGAGGAAACAAGCGGGAAGTTGCTATCCTCTTTCAAGGCTCTGGTATTACTTAGGTTATTTACAAAGCCATGTTTCTTTGAAAAATTGTCATATACTTCATTTAGTTTTTCCTGTGAAGCCTTAATTTCTTCTTCATTAAAATCTTCTTTCTGCTTGTAAATGACATCTTTTAAGGCAGCATTCAGCTCAAGATAATCCTTGATCTTTTCTTTGTTTTTATCCGATACTTCCTTTTTAATAAAGAGTGAGTTTTCTCTGTAATAGACTTCATCGTCAATTAAGGTATAAGAAAAGTTTTTTACATCATCGGTTGCAGGGATTGATGTTATTTCATCATCTAAAAGCTCTATTTCTTCATACTTGGCATCTTTTGAAATTCTTTCTCCTGCAATCTCGATACGATCCTTTAACGAAGCCATATTGTTCTCTTGCCCTAAAAAGGCTATCGGCTCACAAGTTAGAGTTTTCCCAAATCGACCACTTACTTCACGCATAGAACCAAGCACTTGTTCAGGATGTTCGACAAAGTATTTGTTATATGAAAGTCCATTTTCATCTTCCGCAAGGTGTATCCAATCTTCATCTCGCTCAAGTACGCTATCTCTTTTCTTTAGGAAAATAATATCGCTTGTTACCTCAGTTCCTGCAACGCCCTTAAAGGTATCGTTTGGAAGTCTGATTGCCCCTAAAAATTCGGATCTTGCTGCAAGATAGCGTCTTACACTTTCGTCTTTTTTATCCATTGTTCCTGAAGATGTAATAAAGGCAATAACACCACCATTACGAACCTTATCAATGGACTTGGCAAAGAAATAATCGTGAATAAGAAAGTTATTGCGATTGTATTCTCTATCATTTACCTTGTACTCTCCAAATGGAACATTTCCGATTGCGACATCAAAGAAGTTGTTGGAAAATCCCGTTTCTTCAAGTCCCTTAACCTGTATATCACTTTCAGGGTATAGCAGCTTTCCAATACGACCGCTTACCGAATCAAGCTCTACTCCATAAAACTTTGACTTATTCATTTCATCAGGCAGATTACCGATAAAGTTCCCGATACCCATTGACGGTTCAAGGATATTTCCCTGTTTAAATCCCATATCTGAAAGCGTCCTATATATTCCATCAATGACAGTTTTTGGTGTGTAAAAACTCGTTAGAGTCGATTCTCTTGCAGCTTCATATTCTGATGACGATAGATTTTCCTTTAAGAAGACTCTTGCTTCTTTCCACTGTCCTTCTTTACTTTCATCAAAGACATCAGATAGTCCGCCCCAACCTACATATTTTGCTAAAACTTCCTGAGCTATAATATCAAGCTCTCGTTCTCCGCTTTCCACCCTGTTAAGCATAGAGATTGCTTCAAGGTTATTGTTTAATCTCTCACTTGGAGATAACTTTTGAGGAAGAGTTTCTTCTGTAATCTTGAAATTATGTGCCTCATTTTTCTTTATTTCTACTTCCTTAAAAGTCTTTTCGGGCTTTGCATTGGTAAGATTTTCAAAGATTTTATCAAGCTCACTTTCTTTGTAATAAGGAATTACATCGGAGCCTGTAATCATACCTCCAAGATACTCTGTATTATCCTTGACCGTTACTGTCTTTAGGTTATTTCCCATATCATCAAATCTTGTGATGGTATAGTCTTTTCCCTTGTACTTCACTTCATCACCGATGATAAATTCAGGTCTTTCAAGATTTACTTGTCTTAATAAATCCTCATCATCTGTAAAGGATATAATCGGTATTTGATGATTACCTTGTCTTGTAGGATCAAGCCACAAATCATTTCTTCCTGTGATTTGATTTTTGGAAATCTCTCTTACTTTGTACTCCTCATGATTAAAATAGACGGTATCGCCTTCTTTAACTGCAAATTCTTCTGCAAGATTGTTCTCTTTTTCGTTAAGCTCTACTTCTTCTCTTTCCTTTGTATAATCAAATAAGGTAGCCTGAAATGGTTCTGCTTGTTTGCTTTCTTCTACTTCTTCAGGTACTTCAAGGTCTGCAATATTATCCTCAAAACTGAGTTCTCCGTTAAATACATGGTGAAGCTCCTGCTCATCCATCTGCTTTTTAAGCTCACTGTCTTTAAGTTCTCTAAAGGTCTTTGGAAAATCCTCTAAAATGAGCCTTTGTGCATTTAGTTCCTTTAGCTCTTCAAGATTAAAATATCCCCATTCAGGTTCAATACCTAAAACAAGTCCAAAAGCATCTTTTCTTTCCCTGTCATATTCCGTCATATACCAAGTCCAGTTACTTCTAAATGGAATGATGTATGCTGCATGAACCTGTTTGTCTGCTAAGGCTACATCTTCCTGTGCATAAAGCTCAGGCACTCTCTCAAGCATTTCTTCAGTCATTAGATTATTTGGATCATCTTTAGAATAATAGCTTGGTTCTTTTTGTTCTTCTATCGCTGTCTTGCTTTCAATTTTATTCTCTTCAAGATGAAGATTTTTAGAAAGCAGCTCATCTATATGCTTTGCTACATTTGACCATGTAAGAAAAACATCGTTACAATGATTCTTCT
>OHAD01002214.1_pt1 | contig 15597 bp, 13 predicted proteins | sample 1577011 | NCBI WGS metagenome assembly OHAD01 (sample SAMEA3541510, study PRJEB24748) | human gut metagenome | biome: human gut; feature: human-associated habitat; material: faeces | place: China | collected 2012
TAATTGGGGTATTGAGGGGAATTATAATTAAATATATATAAGATTTTTTTATTGAAAATTTATTACTTATGGAAGGAGAACGAGAAAGTGAAGAAAAAAGAAATCATTAATAAGATTATATCAATGTTGACTATTTTTGCATTGATTATACCGATTGCATCTCAAGTTAAAGCAGCGGACCCTGTTAAAGGGATAGAAGTCAATGCAGATAGTACTGAATTGGATAAAGCTGTAAAAGATGGCAAGGCTTCCGGGCTTGACATTACAGAGGACTCAAAACAAGATAAGGGTTCTGTAAATTCAAATGCAGAAGCTGATGCAAAGTTGGCTGAAATTAACGCTGACTATAAGGCTCAAGTTCAAAAAATTAAAGCAGCAAAAGTCAAAATGGACGATTATAATGCCAAAAAAGCTAAATATGATAAAGAAAAAGAAAAGTATGACAAGGACTTGGCTAAATATAATGAAGATTATGCAAAATACTTAAAAGAGTATGAAGAGTTTCAAAAGCAATATGAAAAAGAAAAAAAGGAAATGGAAGATAAGATTAAGGAGTATGAAAAGCATAAAAATGACGAAGGATACTTATCTTCTCCATATGCTAAGACTCTTGTATATGATTCAGAACCGGATGCAGAACTAACTTTATCTAACAATCAAGGAAAGTATGTATCAAAAAATGCAGTAAATACTGCATTTAGTAAGACATCTAAATATGCCAGCAATTTGTTGCAATTAGATGATATGAGTGTTAAAGAATTGGAAAATGCCGGTGGTATTATAAATAATGCGGAATTGTATGGTAACTTTGGAGATAAAGCTTCATGGAAAACTAATGTTAGTGAAAATGGTACTGTAAAATGGGCAACAGTTCTATTACAAAAGGGACAAAGTGTAACAGCCACATATACAAACCTTCAAAAAACTTATTACAATGGTAAAAAGATTTCTAAAATTGTATTTAAATATACTGTAACAGGAGATTCAGCTTTTAAAAACGGTAAGGCATGGTTAGGTATATTTACAGATCCGACACTTGGAGTGTTTGCATCTGCATATACGGGAGAAAACGAAAAAAATACTTCAATTTTTGTTAAAAATGAATTTACATTTTATGATCAAGATGGGAATCCAGTTGAATTTCAAGATGCATTAATGTCAGTTGCATCTCTTAACCGTGAACACAATTCTATAGAGCTTGCCAAAGATTATAAGGCAGGACAATTTGTAAAAATTTCCGGCTCAACAGTAGGTGAGGATAAAGCTCGTAATTTGATTTATGCGACTGAAAGTTTGAACTTCAAGCAAGGTGAAGGCGGTTGTAAACATACTATGTATAAACGTGATAGTGAACCTGGTTCAGGTTGGGATACTGCTGATGCAAAAAATTCATGGTATGGGGCAGGTGTAGTTAGATTGCAAGGTAAGAATAATAAAATTACACTTGGAGCAGCTTCTGCTACAACTATTTTAGATCCTCCGGATTATGGTCCTAAAGTTAATGGAAAAGATAATACTGAAGGTAAAAAACCTAATATATGGTATTCATTAAACGGAAAAGTTCGTGCGGTTGGTATTCCTGAAATAAAAGCAAAGGAACCTAATAAGCCGGTTAAACCTACACCACCGGAAGAACCGCAAAAGCCGGAAACAAAAATAACTTATCATCACAGTGTATTTTATGTAAAATCACAAGTAGAAAAGAAAGCGCTTAATGAAAATAATAAAGATATAAACAATAGTACGGTAAAAACAGGATCAGTAGTAAACTTTGAATTAAATACATCTGATTTTCCAAAGGGACACGAAAAGATAGAATCCTTAGTATTTACTGATACATTACCTGAAGGTTATGAATTAGACTTAGATGGAACAAAAGCAAAGAATTCCGATTATGATGTAGAATATACTAAGGAAACCGGACTTCTTAAATTCACAGCAAAGACGAGTTTATTAGAAAAAATAAATAATGATCTTACAAAAGATGCAAAAGTTCCATCACCTAAAATCACAGGAAAAGTAACAAAAGAAGGAACAAAATACGAAAATAAATTTACAGTTAGTATAAATAATGTTTATAATGTGGAATCAAAACCTGTTAAGGTTTATACACCAACTGAACCTAAAAAAGATGTTTTTAAAGGTAGTGATATTACAAGTATTGACGGTAAGATTGTAGAAGCAGGACAAGAATTGCGCTATGAAATCACTTACAAAAATACTACCGGAACTAAACAAACCGTAACTATAACTGACAAAATTCCGCAGTATACAAAATTCGTTTCTGCAGATAATGACGGAACAGAAAATGGCGGTACTGTTAAATGGGTTAAAGAAGTAGAAGATGGGAACTCTATAACTGTTAGTTTTAAAGTAAAAGTTGATGATGACGTAAATGGCAAACCAATTGACAATATATCTCATGTTAAAGATGGATTTAATGATTCAGATACAAATGAAACTCATAATCCAACACCTACAAAACCTAAAAAAGAAGTATTTGACAGTAAGAATGATAAAGTAAGTATCGACGGAAATGAAGTAAAAGCAGGACAAGAATTGCTTTACAAAGTAACTTACAAGAATACAACAGGAATAAAGCAAACTGTAACAATAACTGATAAGATTCCGGAACATACAACATTTGTTTCTGCAGATAATGACGGAACAGAAAATAACGGAACTATTAAATGGGTTAAAGAAGTAGAAAATGGAGACTCTATAACAGTTAGCTTTAAAGTAAAAGTAAATGACGATGTAAATGGTCAAAAGATACTAAACAAAGCAAATGTAGTTGATGGAAATAACAAGTTTGACACAAACGAAACAACAAATCCAACACCTACAAAACCTAAGAAAGATGTATTCAGTCCTAGCGATGATAAAGTAAGTATAGATGGAAACGAAGTAAAAGCAGGACAAGAACTACTTTACAAAGTTACTTACAAGAATACAACAGGAAAAGACCAAAAGGTTGTAATAAAGGACAAGATATCTGAACATACAACTTATGTAGAAGGTTCTGCAGATAATGGTGGAGTTTACAAGGACGGAGAAATTACTTGGACTAAGGATAGTGTATCCGACGGAGAAACATTCGAAGTTACATTTAAGGTAAAAGTAAACGACAATGTAAACGGAGAAAAGATTTTAAATAAGGCGAATGTAGTTGATGGAAGCAACAAATTTGATACAAATGAAACAACAAATCCAACACCTACAAAACCTGTAAAAGATGTATTCAGTCCTAGCGATGATAAAGTAAGTATTGACGGAAACGAAGTAAAAGCAGGACAAGAACTGCTTTACAAAGTAACTTACAAAAACACAACAGGAAAAGATCAAAAGGTTGTTATTAAAGATAAAATTCCTGAACATACAACTTATGTAGAAAATTCTGCAGATAATGGTGGAGTTTACAAAGATGGAGAAATTACTTGGACTAAAGATAAAGTAGCCGACGGAGAAACATTTGAAGTTACATTTAAGGTAAAAGTAAACGACAATGTAAACGGCGAAAAGATTCTTAACAAAGCAAATGTAGTTGATGGAAATAACAAGTTTGACACAAACGAAACAACAAATCCAACACCTACAAAACCTAAGAAAGATGTATTCAGTCCTAGCGATGATAAAGTAAGTATAGATGGAAACGAAGTAAAAGCAGGACAAGAACTACTTTACAAAGTTACTTACAAGAATACAACAGGAAAAGACCAAAAGGTTGTAATAAAGGACAAGATATCTGAACATACAACTTATGTAGAAGGTTCTGCAGATAATGGTGGAGTTTACAAGGATGGAGAAATTACTTGGACTAAAGAAAAAGTAGCAGATGGAGAAACATTTGAAGTTACATTCAAAGTAAAAGTAAATGACAATGTAAACGGCGAAAAGATTTTAAATAAGGCGAATGTAATTGAAGGAAACAACAATTACGATACAAATGAGACAACGAATCCGACACCATTAAAGCCAAGACCGGTAATACCAAAAACAGGATATGCAGTTAATACAGCATTATATACAGTACTGTTAGGATTATCAACAGGAGCACTTGGTGGAATAAAAATCAGATATAAAAAAAAGAATAAGAAATAAATTCTTACAAAATTAAATATTTGATGTTGAAAAGATTGAGAAGTAAAAAGCTCAATCTTTTTTTGTGAAAATTATAAAAAATGAGTGAAAAATATAAAAAAATAATACAAAATTTTATAATGTTTCAAATACAATCTTTTAGTAGTATTACTAATTGACAATTAGGACTTTTTGTGGAATATATCAAAAAGTTAATGATTGCAGAAAATGTTGATGCAACAGGTGTTGAAAAATTAATTAATGTAAATATTTTAGAAGTAAAAGGAAAAAAACACAATAACTTTAATTTCTCTACATTCAAAAAACTTGAATATTTAGATATAAATAAAGTTGGGATTGAAACTTTAGATGTTAGTGCTTTAGAACATTTGAAATCAATAAAAGCAAATGACAACAATCTTAAAGAAATTAAATTTAATCTTACAAATAAGATTGAATGGTTAGATTTAAAGGGAAATAATTTTACAAATGGATTAGATTTCACAAAATTAACTTCTCTTAAACACTTGATTTGTCAGATCAAAAAGAAAAGTTAAAAAATATTGATATTACGCCACTTGTAAATCTTACTGAACTTAAACTTGAAAGACATAATTTGAAGAAGTTGGATCTTTCTAAAAATACAGAACTTTTATCTTTATCTTTAGATAATAATAAAGAAGATGATATGGGTCTTACAGAAATTGATTTAAGCAATAATAAGAAGCTAACGGCAATTTATCTTAAAGAAAACAAATTATCTGAATTAAAACTTAAAAATTTATTATTATCCGGATTGAATATTCATGGAAACAGATTGACTACTATTGATTTATCAACTGTTGAATTTAAAAAAGATTATTCATATTTCGATTCAATCCAAAGAGTAAAATATAAAACAAATAATCTTACTAAAATTGATATGAGTAAAATTGTAGGAAAAGAAAATTTAGATAAGGTTAAAGTTGATGAAAAAGATACAAATCTTTCTTATGACAAAAATACTGGAATTTTAAATATAAGTTCAAATAATCCAAAAGGTTTTAAATATATTTACAATACCGGAAACAGTGGAACATTCAGTGCTATGGTTGTCAATGTTGAGTTGGAATTAGATGAAACAAAGCCGGAAGTCAATAAAGAAGCTCTACAAAAAGCAGTTGAAAAAGCAAAAGTCCCTGAAACAACAAGGGGCAAAACTGAAGAATCAATAGAGGTAATGAATAAAGTTCTGAAAAAGGCTGAAGAAATTTTGGCAAAAGCCGATGCAACACAAGAGGAAGTTAATAAGGCAGAAGAAGAATTGACAGCTTCAATAAATAATCTAAAAGACAAACCAAATCTTCCAAAAGTTGAAAAAGTTGAACTAAAAAATGAAGACGGTTCAATAGTTGTAACAGGAGATACCAATACTTTGAATAAAGATTGGAAAGTCTTAACAAAGGGAGTAAATCCAAGTGAATTAGTCGGAAAAGAATATGATGCTTATGATATAAATTTGAAAGATGCAAATAACGGAGAAACTCAACCAAGAGGCGAAGTTACCGTTACAATTAAAGTAAAATTAAAGGTAGAAAAATTATATCATATAGACGGTGGATTAAAAGAAATTCCATTCACTTATGAAAATGGAAAGATAACTTTTAAAACAAATCATTTCAGCGTTTATGCAGTAGTTTATGGAGATAAGCAAGAAGATAACAAGAAGCCTGATAATGATAATAGCAAACCGGGTAGTAATAATAAATCCGGAAAAGATGCTGGAAAGAGTAAAAATTCAATTAATAAAAACAAACTTCCAAGAACAAATATATCAGGCGGATTGAGTTATATGATAACTTCAATCTTAGCTTTAGGAGTAGCCGGAGCTGTTGGATATAAGAAAAAATATTAAAAATTTTAAGGTATTTAATATAGAGGTTGGGAAAATCCCAACCTTTATTATTTTGTATAAATTTTAAATAATATTTGAAGTTTATTTACTATTAACGTAAAGCCATTGAGCAGAGATTTCTTTTTATACGTCATTTCTACCGGAACGAAGCGAAGCTGAGTGTAGTGGAGAAATCTCATATTTTTACTTTTCTACAAGCAATAGTAGGTCTGACGCAAAGATTGTTCAAATCTTTGATTTGAGTACAATCGACTGCGAAAATCTCATACTTTTGCTTTAGCAAAAGTGAATGTATCGTAGATACATTAAAATTGAACTTATAAATATAAATCAAATATTTATATTAACAAGTGGAGATTTTCTTTAAAATTTGGTAAAATGTAATAAATCAATTTGGAGGTGCTTATGGAATTTTTAGATACTTCTTTTTTACAAAATGATGAAATAAAATTAGTTTTAGATAAATTTTATTCAGGAAATTTAGCTATCAATTGGGTTCCCGCCTATAGTTTTTATATATGCGACTTAAAAGGAAACAAAATGGGAAAATGCGATTTAAGAATCGGACATAGCGAAGGTCTGTATTATGGTGGAAATATAGGTTATACAATTGACGAAAAATACAGAGGTAATCACTATTCTGCAAAAGCCTGTAAACTCCTTTTTGAACTTGCAAAAAAGCATAATATGGAATATTTATACATCACTGCAAATCCTGATAACCACGCTTCAAATAAGATATGTGAATATTTAAATGGAGAGTTTTTAGGCATCTTTGAATTGCCCGAAGATAATGATATGAGAATAAACGACAAAGAAACACATAAAAGCATCTATAAATTTGTGTTATAATATTTATTTAATTTCATAATCAATATGACGTTTTTTTAATTCTTTTAAAAAATAGTCATATTTTTTTTGCTCTTTATCCTCTGAGATATGTCCGATTCCAAAAGTATATCTAAAAAATCTACCTTTTAATTTGATAGCTACCTTATAAGCACGATTGCTTCTATATTTAGAAGTAGATATAATTTTTACACCTTCAATATTATCTGTATCAATAGGAAATAAATGATTTGAAGTGTATAACTTATCGCACTCAAAATAACAAATAATTTCGTTGTGAAATTTTAATTTAAAAAGAATTCTAGTAAGAATAATATATGCTAAAATGAAATAACCTAAAATTGATAAAGAAAAAAACATATATGTACCAATGTATAAATCATTATAAGATAAGACAGTATAGGCTATATAAAAGCCTGAGCACAAAAACAATATAAAAATTATTCCTATCATTAAATATATTCCAAATTTATTTTTCATTTTTTACTCCTATTTCTAATTTAATTTTATTATAATAATTCTACCATATTTGCTTTTAGATAACTACATTTTTACTTTAACAATAGTTATAATTATGCTATACTTATTTAAAAGAATTATTTTAGAATCAATTTATCTAGTTAATAATAAAAAGATAAACTATCTTTTAATTTTTTAAATTTTCAAGTGGAGAGTTTTATGGAATTTTTAAATGATTTACAAAATTTTTATTCAAATATAGAAAAAATTGCAGAAGTATTAACTTCATCACTAAAAAATCAAAATTTACCTATAGACTCTGGTTGGTATAATGACCATTATCATATAGAAAATGGAAATTGGATTAGGGAAGCTTATCCGATAAAAGTCCTAACTTTGAATGGATTATGTGATATTGAAATTGGATTTTTTAATATAGCCATAACTTCAAAATTAAAAAAGGAACAAGCTTTGTCATATAATTTTAGTAGTCTTGAATCTCTTGATTTAAAATATGATGTCTATGGTGTAGAAAATTTTTTATTGGATTTTAAAAATGAATTTTTTGATGAAAAGGAAATAAGAACTTCACCCTTACACGATGCTTCGCATCGAGTAGGTTCCCAGGAACCTTGTTATTTCACAATAAAAAACAGAATTAAAAACTCTTCAGAGAAAGATATTGCTTTTTCATTTTATTTTGAATTGAATTCTTCAAAAAGCAATATTCAAAAAATAGTTAATACAATTAACCTTTTAAGAGCTAATAAATTTTTCTATTAATATTAATAGTTTAAAAAATACTCAAAGGAGTGATATTTTTGAAAATTTTAATTGTCGAAGATGATGAAAATATATTTGAAATGTTGAAAAGGGAACTTTTACTTTGGAATTATGAAGTAAAAGGAATTTCAAATTTCAATCAAATTGTCGAAGAATTTATTGAATATCAACCACATTTAGTTTTAATGGATATTATGTTGCCATATAATAATGGCTATTTTTGGTGTGAGGAAATCCGTAAACATTCAAATGTTCCAATTATTTTCATTTCTTCAAAGAGTGAAAATATCGATATTGTAATGGGTATTCAATTCGGAGCTGACGACTATATAACTAAACCGATAGATTTGAATGTAACTTTGGCAAAAATTAAAGCAATCTTGAGAAGAAGCTATGATTTTACAAAAGACTTTGAATTTTTAAGTTTTGCAAATGTATTTTTATATATGGATAAGAATATTATTAAATATAATGAAAACGAAATTTCCCTTACAAACACTGAAACAATGATTTTGGAAACTCTTTTTAAAGCCAAAGGAGGAGTTGCCTCAAGGGAGTCAATTATGGAAAAATGTTGGCATGGAGATGATTATATTGATGACAATACTTTAGCAGTCAATATAACAAGACTTAGAAAAAAATTTGCAGATATTAATTTAAATGATTTTATCCAAACCAAAAAGGGAAGCGGATATTATCTAAATTCTAAAATGGAGTAGAAATGGATAAATTTAAAAATTATATTTCAAAAATTTTACCTATTACGGTAACAACTTTTTTTATACTATTAGTATTTTGGGTTGTTTTTTTACTTATGAATTTAAGCTTTGAAAGTTACTTTTTAGCTTTCGAAATAGTGCTTTTTTTCTATATGGTATATCTTGTATTTATGGCTTTCTTAAATAAAAAAGAGGAAAAACTAAAAAATCAGATACAAGAACTTGAAGAAGCTAATTTAAATTTAAGAAATGACTTCTTAGCAAAGGAAAAAGAATTACAAGAGTATTTTTTAATTTGGATTCATCAGATTAAAACTCCAATAACTGCAGGAAAATTAATCTGCGATAGCGATATTGAAAATGAAAATATAAAAAATATAAAAAAAGAGTTGATTTATATTGAAGACTATACAAATATGGCTTTAAGCTATCTTAAAATGGCTAATCACAATACGGATATGGACATATCACTTGTGAATTTAGACGATATTATTAGGCCTTTAATCAAAAAATATGCCATTCTCTTTATTTCAAATAATATAAAACTTGAATACAAAAAGCTGAATGTAAGAGTAATTACAGACAGCAAATGGTGTATGGTGGTAATTGAACAGCTATTATCAAATGCAATAAAATATACTAAAAATGGAACTGTTTCAATAACTTTTAATGAAAAAGAAAACTATCTCGAAATAAAAGACAATGGAATTGGAATTAAAGATTCGGATCTTCCAAAAATTTTTGACAAGGGATATTCCGGCTTTAATGGAAGACAAAATCAGAAATCAACAGGAATAGGGCTATTTTTAGTTAAACAAATTTTGGATAAACTAGGACAAAAAGTTAAATTGGAATCAAAATTAGATGAGGGAACAAGCGTAAAAGTCTATTTTAATATAGATTAGGAGAAAATTATGGAAAAAGATATTTTTGAAGAATATATTAAACATACAGAACCTGAAAAGAAAGAAAAAGCATATGCTTGGAGTATAGGTATCGGACTTCAAGATGTTGACGGAATTAAGCCTTCAAAATATTTAATTGAAACTGCGAAACAAAATATTGAGGGAGAAATATCATTAGATCAAGCTGAAAAAATGATTACTGCTTATTATGAGGAAAAACCTAGCAGAAACGAGGATAGAAATAAGGAAGCTGACGAAGTAGCTTTACGAATTACAAGAATTATTACAGAACCTGCTTTTTCTTTTACACCAAATGAATATTTATCCATTCACTACAGACTATTTAAAGGGATTTACTCTCATGCAGGACAAATAAGAAAATATAATATCACGAAAAAAGAATGGATTTTAAATGAAAAAAGTGTAACTTATGGAAGTTTTAGCGAACTTTTTAAAACTCTGGAATATGATTTATCTCAAGAAAAAAGTTTTAATTACAAAAATTTGAATATGGATGAGATAATAAAGCATTTAGCTCTTTTTGTGTCAAGGCTATGGCAAATACATGTTTTTGCAGAGGGGAATACAAGAACAACTGCTGTTTTCTTTATAAAATATCTTAAAACTCTTGGCTTTGAAGTTGGAAATGAATTATTTTCAGAAAACTCTTGGTATTTTAGAAATGCATTGGTCAGAGCAAATTACAATGATTTAAAAAATGGAGTTTTTGAGACTACAGAATTTTTAGAAAAATTTTTAAGAAATTTATTACTTGGTGAAAAAAATATATTAAAAAATAGAGATTTGCATATATAGGAAAAACAAATGGAAATTAAAAGAATTACGGAATACAATAATCTCTTATTTTCAGAGATTGTTTTAAAACAAAGAGGAGCCTTTTTAATTGACGAAGAACCTTATGAAATTGAAATAATTTCTAGTGACAGTGCTTTTGTGAAAGGAAAAAATAGAGAAAATTTTAAAAAACTCATTGAATATTTCAGATATTATTCTCCACATATAAATAATTTTTTTGATGAGAATAATAAAAAAATTATTTCTTTTGAAAAGAAGCGAATTTTAACTTTAGAAGTTGATAAAATTCAACCTTCTCAATTTTACATTGATGAAGATAAATTAAATGCCCTTAAAAGTTTTATTAAAAATTCGAAGGATATTGTAATTCAAGTTGTAAAATCCGATGAGGGATATATCTGTGTTGATGGGCATACAAGGCTATTTATTGCTTTTTTAAAAAATTTTAAAACTGTTTATGCCATAGAAACTGAGTTTGACAATGATACCAACTACTTTGTTTCTCAATCAAAGAAAAGAAATATCTTTACAATAAAAGACTTAAAACTTGTATCTCATAGTGATTATAAAAATTTGTGGAACGATTTTTGTGATAGCTATTTTAATATAGATTAGGAGAATTTTATGTTTTATGTATATATAATTTCTAATAATTTTAGAAATGTTTTGTATATTGGTGTTACAAGAAATCTTGAAAGAAGATTATATGAACATAAAAATAAATTACTTGAGGGTTTTTCTAAAAAATACAATTTGAATGTATTATTATTTTACGAAACTACAGAATATGCTTTAGATGCAATTGCTCGAGAAAAACAGTTGAAGAAGTGGAATAGAGATAAAAAATTTGCCTTGATTAAATCTTTAAATCCTGAATTAAGAGATTTATCAGAAGATTGGTGATTGTTATACGAGTCCTTTACAGGACTTACTATTGCTTGTGAACAAGCAATAGTTGAGATCTTTCGACTACGCTCAAGATGACGTGTCGGGAGCTTTACTTTTCAACGGGCTATGACGTGAATAGTTTTGTTTTCTATGCAACTTTTAAAGGAGTTTTGAATTTTTTTTACTTTTAACGTCTAGCTCTTAAACAACGATTAACCCCTATACGTCATTTCGACCGGAGTGTAACGGAGTGGAGAAATCTCATACTTTTGCTTTAGCAAAAGTAAATGTATCGTAGATACATTTAGAAATTTTAATTTTTATTTCTTTCAGAGATACTATTGCTTGTGAACAAGCAATAGTTGAGATCTCTCCATTCCGCTTACGCTACAGTCGAGATGACGTGTTAGGAGTGTTTCTATTCAAAATACTATGACGTGAATTAGTTTGTTTTCTATGCAAATTTTAAAAAATTTTGAAGTTTATTTACCATTTACGTTAAGCTATCAAACGAAGATATTTCTCTTATACGTCATCTCGAGCGTAGTCGAGAGATCTCATACTTTTGCTTTAGCAAAAGTAAATGTATCGCAGATACATTCAACATATGTATCTTATTGTTTTTAATTTATTTACTAATTAGGAGAATTTTATGTTTTATAATGAAATATTCGATAAAAATATTTTTAATTCTAAACTGGCAATTAAATACGGTTTTTCGAAGATTGGAGATTATTATGTTTTACAATCGGGTATTGATATTGAAAATTTTAATGCAATTATTAAAATAGGAAAAGAGTCCTTTGAGGTAAATGTTATTGAATTGCCTTTTAATGAAGAATATATTTTATTTAATGTTTTAGACAGCAAAGGTAAATTCGTTTCAAAAATTAGAAAAAAAGTTAATGAACTTATTGAGGATATTGTAAATAGTTGTTTTACATCTTTGGATTATAGAAAATTATTACTTGACTATGTAAAGGAAAAATACGGAACAATTCCAGAAGAACCTTGGGAAGATAATAATCATGCTACGATAAAGACTCCAAATAGTAAAAAATGGTATGGAATTTTTATGTCCATTCCATACAAGACTTTGGGACTTGATAAAAGTGGAAAGATTGATGTTTTGAATGTAAAACTTAATCCGGAACTTATAGAAAGTCTAATTGATAAAAAGCATTTTTTCCCTGCCTACCATATGAATAAAAAATACTGGATTACAATATTATTGGATTCAGATATGGATATGGATTTGGTCAAGAGCTTAATTGACGAGAGTTTTAAATTAGTTGAAAAAGTATAAGACCAATTTTGTTATTAGAACTATTTTTATCCAACATTTCAATAACCTTACAAAATTGTAAGGTTATTTTTGTTTTTGTAATATTAGATAAATGTTAGGCATAAAAATTTTTGCTAAAATATTATTGTAAACGAAAATAATATTTTTTGGAGGTAATTATGAATATATTAGATGTTAAAAATTTAAAAAAGATTTATGGAGGAATGGGACGCGTAAAGACTGAAGCCCTTAGAGATGTGAATTTTTCCGTTGAAAAAGGAGAATTTATTGCAGTTATGGGTGAGTCAGGAAGTGGAAAAACAACTCTTTTAAATATAATAGCAACATTGGATAAGGCAACTGAAGGATCAGTTTTTATTGGAGGAAAGAATGTAAATTCTTTAAGCAATTCAGAAGTTGCAAGTTTTAGACGTGAAAAGTTGGGATTTGTTTTCCAAGATTTTAATTTATTGGACTCTTTTTCAAATAGAGATAATATTTATCTTCCACTTGTTTTATCAGATGTTAAACCTGCTATAATGAATGAAAAAGTAGGAGAAATAGCTCCTCTTTTAAAGATAAGTGAAGTTTTAGATAAATATCCTTACCAAGTTTCAGGAGGACAAAAACAAAGAGTTGCAATAGCAAGGGCAATTATAACTAAACCTGATTTACTTCTTGCAGATGAACCTACAGGAGCATTGGACTCAAAGTCCGCAGATATAGTTATGAAAACTTTCTGCGATATAAATAACAGTGGACAAACAGTTTTAATGGTTACTCACTCTGTAAAATGTGCAGCTTTTGCAAAAAGGGTAATTTTCATAAAAGATGGTAGAGTTTATCACGAAATTTATAAAGGTAGTGACGACAACTTAACTTTTGCTGAAAAAATAAATCAAGCTCAAATCATGTTAAACGGGGTGAATAACTATGAAAAGTAAAATGGCTTCAAAATTTGCTTTTAGAAATATGAAGGCGAATGCTTTGCTTTTAACTCCATTTTTAATAGCAAGTAGTATTATGGGAACTCTATTTTTCGTAATGGCTTCCCTTGGACAAAATCATTATATAGAAAAAAATCATGAATATGTAGCAATCCTTATAAAATTTGGAATTTTTATAGTTGGAATTTTCACATTTATATTTATCCTATATGCCAACAGCTTTTTAGCTAAGAGGAGAAATAAGGAATTTGCCCTATATGGTATTTTAGGTTTAGAGAAAAAACATATTGCTAAAATTATTTCAATAGAATATATACTAAACTTTTTGACAGTTAGTTTCTTTTCAATAACAGGTGGATTTGTTCTTGGAAAATTGGCTTTTATTCTGCTTAATAGAATAACTAAAAATATGACCGCAAAAATAATGGACTATAATTTTTCAATTTCTTCTGCAATATTGACTTTAATATTCTTAGCTATAATATTTATATTGATATATTTAACAATGGTATTTAAGATTGGAAAATCAACTCCTATAGAACTTCTTTCAAAGCAAAAAAAGGCAGAAGGAGAGCCAAAGAGTAAATTTATCCTTGGAACTTTAGGCTTTATAATTCTGTGTGTAGGATACTATCTTTCAGTTACTTCAAAGGGGAATCTCAGTAGCTTTTTTACATTTTTTCCTGCAGTTATTGCTGTAATAATTGGAACTTATCTAGTATTTATTGCATTTAGTATTTTGATTTTAAAAATGCTAAAAAGAAAGAGAAATTTATATTACAAAGCAAAAAATTTCCTTTCAATATCAGGAATGTTATACAGAATGAAATCAAATGCAGTTTCACTTGCAAGTATTACACTTCTTTCAACTTCAATTATAGTTACTTTAGCAACAACATTGACTATAAATTCAAGTATAAAAAACCTTACAGATTCTATCCATCCTAATGATTTTTATTTATCATCCTCAGTAACAGGAAATAATAAAGATATATTAGAAAATGGAGAAGAAAGGAAAAAAGAAATCTTAAATATTTTAAACAGAGTATTAAAAGAAGATGAAAAAATTAAAAATCTAACAATCAAAAAGACTACAATGAATCCTGTAATAAATGAAAACGGAAAGATTACTCCTTTGGGTAAAAGACAAGAATTATCAGCATTTTTAATCGTTGAAACATTGGAAGATTTTAATAAAAATAACAATACTAATTATACTCTTAATGACGATGAGGTGATATATTCCTCTAACTCTAAAAAGCTTAATAATTATGACAGTATGGATTTTGCCGGAAAGAATTATAAATTAGTAAAAGTAAAAAACTTATTTCCTATGAGCATATCTGCTGAAGGGATGATAATTATTGTAAAAGATAATGAAACTTTTATCAAAATGTTAGAAGAATATACTTTTAATTATAATGAAAAACAATTAAAATATAACCTAGATTTTAATTTTGATTTAGAGTCTGCTGACAAGGAAGCTTTTTATACGAGATTACACATAGATTATGACATATTTGTTCAACAAAAAGATATATTTAGTCATTCTTTGTCTTCAAAAACTGAAGTTGATGCTTTTGCTTATGAACTAAATGGCGGTCTATTATTTTTCGGAATGATTGTTGCATTAATTTTCATAACAGGAACTGTGCTAATCACATATTATAAACAAATTTCTGAGGGCTTTGAAGATAAACAAAATTACCACATAATGAAAAATGTAGGTCTTCCTGACTCAATTATCAAAAAGAGCCTAAGAGTACAAATATTGTGGATTTTCTTCTTACCACTTATAGTAGCAACAATTCACTCAATATTCGCCTTTCCAATCCTATACAATATACTTGGAGGACTTGGCTTTAATAACATAAAAATTTTCACAATGAGTTTTGCCACAATTGTACTATGCTTTTCAGTAATTTACTTTATAATCTACTCAATAACTTCAAGAGTTTACTATAAAATAATA
>OHAD01002215.1_pt1 | contig 15595 bp, 23 predicted proteins | sample 1577011 | NCBI WGS metagenome assembly OHAD01 (sample SAMEA3541510, study PRJEB24748) | human gut metagenome | biome: human gut; feature: human-associated habitat; material: faeces | place: China | collected 2012
TTGAGAGATATAGTATCTAAAAAAGTTATCCTATAATTAAATTTTATATATTTTAAGGTAGGTAATTTACTATGATTAAAAGTTTGGAGAAATCATTGGATTGACACAAAAATACCCTAAGAGCATTGGTATTCAACACTCTTAGGGTATCCTATTTTACAAATTCTTTTTGAGAACATTTGTTCTTATATGTTTTGATAATATTAAAACCGCTGCATTATCAATGCTTATGAATACCTGGCGAGTATCATATATTCGCGCCAATTATCACGGATTTTACACGGAAAATATGTGGTATAATTTTCTTACAACTTCCAACCTAGGAACTTCTTACAAGCTTCCTTGGCAGTTTCCTGTCTGTTCTTTCCTAGGTTGCCTATGTACTTAATATCGTACTTAGAATGTTCTGAATTTGGTAAATCCTTACCGTTATCCTTATAACATTTACAGCCTAGTTGTTGTGCTATAAATTCAGCAGTAATCCTGTTGCCATCATTGAAATACATTACACATTTCTTTTTATTTGTTCCAACATTTGTACTCTGTTTCACGTTTCCACCCCCTGCAACTACCTTAGCTACACTATCCTTAGATAAGTCTAGTATCAACTTTCTGGGCTTTTTAATTTCCCCTAAGAAGCTGTTCCACTTAGAGTTATTAGCACCTGCCATCATAGCAGGGCAAGACTTCCTAGACACGTCCCAGTGCCTACACACCCTAGCGTTTGGGTATAGCCTTAGTAATTCCTTTGTAAGCTCTATTGTATGGTATAGGGTCTTGCTGAAATCTCCATCAGAATTTACACACATCTCAATGCTTATACTATTCTGATTAGTGCAGCCATTTAAAGCTGTACCATGCCCTTGATTATCTCCTACCGCCCAGGCCACTTGACTGTCTCCAATAACCTGTATAATTTCGTGGTCATCTACAAAGTAGTGGGCTGACCCATACCTTGAGGCACTCTGTAAATATCTATAGTGGGCCATTGCATTTGCTCCCCTGCCCGGGTTACCAGTGTAGTGTATCACTATGAATTTTATATTATTCTTAGGCCTTGTGCCGCCTATCTGCCTTGCGTTTGATATTTGCTTATATTTAAATGCTATCATATCCTTCACCTCACTTCCTATACCTTTTATTCACTCTTTTCTCTTAGCTGCTCTAGGGTCTTTTCTAGTACACTAGGATATCTTACACCCAATTTACCTCCATTTTCTAAAATGCTTAACCCCTCATTCGCTATATAAAAAAAGCACGTTGCCATTCGTATCACTTGATTATCTATTCCTATTAATTTATCAAGTTGAACTGCTATAGCAACCATCATAAAGATAAGTACTTTCTTGGCTATGCCCTTAAACCCAACCCTCGAATTGAGTTTGTTATTGTACATAGCTGCGATTATGCCACTGATATAATCTACTACTATAAAAAGTAGCAGCACCTGGAAAGTCTTATCCCATCCTCCGAAAAGGAAGCCTACTAGACCTCCACACGCACCACCCACTACGGGCAAGTAATTCATTAATTTTTCATATATTTTCATGAGTCATCTCCTTATTGAAAAAAAATAGGCAGTTTTAAGACTTGCCCAGGTCTATGAGATTCAGTTTGCTACTAATCTTCCTTTACAAGTTCGCCTAGATCCATAGCTATAAGTAATTCCTTAACCTTAGCCTTTAAGAAGTTAGGTACCTGCTTGTAAGTTCTAACACCAGCAACTATACAAGTTACATAACACATTGCCATATCTTTTCCACCTCCAATCTTATAAAAATTTATATAAAAAAAGAACCTAATATTGTTAATAAGATTCTTCATACATAACACCTCTATTCAGATTCTTTTAGTAGCCCCTCGACTTCTTTTTTCAAGAAGTCTGGAACCTGTTCAATTTTTCTTTTACCTTGTTTGATCAAATAAACATATACATTAGCTAATGCACTCATTATACTGTACCTCCTGCTTTCATCTCTATAGCTTCTACTATAGCTGTAGATAGTTCCACCTTATCCTTTTCAATCTTTTCTGTAAGCTCTGCTACAGCTATAGCAGATTCTAGTCTTATCTTATCTGTTTCCTCTTTTAGTAACTCTTCAAACGTCTTTGGTGGTTCTGATGGCTTGCCTGAATCATAGTCTATCCACTCAAATGCCAACTTGTGTGGCTTACTTGATACATCTACTTTGCAAGAATTAGCCTTGTTTTTTTCTAGTAGCTTTGCTAGCTCACCATAAGCCAGCTGAATGCAACCTATTGCCTGCTTGTCATATTGCTTTAGGCTAGTGTAGTTCTCATAATCTTCATCAAATGTTGTATCTACAACGCAACCCATCACATCGCCCGTTTCAACTATTATATTTCCATTATTCTTTAAATAATATATTTTTGTTCCTAATTTTAACATTTTATTCCCTCACTATTCAAAAGCAACCCAGTACTCTATATTGCCGGTCTCTCCAAAATTATAGCTAAGTTTACTCTTTCCAAGATCTTTGAAACTTAGACTAGTCATAAATGCCGTAACAAATTTTCTACTCTTATAATCATTTCCACTCGTATAATCAAATGTCAAGTTATTGCTTTTACACACATTAAGAGAGCCACTCATACTACCAGCACTATCGCCCAATCTAGCCCAGACTCCATCAGCTATGTATAGCTGAGAATATATAGCATTTTCACGGTCTGAACCCCATTTCCAGGAATCTACAGTAATTAGAGTTCTTTGCTTAAACTTACCACCAACATCAATGTATGATATTGACATTGAATAAGTTTCCTTTCCTTCACGTCCATACCCAATTGACAAATTGCCATTGAATAGAGCCTTTTTTGGTTTGGCAATTATAACGCTTGGAGTAAAGCTTAAGTTCATAGGAATATATTCGCAATAACCGCCATCCACTTTCATAATCTGTGGTGTTGGTCTAATTCCAAACGCAAATTTTTTCCTATTTTTTTTCACCTGTTGTATGACATGCACAACATCACTTATGCTATTGGACTGTGCTATATTATCATGTCTTGCTAGCTCATAGAATATATTAGTTATGTTCTGATTAAAATATGTCTGTAAAGCCTCTGTTCTCTCTACCTCAGTCTTGTAATCACTCATTATCTCAGTGCCTCCAGTCTGTCATTAGCCACTTTATGACGCTCAACATATACGCCCAAATTCTTGCTATATTCATCAACGCTAGCCTTGTATTCTCCCATAGTGCTAACTATTTCAGTATCCTTATCTTTCAACTCCTTAAGTACCACATTTAGCATCTTTCCGCCCCATGTAGTGACCTTGACCTTTATATCTGTAAGCTCAATACTACCTAGCTTAGACCATATAAATTTTATAAAGTTAGCAGCCGTCTTCTTACTATGCTCACTCTCGTTATATCCCTCTAAAGTAATTCCCTTGATATTTCCGACGTTTTCATCAATCATTCCGAGGTTTTCATAAATCATTCTGAGGTTTTCATCAGCTATTTCAAAGTTTTCTGCTACAGCCTCTATGTCAGCAATGTTATCACCAGTAATTTTATTGAATTCCACACTATCTGTTTTTTTATATCCTTCCATGCTACAGTTCCCCCTCTCTCAAGTCTTTCCAAGTTTTTCCTAGTGCCTTCCACTCGTTCCAAGTCTTGCCCAGCCTCTTGATATCGCCCCATGTACGATATTTAAATTCAAAGTCGTATGCAAGGTGTGCGGGCTTGACTTTATCAATTATCTTTCTTATTTCGTCAATCCTGCTAGGCACTCCTACAGTCCCCGTGAATTTCACAGTGAACTTGTAGTTGGCATAGTCCTCGACTACCTCACAAGTACCATTAGAATAGCTTTCAGCTATTGACTTAATTACTTCTATCGTTGTCGTTTCCTTAGATTTTAAGGCTGCTTTTATATTAGAACGTCTTATATCTAAATCAAGTAACGGATCATCTTCTATCCCAGCAAATTTTGCCCAAGTATCAAGACTAAAAGTAGCTGTATCTATAAAAAACTCTCTTATAAGATTATCTATTGCTTTTTCTTCTAGTTCTAATTGTTCCTGCTCAACCTTTAATATCTCACTAATCGTCTTATTTTGTAAATGGTCTGGGTATAGTTCAATTAAATTAAACATTAGTCAATAACCCCCTCTGTTAGCGTTATTGTGCCAACACTACCAACTTGATCCGTTACTAGTTTAATATTCCTTGTACCATTGTTTATTGTTAGGTTGGAATAATCTATAACACCATCAATTTTACTTAGTATTCCAGCTATTTTAGTGTAGGTTATTTCACTAACTGCATTAACTAAGTATTCATCTACATAATCCCTAAACTGTGCTTTAATGCTGTCTAGGTCTACATATTTCTCATGCTCAACCTTTGCAGATATTTGGATATCTAACACCCTAGGAGTAGTAACTGTTACATTGGCACCTATAGGCCTTTTACTTTCAATATATTCTTTAGTAGCCTCTACAACCTCGGGAGATACATTCCTATTATTCTTAGTCATCACAATAACCTTAACTGTGCCATTACCATTCCATAGAGGTATAACTTTAACATTTTTAACACCATCAACCTGTAAGGCCCAATTAATATAATCATCAACATTACCTGATGTACCTTTATGAGCCTGAATATAAAAGAATCTTTCTTTTAATTCATCGTCTGATTCTGGGTTTGTTCCGGTGTAATAAGGCGTGTATCCATAAACTCTTTCAACACCATCTATATCACAAGACAGTTCTACATTTGATGGGAGATTATATTCACTACCAACTTCATCGGCTTCTATTAGAATTCTGGCGCTTCCATCTGAAATAGTAGTATATTCTTCAACGGATACAACGAAATAACTTAGACCGCCGTACGTTAAAGGAGTTTCCCTAAATATTTGAGTATCGTCAATCCCGGCAAAAGTAACATATCCCATTGCCCTAGTACCTTCTTTTCTCTTTACACCAAACTCCTCTACCCTCTTATCCAAACTATCCCCATAGCTATCCTTTATAAAGGCTATACTAAGAAGTTTTTCAAGCACCGAGTATATAGAAGCATGGGCAAGAGCGGAACCACTAGCAATTTCATTTAAAAAGGTCCCCTCATTCTTTGCTATATCTAAATTATAGCTATTTAATATTTCATTTTTTAAATTTTCATGCGTCCTATCTTCGAACATTAATTTTAACCCCCCCATAAACACTATCTACAGCTATTTTTATTGTCACTGTATCTCCATCAAAGGTAACACCTAAATTATCAACATCATTGATATATGGGTTAATCATTAACGCTTCTTTTATATACCTAAAAGCCTCCGATTCAGTAAGACCTTTACTAAATTTTTGCCCCACTAGGTCAGTTAGTTCAGTACCATAGTACCATGAGTATATGGGGTATTCAAATCTATCTGTTAGAATGACCTTATATATCCATACCTCTAGGGCATCAATACCCGTAACTACCACTAAATCATTTGTCATTGGGTCTACTATAAAGTCATTAGTATCAAAGTTATAAGCGTATTCTCTTAAAAGTGGCAGTTCTGTTTGAATTTCACTAATATAGTCACTTGGCACACCAACAAAGGGGAAAAATGTTTCTTCCATTAAACCGCCACCCTATCTAATATAAGTACACTATCACCATCAAATTTAATTAGAATCGTATCACCTTTTTTGAGTTTTTTATCTTTAATTTTATGCCTATGGGATTCAGGACCGTTAGCATTTTCGGTTATATATCCCTCACATAAAAATTTAATCCAAGATGTATATTTTATTTGTTCTTTTTTTAAAGTCATATCATTAAATTTTAGTTCTATATTGGGATAATCTCTAGTAACTTCCGCATAAAAAAAAGAAGGTGTGTAATTTCTCATTCCTTCGTTTCTAATTATTTCTATAAACTCACTTATACTACTCACTTTTCCTCCCCCCTAATTTACTCCATAACCTACTATTCTAGCCCAGCTAGACCTATATTTGCCATATGTCCTAGCAGCTACTTTATTGCCTGAATTACCTTCTATTGTGTGCACTTTCATTGATTCACCACTTCCAGAAACACCGGTTACGATGCCAACATGATTTGTATACCTTCGTGAGTACCCACCGTTTCCGTAAAAGAATATAGTATCTCCAGGCTTAGGTATATACTCATTAGGTGTTTTAAGCCTTCCAACATTCTTATACGCTGTGTAATACGCATCACATAGGTTTGTATTTGCAACGGGAGTGTACCCCGCCTCTCTTAAGCATTTAGTCGCAAACCAACAACACCAAGCAAAGCCCGGTTTATTAACTCCATTCCTTAGGTACTTAGTAGCAACATTAACAACTCCAGTTAAACCACTGCTTGATGTTCCACTTGATGTTGCAACCACATTAGCTTCTGCCTCTGCATCAGATGCCACGCCAGAACCACGCTTGCTATCATTCCAGTCTGTGCCAGTCCACTCTTTATACCATTTCTTTGTATTTGCTATATAAGCAGCGACATTATTGCCATCAGATTTCGGTGCCCATGTAGATATAATCTGGTCATAGGAGCGATTCTTCTTGTGTATATGAGATATGCCTATAAAATGAAATCCTCTTTTTATACCTTCCTCTATACTAGAATATATTCCAAACCCCCCACTAGTTTTCTTGACATTAGGGTCAGGATCCCTTATTCCAAAAAAGTTGTTGTGATTTCTAGCATGATTGGAATTAAAGCCAGCGCCACACTCCATCCTGGCTATCATAAGTAGCAGCATTGGATTGACCTTGTACATATTGCCATACTTTACAAACAAGTCCCCCTTGCCTGCTAATGGCCCCTTTAATACCTTATTAAGCATTTCGGCAGTTACGCCATGCCCCCAGTCCTTTGTTGAGCTACCACCAGCACCATCTGAAGATGATTCTTTTGTTTCATCCTTACCTGCATTCTTTTCATCCATGATATTATCAAAGTTTAATTCTAAATCAACTGTGTACTTGCCACCAGACCATGTGTGTTTATCTTTATCTATATAAAATTCACCTATAAGCCCCGTAAAGCTATCTTTTACCTGTACCTTATAGCCACACTTACAGGATATATCACCATACCCAGACAAGCTACAAGACCTTTCAGGTTTTTTAAATTCAGCCTTTATCTCTTCATCAGTGATAGCCTTATCTTTTTGTTGTTCTATTACCTTTGATATATATTGATATAGCTTTCTAAGTTCAGCATTTAGACTTTCTTTTATCTTATTACCTTTTTCATCTACTACTACAACCCTACTCACTATATTTTCCATAGATACCTTGTAAGTGGCCACTTCAAGGTTTTGTTCTTCTTCAAACATAATTTTAAGCTTAGTAACTCCTTTTTCAATTATGTTGAATTTATCTAAATCAACCTCTACCATATATTTTTTATGGTCCTTATCTGCCTTAGAGTGAGCTGTGTAGACTGACATTATAGTATCGTACCTAGTTGCACCTATAAACATCTTAGTAATCTTAGTCCCTGCCGGCGCTATCTTACCCCACTTAAGTGGCGGTTGTTTATCCTTGCCCTTAAAAACTTCCTTGGCTATATCACAAGCCGTCTTATTTACAAAATTATAATTGACTTGGTCTTTAGCTAGTAAGAAACCTAAGTCATGAGCCGTCATAGATATTTCATTATTTGAATTTGACTTATCAATATCTATTATAGTTCCCCTAAATATTTCCTTACCACCAACGTAAAAACAACATGTAGATCCCTCTACAATGCCTAGTTGTTGCACCTTGGCGTCATTTACCGCCTGCAAAAAACTAAATTCTAAAGTCCTAGAGGGGGATTTAATATCCCCACTCCAAACTACTGATGAAAGCACGCTAGACAATTTATAAAATTTTCCACCTCTTATATGTACTATAAGTTCTATATCTTTATTTTCATAAGTTGCCATTATGGAATCACCAACTTCCAATTACTATATATTACATTTGAATTTTTCAACTTAGGATACCTCTTTAAGTTTTCAGGATGTTGTGATATTTTTCGATACAATTTACCGTTCCCATAGTATTTTTGTGCAATTAGATATAAATACTCACCATGTTTAACCGTATGTACCTTACCAGAAGATTTCACCTTAACCTTGCCTAAATCTACATTGTCTCTAGGTCTAGAATACACCTTGTTTACCACAGGATTATTAGGGTTTCCGCTAACTGGTGTAGGCGACCACTCGGGGATATTAATATCTGCATCCTCTTTTAACTCTACAACGAAGTACACATCCCCTGAACCGTCTTTTTCTTTATACTCAAAATGCGACACTTTAACTGGTAGATTTATAGGTGTGCCGGTTACTATATATCTCAACCTTTCACCACTCTTGCACCACTTTTCAATCTTATTCACATAACCATATGGGTCTTGCCCCTTTACGTCTATAAACCCATATGTAGCAGATGCATTAGGGAAAAAACCGCTAAGCGAAATCGAATCTGGTTCAGAACCATTGAATATATTTACAGTCCCGCGTTTTATTATCTTTTCCCCCGATATATCTACATTTATATTTTTGCCTACCTCAGCAGGGCATACAGGAAAGCGTAGATTATCCCCGTTAGCGTTTAAATACACTTCTATCGACACCCTACACACCTCCTGCTATTGCTATGTTCATCTTCTTAACCATCCTATCAGCTATTAAGTCTATGTCTGCTTCTTCTCGCACAGTTAGACCTTGAATTATTATATTAAAGCCAGATGCTTTACCCTTATTGTTATCATACTGGTTAGCCTCTTGCTTAGTTAGTACTTTCTCGCCCTCATGTAAGCGCGCCGGGTAGTTGTCATAGGGAACCCTGCTCTTACCATAGGCACTACCAAGAACTTGACCAACCACACCACCTATTCCAGTAGCTACTTTCCCAATAATTGGATTATTTTTAATAAATGACTGCACTTTTTTCCACTTACTATATAAATCCCCCAGTGCATTTTTAATGCCGGCCAGTAAACCTTTTAAGGTGCTAAGGGCGGGTAATATATAATCATTAGCTATCTTAAGCTTAAGCTTCATAAACGCCCACTTATCTTTCCAGTCTGACGCCAGTAACTTAATTGCATTTTTTACGAACTCTGGATTTTCTTTTAAAAATTGAAATATATCCCTTGCAACGTCAGCAAAGAATTGCATAATATCTCCCATACCTTCAAAGGCACCATTTACTACCTCCCCAAGTGTATTGATTGCATCCTGTGCTTCCGGCGTCCGATTAACTATATTGGTATAAATATCGTTAAATAAATCTTTTACTGGTCCCATAGAGTTCCATAGCTTGCTTAAATCTATACCACCGAAGTCAGTCATATCAAGTAGCTTCCACATTCCATCAAATGTATCAGAAGCCTTTTGGTAAATACCATCAAAGAAAACTCTAACCTTATCTGATGACATGAACGTCTGCATTCTTTCATACATGGGTGCAAAAACACTTGTTTCAAGAAGATTATTAGCTATTACCCAAGCATCCTTGAAATTCATAGGTATGTTTTTGAATTGCCTATTAACTTCTTCTGAATGTTTTAGAATCGCATTTTTAACGACTTCTGATGTAAGAATTCCTTTCTTTCCAGCTTCTTTTATGCCCATACCTACTTCTTTTTCTATCATCTTTGCCATAAGCGGAGCATTTTCTCTAACAGACCTTAGTTCATCACCTTGTAAAGTACCACTGGCAAGCCCCTGATTGAGCTGATACATTGCTGCACTAGCCTCTTCATTAGATGATCCACCTTTTCTAAAAGATTGCATAGCAGTCTGATAGAATTTAGCTGCATCATTTGCCTTGCCACCAAATACCTCAGGTGACATCTGCATTAGCTTAGTGATGCCTGCCCTGGTATCTGCTACAGAAGATCTAGTGTTTCTAGCAGTCCTGCCCATCAGCTTGTCATAGTCCTTAAAGGACATCCCCTTATTGATTGATGATGCCCTAGCCTTAAAGTCTGAGTACTCGTCATACCCCTCAATGGTTACTTTGATGACCTTATCTTTTAGACTTGCTAACCCTTGTTGGACTTTCTGTATCCCCCATTGGGTCATATCATTAAGCCGTAGCTTGACATCATTGTAGGCGGACTTGGCAAGCTTGGCAATGCCCAAACCTACTACACCAAGAACGCGCAACGCAGGATGTTTACCCACTATTTTAATTAGCATTTCTCCTGCCTTACCCATTTCTTTAGCCTTGCCCTTGATTAGCGTAAGCCCCTTAGACACCATATCTTTTAGCGATACAGGTATTTTAGTTCCCTTTCCAGCTTTTTTGATATCTTTATTTAAATCTTTTAACTTCTTACTTGCTTCCTTGGTATCTGCGGATACCCTCTTTTTCTTATTAAGCGCCTTATCAAGTTCTTTAGACTCACGTCTTAGTTGCTTGATTTCCCTACGCATTTTTTTAAATTCTTTGCTGGCTAGGTCTCGTATCCTTATGGTGCCTTTTAACTCTTTATCACTTGCCACAACTAATCACCTCCAGCCATAAGTGGGCATATCATATACTTTCGTTCCTCTATTTTGTCCTCAATTTCCTTAATTAAAAAAGACTTTAGCATTAGATATTCACCCGGATTGTTCTTTTTTATTGCATAGACATTAGAGGGCATGACCCTTGCGTACTTAAACATATAGTAGTAAGTACGCATTTCGTCATCCCTCTCTATTAGTTTTTTATGTCATCCTCTTTAATCATGTCATTAACAAGATCGTCATACTTATCGTATAGGTCTGAAATTTCATCAGGTGTAAGTATTATCTCTATGAGATCTAATGCAGTACCTGCCCCAAAATGGTCTTGTAACTGCTTATTAGTAAATAACCTTTCGTTATTGTAATAAACCGAATTATTAATTGTCATTAGTTTCTTTTTTCTGTAATCACCTTCCATAGCCATCTTACCTTCTTTGTCTACTGATGGTTTATACCCAAACTTTTCTAGCTCTTGCTCCTGAGATAGTGTCATCCTTCTTATTTCAACTTCCACCTTAGCCCCTAGCTTTTTAGATAAACTTTTTAACTCTACTTTAGTTCTTTTATCTAAGAACTCATCTCTTTCTTTAGATAGCAATAAATCTATTATACTCATTGTTCCCATATTTTCCATATTGTACCCCCTTATATCAAATCTATTGGCTCAAAATCATCAAATGTGAATGGTGCTTCTGTTTTTCCTAACTCTGCATTCTTAAAATCTGCCAGTGTTAAATCGTCAAACTGAACACCTTTATATTTAATACGTTCAGCACCTATATTATCTGGGTCATCTAATTTAGATATGACTTCAAATGCCAGTGTTTTTTGTTCCTTCATTCTTAGTCCAATTAACTTAGTCATCCTTGAACTTACCTTTGTCATGGTTAAAGACCCTTTACCCTCAGCCCCTATTGTTTTATGGGCCTTAAGATGGTGCCTTGGTCTTGGTACTGGTGCTTTTTCAAAGTCTATTTTTGCCTGAAACCCCTCAAGCTCTCCAACATAGTCGCCATCTAGCCATACCTCTCCAAATGTACCTGATATACCATCAGTTCCCAGTATCTCTTTTACATTATCTTTTACACTCATATGCTACTCCTTCCTATACATTTACCTTGATATAGAAGTCTTCCATTGCATCCACACCCTTTAACTTAATAGCCAAAAATACCTTAGAACCTGTATTAGCTTCTTTTAACTGCTGTTCTGAATAACCAGAAAAATCAATGGCTGCTTCTTTCATATAAGCCTTATTGGCTTGAACATCTATTTCTACGATATAATCTCTATCAATTACACCATCTCTAGAAAGTTCATTTAAGAAATTATCTATCTCACTAATTAGTAGGCACTTATTGTCATAGGTGTTTGATACCTTACCTACATAGTGATTTGATATTACTCTCTTAATTGAGTTGTTTATGAATTGATATGTCCTAACCAACTTTATTTTTTTAAAAGATGGCCCCTCGTTACCCACTGGTGCTGTGAGAGATGTTACACCTCTGGCTATTCTTATTGCTCCTGCTTTTTTTAGTAACGTCACCTTACCAGCATCAACCAAAGTTGATACTTCCTGATTGGTCTTCTTCGGTATATTACTAAGAAACGGAACCGCACAATACGTAATTGACTGAGTCATTGGAGTTCCAGCACAAGCTCCAGCAATAAAAGGCAACATATCCGTAGCCTTATACGTATTGTCGCCGTCTACTATATTATCAGAGGCAAATTCTATAACATTAGATTTATTATTCGGTGATTCACTTACTACTATCGCTGATGCCTCATATCCAACCTCTTTAGATAATCTATCAACAAAAGCCATTATCTTCATGTTATCCTCTGCCACTGCCTCAGGCATACAAACATAGTTAAACTCCAGGAACTCCAAGTCCTCTAACGCTTTGTCAAGCGTATTTTTACCGCTAATACTATATACATAAACCTTTGATGGCTGGTATGTCCTCTCTTCAAGAATTGTACCTACTCTTTCATACTGAACATTGCCTATAAATGCTTGTTCAATATACTTTAAATTTTCTTTCTTATACTCATCAGGCTTCACAGCCTCTACACCCTCATATTCTTTCAACCCACTTAATGAAGTCTCTTTTAGTAGCAACAAAACTACACCAACGGCAGTTCCATCTATTGCCTTTCTTCTAACCTCTTTAAAGGCTATTTTTAGTTCTGGTATTCCCATGCTATACCTTCCTTTCTATTTTTACTCCATCAATTATAACCTCGGTCATAAGCTTTATTTCACCAATTAATGCAGCATCATCTACATCAAAATTAACCTGTTCATGATACATAACTTCAATGCTATAGTTCATCCAGTAACCTATATCATCTTTTAAGATATTAGATTCTGTATTACTTATGTGAATGTACCTATCTCCTACATGAATACTCCTAACAAACTGCTTATCAAGTAGATCTTTGATATCATACAAATCCATCTTATACTGTCCCTTTTGTGGAAAGCAGTTAATATCTATTGTTATCTTCTTCTCGTTGAAGTGCAGGTTTACAGACTTGGATTCAGCTATATGAATATCAATAAAAAAACAACCTATCTGGTTGTTAATATACTGTTGTTGCTTGTCCTCATCTGCAGTTATCTTATACTTATATTTTGACCCGTCTGTGGCCTTGTAGACCATTGCGGCCACTATTTTTACTATGTCGCTTATCTTAAGCATTATATTTCACCTAAAATCTTTTCAAGTGCCTTTTCGCACTCTTTTTCTATTATGCCTTCTCCGTGTTTTAGAGCTTTGTCTAACATCTTAACCCCTCTTACGAAAGCTACCTTTTTCTTGCCATCAGGCCTGTATATCTTAGTATGATTTTTCACCTTAGTTGTGCCGAGTCTTGTTCTATGTCCATACTCTACATGCCAAGCGTAAAACTCTCCATTTTTTGATTTAGCGTCATTATAAACTTCTACAGTATCACTGGAGATATCTCTAACCTTCCATGACCGCCTAAGAGTGCCGGGAGCAACAGCCCTAGGGTCCTTGTTTACCGGAGTATTCTCTACTACGTCCTCTAAGACCCCTGTAGCCGTTTTCTGTTTAATCTTAGGTATTTGCTCTTGGACTTCTTTTTCAGCTCTCTCTAAGCCGTCTAGGAAGTCGTCTAGGTCATCAAACTCAAACCCCATACTAGACCCTCTCTTTCAGTGTGACCGGTATTTCTAAATGAGATGGAAACTTAAAAGGTAGTCCGGCAATGCAGTCGTAAACTCTGCCTAAGTGCTTTACCTTTAACCTATCCCCCTCAATTACATCAATTTCCGGTCTAGTAAACACTATGTAGCTAGTAACAAGACCTGCCACACCGTCCCCCAGGAAAGCCTCTGAATCCTTATCTAGTTCACATAGGATACCAGTATGGATAGTTGTGTCTTGACTCTCCGTAAGGTGACTTACAGGGTCCTCAACGTCTTCTGAACGTATAACATCCATGATATCATGATAAGTTGTTTCAAGTATTTCAGATTCTTTCATCTAATCACCAACCTTACCATTCATGGCGATACTACCTACTTTCCTAAACCTTTTTAGCTGTTTTTTGTATTTGTCTAGCAAATCACCAACACTTGTTACCCTAGTGTTAGCCCCTACATTATACTCAATCCTGGTCTTGCCTCTTGTAATAGCCTTGATTTCACCAGTATTAGCCTTATCTTGCCCACCAGTAGCTAATGACTTGTTGTAATCCGCCATCATCTCAACTAAGATTAGTTCAAGTTCTGTTGGAATATCTTCCCTATTGCAGTAGGCTTTCACCTTTTCAAGCAGAATATCAAGGACAAGGCTAAGAGTAGCCCCGTCCCCCGTATTCCCTGATGTTAATATCTTAAGTTTAGCTAATATTCTCTCATTCAACTAAATCACTCCTACACAGATGCCTTTATCTGACAAGTAAAATTAACTAGTGCCTTAGGTTCAATAACCTTAGTTCCATATACAAATAGCCCCTTTACCGCATCAGCAAATGTCTTTTCAGGTCTGTATGGTTCTATCTTAGTTATCTGACCTGCGTAAGATATAGCCTGATCAGTACCAGCCATAACTGAATACTTATTTGCAGATACTGGAACATTGTTAGACATTCTTAACTGGAATCCTGCCACATCAGCACCATCAACAACACCATTCTCTAATACCTTAAAGTCCTTAGTGAATCTAGGATCCTTAGATAACATACCTAGATACCAAGCTGGTATGATTGCGAATCTACCTGCTCTAGTTACATTATTCTCGTCTAGTTTTACTGCAAGGTCAACTAGCTGGTCATAAGCATTAGCAACCTCTACATCTATTGGTACTGATGAAGAACCAACCTTTATTCCGGCATCCTTTACGAATGATGCTATATGCTGGTCTATTACATCACCAATAGCGTATGAGGCTCTATCCATTGCCTTGTCTACTGCCTTTATGTTTGCCTGTGCAGCGTCTATATCATCAACCTTGAAATTGAAGTACTTCGCCTGGTCAATAACTAGTTCCTGCTGAGTTGAAGTGATCTCTTCTGGGTCTGCTAACTTCTTTGCCGCACCATCTCCTGTTAGGTAGTCTTTTATTGTTATTGGCCCTATCTGGTTAATCTTAACTTTATCACCTAGGTTCTTGATTTCTCCTTCGTAATCGTGATTTACAACATTTGCGTAAACTAGTTTCTTGTCTAGGTTAGCTAATAATCTAGCTGACCACAGTGTAGGTATAAAATTCTTAATTGACATATTCTATTCTCCTTTTCTCTTATAACTTCATTCCCTTGATCGAATCCCAATTTGCATTGATTTCATCAACGGACATCCCCTTTAGACTATCAACAGATATCGTAGTATTCTTGTCAGTAGTCTTGGGTGTTTTCCCTTTTAGCCTCTCAGTAACAGCTTTTTCAACTGCAATATCAAACTTTTCTTTAAATAGCTTAATATTTTCATTTGTAGATTCAGCATTTTCGCCCATTAAAAAAGAACTAAATTCAACATCAAGCCCTTGTTTTCCAAGTTCTTTTACTGTTTCTAGTTCCAATTGGTCTCTTTGAAATTTTG
>OHAD01002221.1_pt1 | contig 15567 bp, 8 predicted proteins | sample 1577011 | NCBI WGS metagenome assembly OHAD01 (sample SAMEA3541510, study PRJEB24748) | human gut metagenome | biome: human gut; feature: human-associated habitat; material: faeces | place: China | collected 2012
GGTTGGCGGATTTTTTCATTTTAGGGCTTGACTTTTAATAGTTAGTCTTCGTCAGGTCGATATCGAGGCGCTGCGCACCGAAATGGAACAGGTGACCGGTTGTGGACCCGCCAAGCAGACCCTGCTGGATCTGGTAAGCCGCACCAACCGCACTGCCGTTCCTTTCCGTGTGCTGCTGGTCGGCCCCTCCGGCATCGGCAAGACCCTGCTTGGCGACATCCTCGCCGCACACTACAAGCCGCGACGCATCGACTGCGGTTCCATCAGCTCCCCCGTCGCGCTGGCGGGAGAGGAATCCGGGTACAACAATTCCACCTATGGCATGTTGGCGGATGCGGCGCTTGATCAGGCGGATCTTTTGCAGCTTACCGGGGTAGACCGCATTACATTCGGCGGGCAGAACGGCAACCCGTTCCCTGCGCTGATCCAGCTGGTGCGCGAGCATACCGTGCACGACCTTTACCTTGGCACCTCCGTACATGTAAACGCCAACATCATCGCCGAAGCTGAAAGCACCGCTTCGCTGCCCGCCGACCTGATCAGTGCCTTTGACGCGGTGATCGCCATGCCCGCACCCACGCGGGAGGAGCGTCTCGCATTCGGCAAGGCGCTGTTCGACACCCTCAACACGCGCAGCGGCCTTGTTCTGGAGCCGGACGTCCTTCCCTGGCTGCTGGATCATTACTGCCCGGACGAGGGCATGACGAACCTGAAAACCAGCGTGGAGCGGCTTTTCCATGCCGCCTCCAACGCGCCCGACCCGGCGCTGCCCATCACGATCCCTGCCGCTGAAAAATTCCTTGGCGCGGCACAGCTGAGCGAATACGAGAAGAACGTGCTGGCATTCCGTCAGGGGGTCTATTCCGACAGTATGCGCAAGGTCGGTCAGGCGCTGATGCAGACCATCAACGAGAACCGCGGCTCTTTCTCGGAGCGCAGCAGCACCAATCGTTCCGATGCCATGGAGCGCTTTTCCTACATTGCACGCTTCCAGCGCTCTCAGCTGCCCTTCCGGTTCGACCTGCCCTCCTTTGAACGCGGTGTGAAGCAGATCATCGGTCTGGACAATGTAAAGGACACGATGCGCGCCCGGCTTGCCGGTATGGAAGCCTCCAACGAGGCAGGCCGTCCGCTGCTTTTTGTCGGCCCCGCCGGTACGGGCAAGACGCACTTCTGCCGTGCATTTGCCCAGTCCCTGAACCTTCCGTTCGAGAAGATCAGCTGCGCCGGGCTTCAGCCCGCCGACCTGAAAGGCACCAGCATCGTTTACAACAACAGCTGCGCCGGTGTCATTGCGCAGGCGCTCAAGCGCGCAGGCAGCACCCGTGCCGTTCTTCTGCTGGACGAGGTGGACAAGCTGCCGGCAGAATCCCAGTTTGCCCTGCTGGACCTGCTGGACGGCCACCGCAGTTTTTACGAAAAGCATCTGGACTGCGATATCGACCTGCACCAGCTGGTCCCTGTTCTGACCGCAAACGATCTGGAAAAGGTCTCGCCCATTCTTCGGGACCGCTGCGACCTGATGCCGATGTACGGCTATACGCTGGCCGAGAAAAAGGCCATTGCACAGCAGGCCATGCTCCCCGCCGCGCTGAAAAAATACGGCCTGCCCGATGCGCTGTTCCCGGAAAACGTCACGGACCTTTTGGTGCGCCGCTACTGCCGCGCACCCGGCTGCCGTGACATGGAAAGCATGCTGAACCGCCTGTGCGAGACCCTGACCCTGTACCGGGCACAGGAAAAGGAACTGACGGTAAACGAAGCGCTGCTGGAGACCGTGCTTGGTGCCCCGCCCGCCGCATTGAACCACTACCCGGCGCACCTCCCGGAGGATACGACCGGGCTTGTAAGTACGCTGGCAGTCATGCGCAGCTCTGCCGGTGTGAGCTTCGGCTCGCGCGATGCCGTACAGGCCGTTCTGACGGAACGCCCCGGCATTACCATCACCGGCTTTGCACAGGACGCTCTGCGGGAGAGCGTGCAGACCGCCCTGACCGCCGCCGAACAGCTCACCGGCAAAACGCTGCCGAAGGGCAAGGGGGTGCACATCCATTTCTGCGGCGATGCGCCCAAGAACGGCGCCTCCGGCGGCTGCGCCATTGCGCTGGCGCTTGCCAGCCTGCTGACCGGAACGCCCGTTCCCCGCACCTTTGCCCTGACCGGCACGGTCGATCTTCTGGGCAGTGTCGGAAAGGTCGGCGGCATCCCGGAAAAGACCGAAGCCGCCCTTGCCGCCGACTGCAAACTGCTTTTTCTGCCCGGCGAAAACCGCGACGACCTGCCGCCGGAGCTCAAGGAGCAGGCCGATGCACAGGGTATGGAGATCCTGTTTGCGGATACGCTGGCCGAGATCTGGGCAAAGTGCATGGAGCTGTAAACGGATTTAGAATGATGCTTTCTCCCTCTGCGGCTTCCGCAGGGGGAGTTTTGTTGTCAGGTGTCAGGCTCCCACCAAGAAGCCCAGTTGTGGAAAAGGGCCAATAATAATTCTTTCAATGCTTTAAGATACATTTTTGCAGGTTCAAAACGACCAATTCTTCCCCATAGGTTCATACCACTCTTCTCGATCCTGCGATCATTGAAATAAATGCCGGCAATCAGTATATGCGCCATTGACAGGATCGGATGATTTTGTGGAAGGATCTCTTCAAGTTCAAATATCCACTGTTTCCAAAAATCGCTATCAAATGCAACTAGACACTCACTTACTTCTTCTGCTTCTTCCGATGCACTGATTTTTTTTATAATTTTTTTATAATCAAGATATATTTCCGCCAGTTGATTTACTGCTGAACTATAATATTTCTGATGGCAGAGACAGTTGATCCAAATTGCCCGAGCGCGTATCCATCCCCCAAATTCTTCCGGCTGAATCTCCATCCAACTCAACGCCGTATTGGAGGCTCGATCAAAATGCTCCAGCTTCCAGTTTGCACGAACAGCACATAATAGTAAATCTTCTACCTCTTCGGCCGAATTCGATGTATTCCATATGTACCAATCATACCACTCGATCATATCATGCGAAGACGCTTCCGCCTCCAACAGCCTACATTTACTGTAATACGCTCTTTCGGCATCCTTTTCTGCTTCAACCAGATTTTCTTTCTGTTCTTCCAGTTCCTCTAATTCAACGCCCCCAAGCGTTTCATTTAACGGCAGTTCTAATGAATCATTCAGCTTCTTCAAGATGTTCTCACGAGTTTGCCGTCTGCGCTCCGGCTTCCAGACCTTTTCGAGATCTGAAAGCCCGGCAGCCTCAAACTCATCTAACACTTCCAGTGCTTTCTGATACTTTTCTTTATTGTACAGCTCTACAATATATCGGTAATAAAGTTCACCATAAAGATCTTGCTGCTGAAAAGTCCAATCATTCTTATTTACAGGAAATGTCTTTGTGACCCACTGAATTTCTTTCACCAAAAAATCCCTGTGATTGGGAACATTCATCCGATGGTCTACATGAAGGCGTACAGCAAAAATAAAATCTTGCTTATAGCGCAGTACTGCCTGATCCAACTGATCGTAATCATCTTTTTCTTGTGCTTTTTTTATCCTTTTTTTCTCCTCTTCGATAAGCTGTTCTGTGTATACAAGAGCTTTTTCTTCAGCCGTTTCCGGATACCCCGTTATATTATTTGAAGCAATTGCGGAATACAGCTCAGCCGCTATCACAATAGCATCTTTATACTTCGCTGTTTCCAACATCATTTCCAGCGCTTTTTCAGGTTCACCCATCCGCTTATAAATTTCTATGATAGTGTCATCCAACTTATTCCGCTCATATATCGCGCATAAATCCCTCAAATTTTTACAGATAGTAAGACATTCCTGAAAACAGTCTGTTTTGAAATAGTATTCTATTTTTAATGTCAAAAGGCATTTCTTATCTGCCTTTTCAACGGAAAATCTTTCCAGTAAAGATATCCTCTGGGCAGCCTTTTCATATTCCTTTTCGTCAATCAGCTGTTTACAATAACGTCTGACTGATTCCCATGCATATTGCGACCTTATTGACAGTTCTGATATCTGTGTAGAAAGCTGGTCAAGATATTGTTCCTCATAACTGTGCGCTGTTTGTAATGCCTGCTGAAGTTGCTCAATGTTCTTCGAACCTCTAAAATATCGTGCTACCGGCTCCTCATAAAAAAACGCATAATCCAGCGCATCTGCCTGTGGGCATTTTTTCAAGTTGTCCAGTGCCTTTTCCTTGAACTTAGAGAATTCCTTATCTGTTATGCCACCTTTTAGGTAAAGCTCTTTGAGTGAACTGCGATCTGGTTGCTCCTGCTGTTCCCATAGTTCTACAGCTTTATGATAGATAGAATTCTTGACCTGTGCCCAATTTTTATAATCTGCTTGGCACAGAATCGGGCTGTTCAGATAATTTCCCGTACGTCCCAGGCCATAGGTCAGATACAACCAGAGTGTCCGCTTTGAAACATTTGAACACACACATCCAGGCCAGAAACGCTCTACACCGTAAAATAGATTTTCATAAAAGCGCGCACAGCGCCATGAAGGTACTTTTTCCGAACTTTCAAACCACTGAGGACTGTTCTTAGTAGCAGCGATCAGCGTCATGACATCCGAAATAAAGTCATCTTTCAGCGAAGAAGACTCACCATCTATCAATTCAAAGCGTACCAAATAGCTCTTCCAATAAGCCCACTCGAATCCCAAATCTTCCATATAGAATGCCGCCGCTCGGAAGCTGTCTGACAGCTGCAAACAGGCGGATACGCTTTCTTCAGCCAGACAGCAATAAGGCAACGGATTGCTCGTTACCCACAGAAATATCGGGTTGCCCATCACCGACTTATAAAAAGCTTCCTTATCTTCTTCTGTAATGCAAAACTCTTTCCTTGCCACCACCCGCACCAGCGTATGCAGATTCAGGATGATTTTTTTGGAATCCTCTTCCGTTTTCTGCTGCACATATCCCAGCCGGAGCAGATGATTCAGCGCCTCAAGGTTCTTGGTGTTTTCGTCTTTCGATTCATGCGGGCAGCAGGAGAGAAACAGCGTTTCGTACATGCCGCTGTTCTCGCCGATGAGCTGCGCATAGCGCAGCATATCCTGCTCCCGTTCATTAAAATTTGCCAGACGGAACAGCCGGATCAGATGCCCCTCGATCCGGTTTTTTGAATAGTCGGTGTCCTTCTGACCGCTGATCTCCACAAAGGCGCCCGAGCCATAGCCGTCACAGCTCAACTCCTTGTAGATCTCCGGGACGGTCAGTCGGCTCTCCCGCATGGTGCGGGCGATCATATCCACCGTCATGGTGTGGCGGTCTACCAACGCAATAAGCCTGTCCAGTTCTTCGTCACTGCGCTTTTGCGCATCACTGCGCCCCTTGGCATCTTTGCTGTTTTCGCGCAGGATCGCGCGCAGCGGCTCCAATTCCAGCCTGTCCACCTCGAAAGGAACGATCCCGGTGACATTCGACACATCCAGACGGGTCACGAACAGCACCTTGCAATTCAGCTGGCACAGACGGGTAAAAAGATCGGTCTGTCCCTGCACCGTTTCCTCGTGCACCACAGAATCCCAGTACTCTTGTGTGTCGTCATCCACATTGTCGATGATCAGCAGGTCGTTTTCGTGCATGTGGGCATTCAGTTCCCGGAACATATCATCAATGATCCCGGCCACAGGGCGGGGGACTTCCTTTCCGTCCTTCTGCTCGGTAAATGCCACCGTGGACATATTCCGCGCCAGCGTATCCACCGCAAGGCCGGTCATGCTGCCCGGGTAAAAGGCATAGTACACCTGCGAACAGGGATAGTTCCTCTGCCATTTGTGCCCCAGCAGCGTTACCAGCTTGGTTTTGCCGATGCCGGAAAAGCCGTGCAGCACCAGTTTTCCCTCGGCCCACAGCTTTGCTTCGATTTTTTTGATATCTTTATCGCGCCCCAGCACCTCGTCGCCGTTCAGCTGCAAAAGACCAAGGCTCATCTGCCATGCGGGCGGCTCGATCTTGCGGTACAGCTGCATGATCTGTTCCATCATTTCCTGCACGGAGCTGCGCTTTTCCGGCTTTATTTCTGCCGCGCCGGAAAGGATCTGATCCAGACTTTTCTGCACCGCCGGTGTGAGCTGCGGGTCGTTGATGCCGCTGGCATTGAGCGTCGGGGCTTTCAGATCCCTCTCGAGATCCGAATACCAGCCCTTCCGCAGCACTTCCAGAATGTTCTGATCCAGCAGGCAGTGCATCAGCTTGCCCACTGCGTAAACGTCTGCCTTGGGGGTCAGGCGCTGCTCACCGCCGCCCTCTAGCTCCGGGGCGGCAAAGCCCGGGGTCGCCATGACCGACTCATCGCCAAGCGGCGCGGTTTTCCCGTCCACCAGTGCGCGGGCGCTGCCAAAATCAATGAGCATGGCGTTCAGAACGTTTGCGCCCTTATCATCCATTGCCAAAAACACATTGCCCAAGTTGATATCTCCATGCAGGTAGCCCGCCTCATGGATCTTTGCAAGCAGGATCAGCAGACGCCAGACCAGCATCAGCGTCACTTGCAGCGGCGGCACCGCCAACACCGGTTTGCTGTTCGGCTGCAAATTGCCCAAAGGGGTTTCTTTGCTCTTTTCCTTTCCGGCTTCCCGCAGGATATCCTGTAACCACAGGCCGTCCTTGTGGTTCAGGTTGTCCATTTCCAGAATGCAGCAGGGGAGCGTGCCCTCTGCCTGCCATACCGTGCCGTCCGGCTCCCGGATGCTCTGCACCTCCAGCATCCCGCGCACCGGCCACACATGAACGGTTTCCCGCGCGACCTCCTGACTGATCGTCATTTCGCGCGCCGCCTGCTTGGCAAGCTTTTCATAGCAGCTCAGCAGACCCGGATCCTCGTCCGGGCTGTCTACATACGCACGCTCGACCGGGACCCCTTTCCGGCGCTCCCACTCTTGGGGGTAAAACTCCTTCAGCACGGCGCGGATGCCGCTGCCGGCTTTTTCCGCATAATAAATGATCGCCGTCCCGCCCGCTTCGTTGGAGGCTGTTATTTTGTACTCTGCTCCATCCCGTGTGTACAGGACAGTCCCTTCCGCCCATTTCTTCCGCAATGTTCCATTCCTCCCTGTTCGCCGTTTTTTTCAGTGTACCACACCGAAGCCTTCGGCTCTATGGCAAATACGCACAACTTTTTACCAGTTTCTTATGCAGGTTGACTGTGAAACTAATTTTTTGGGGGCAGGGTATCCGCTTACGCTATACTGTACTCACTGAAGCGGGAAACGCCCGCCGAACCCCAAAAAACGGAGGTATTTCTTATGAAGATCAACCATTCACAGAAACTTGTACAGCGCGTTCGGGAGCATCTTGACAAGAACCACATGAAGTATATGTTCGATGAAGATGCCGACTGCTTCCATTTCCCCATTTATGCAGCGTTTTCCTCGTTCTTTTTCACCATGTTTTCTCTTCACATGGAGGACGACTGCATCCTCTTGGACGCCGAGTTTCCGCTGATCATCGATCCCCCTCACCGCGCTCCGGTCAAGGCGTTTATCTCGGACCTTAACAGCACGATAAAGAACGGCTGCTTCCATCTGAACTCCATGAGCGGTCGGCTGCTGTTCCATATCTATATCGACTGCGTTGAGCGCATCCCCACGGACGCGGTTCTGTCCCGTGCACTGACGTATGCCTGCGCTATGATGGACCTCCACTGCAAGGATCTGCTTCGCCTGCTCACGGATGCCTCGGAGCCGAAAAAGCCCGCGCCGTCCGCCCCGGACTCCTCCCTTGTGGACGATTTTCTGGAAGAGCTCCTGCGTTCCATCCATCCGACGGAGAAATCGGAGGACAGTTCCAAGGAGGACGGTTCCGCGGACAAGCCGTTCCACTTTCCGTTTGCGGTAAAGCTGGACGAGGAGGCTGCGGAAGCGCCCAGTGCAGCGCCTGAGCTTTCGGAAGAGGATCAGCAGCTCTTTGAAAAGCTGCTGCACATCTCTAAAGAGCCCGATAGTGCTGACAAGGACAAGGACGAAAACGAGGACTAAGCTGAAAGGAGCCAACACGGATATGGAATGTTACAGTTTTACAAAGCCCGGCCGCCTCCACCTGAAAAACGGCGAGAAGAATCAGGATCAGTTGTTCGGCATCCGCAGCCGTGACCGTATCGCGGTCTGCCTGAGCGATGGATGCAGCACCGCGTCCCATGGTCTGGCAGCGGCGCAGCAGATCGTCACCCTGACTGCCCGGATGTTTTACGAGCAGTTTTACGACCTGCTGCTGGACGACCCCGACACCGTGCGCCGGAAGATCTGCGCCGTTCTCCAACCGGCACTGCGCGCCTTTGCCAAACAGCAGGGCGTTGAACCGGAAGCGCTGGCAGCGACCCTGATCGTCTTTGCTGCGGACGATACCGGCCGCTATCTCTGCGCCCATCTGGGCGATGGCTGCATCCTGATGCAGCCGCCGGGCGCGGAGGCCGCCGCATTTTCAACGATCTCTGCCCCTTCCTGCGGGATCGCGCCGCATTCCACCTATCTGACCATGAATACCAACATGATGCAGCACCTGAAAGTATATCGTTCTCTCCGGCCTGTGCGGGGAAAATTTCTTCTGCTTACCGATGGCGCAGACGACCTGCTGCGAAGCAAACTTCCGAAAGACCGGCTCCTCTGTCCCTTTTCCGGCCCGGAGCTGGAGTGCTATCTGGACGAACAGCATCCCCTTGACGATTACAGCGCCGCCATCGTTACAATTTCCTGAGCCGCGCCTTTCTTTTTGACGATAAACGTTTTATAATATGCCCAAAGAAGTATAAAGGAGGAATCCCCATGGCCGCATACAACGACCGCGTTCCGCTGAAAGACAGCACGGTTCTGCACACCACAGACGGAAAGCGTTTTCATATCCTGCACAGCACCTCTATTGGCGGAAGCGCGATCCTTTATTCCGCGCATCTGGACGGGTCCTCGCTGGATGTTACCCTTAAAGAATTTTACCCCGCCGGTTGTGTGCGCGTGAACGGGGTCGCGCTGGACCCCGGTCTTGCCGCACCGGATGCCTCTCCCGCATTGCGGCAGGCATTTTACCAGCGGCTGGAGCGGATGGCACAGCACGAACTGGAACTGAGCCAACTGGCCTATAACGGTTCCTTCCACGCATTGCCCCATTTGGAGCAGCTGGAGGTCTGTTCCATCTCCCAGCCTGAAGAGCCTGTGCATCGCTCCGCTGACGGCACCGCTTTGCCCTGCACCTTTCTGTATCTGCCCACACTGAACCCCTCCAAAGGCTTTTTCCTGTCCGATCTTCTTGCCGAGTGTGCCGCCTATCCCCGGGACAAGGAGCACCCTTTCGGCGCTTTGATGCCGGACGAGCCGCGCTCCATCGCTGCGCCGCATATTCTGACCACCCTGCATCTGATCCGCCTGATCCTGGATGCCCTTGCAACGCTTCATAAAACGGCGATCCACGGAGACATTTCCTTAGGAAACCTTTTTATTGACGGCGATCTGCATACCGGTACGCTGCGCGGCGCAGTCTTTCTGGATTTTGGTTCTGCGCGCCTGTTGGATGCTCCCAACGGTAAGACCGCGCCGATCCTGCCCTGCGAGAAGCTCTACACCACACCCCTGTTCTGCGCGCCGGAAATTTTTACCGGTGCCCGCAGCGGCGAGCCATTTTGTCTGACCCCTGCGGCAGACGTGTATTCCGTCGGCGTCCTGCTGCGGCTTCTGCTGCGAAAAGAAGCGCTGGCAGCATACCGGAAGTTCCCGGAGGATCTGGCAGAGGAATTGAAGCCCGCAGAGATCTATCCTTCCGATACCGTTCCCTCCGCGCGGCCTGTGCTGCCCCAGCTGAATCGTATCCTCTCTGCCGCCGCAGAACCAGACCCGGAAAAGCGCATCCCTGTGGCTGAAATGCTGAAAGAGATAAACGCCCTCATCGAGCAGCTCTCTGCGCCGCGTTTCCCGCTGGCAGAGAACCTTTCCAGCCCGGAGAGCTTTATCCCGCACAGCCGCGATAACGAATTGAAGGCCATCCGCAAACAAATGGATTCCGGCGTCCGTCCCATCTTCCTTTATGGTCTGGGCGGCTTGGGCAAAACGGAGACCGCCCGCGCCCTTCTGCGGCAGTGCAAGAAGGACGGGATGCGTGTTGCTTTTTTCAACTACGAGCAATCCGTGCGGGATACGATTTTGAATCTGGAATTTACCAACTACCGGTATACGCCCTCCACACCCCATCTGTCCTTGCAGCAGCAGGAGGAAGAGCACTATTACGAAAACTTGAAGCTTCTTGCTGCAATGGGGTCGGACAGCGTAGTCGTGATGGACAACTTCGACAGCAACAGCCAAACGCTCGACGACCTCCGCCGCGAACCCGCCTATCAGGATCTGATCAATTTGGGCGGGCCTCACCTCATTATCACTACGCGGTTCATCCCGGAGGGCGATTCTTCCGTGGAGATTTGTCCTCTGCCGAAAGAGCTGCTGCTGAAAATGATGCTGAAAGAACTGCAAATTACGGAAAAAGAGGACCCCCGCCTTGCGTCCACACTCCGCGAACTCATCCTTGCAGTCCATGGCCACACTTTGACCTGTCATCTCATTGCAAAGAGCATCCGCTGTTCTTGGGGCAGGTTGACTGCGCAGGATGTACTGGACGCTTTGAAGCAATACGATCTCCAGTCCCTGAAGCAGCGGCCTGTCACCAGCGACAAAGACCGCGGCTATACAAAAGATACGATCTACGGTCATCTGAAAGTATTATTTGACCTGAGCCAGATGACTGGCGCATATCGCACGGTATTGTGCCATACGGTGCTGCTTCCCCCCAAGGGGCTTGATACCAAGCTTTTTCTCGATGGAGAAACGCCGGAGGGACAGAACGCCCTGATCGAGCTGGTCGAACGCGGTTGGATCGGGCGGAACCGGTTAAACAAGGATATCTATTTTCTGACGACGCATTCGCTGATCCGCCAGCTTATCCTGAACGAATTAGCCCCCTCTGTGGACGAATGCAGCACTTTCTTTGCGCAGTTGGAGCGTTCCTTCACGGATTATGTGGAGCTGCTGGAAGAAACCGGCTATACCACGACCCCCGAGACCATCCGGGCTGATCCTTATCCCAAAGATCCGAATTATGATTTTGAATACGACCTTGGCTGCCTTTATGAAACTGCGGCAGACCTGCCTTTTGTCCCGGATGCGATAAAAGCGGCATGGCTGGACAAAGCCTTGGATCACTATTCAGAAAGCAAGTGGTTCTATCTCAACGATGATTCCGACAGTGTTATTGATATCGAAGTCATATGCAGACGCTGCCGCTTAAAGCGCCTTCTGCTGACGCAAAAGCCAGCCCCTCAGGATGAACAGCGGGATATCTGGCAGCGGGTGCATGAACTGGAAGAACTGCGCGATGCTTATGTCGGAACGGCAAGCCGTGAAGATCAGGCAAAAAGCTTTGAGAAAGAAGTGGAACTGGAGACACTCTTCTTTTCGCTCTCAGAAGAGGAGGCGCTTGCCGGTGAACATGCGGAGGAATACCGGACCTTAGGGAAAGACATCTATCTTTCCTGCGTTGACCGCCTTATCCGCCAAGATCCTGACCGCTCTTTTGACCAAGCGTTTGTCCGCCATGTCCTGGATATCGCCGCCGAAGGAGAAGCTTTTGTTCTGAAACACTTTGACAACGATGCGGAAGATTTCTTCTCCGAGATCTGCACCTACTATTCTGCGCTTTGCAGCAAATTTAGCCTAAATTGTCTTTATTATGAAGCGGCAGATCATTACAACCGAAAGCACGCCGCAGAATGGCTCCGAAAGGACAAATATTTGGAGGAGAAAGCAAAACAGACCGGAAAGAAATTGACCTGCGAGGACTATTGGATCTTCGGGAATCATGCGCGAGATTACGATCAACAGCTGGCATTTCAATACTACATGACCGCAATTGAATCAGCAGAGCAGATCCTCGAATTAGGGGGTACTCCGCCACGGGAAATATCCACCGCATACCGTTTTTGTGCAAAAATTCTCAAACAGCAGGGCGAGACCAAGAAGGCCGCACTGTTTAAGAAGCGTGCCGCAGATTCCGAAAAGCGCGACAAAGCCATACAGGCAGCCCTCCACAAGGAGTTTGAAGCACAGCAAGGAAAGAACAACGCTCGTAAGAGCAGTTTTTACAGCGCCAACAATCCCTCCGACATCCTTTCTTGATCCTTTTATTTTTTAGACCGTAATTCCTACTCGTAAAAATTATGAGCGGGAATTACGGTCTTATTTTTTCTGTTTGTATATTCTTTATTTTTCGAGTGCCTTTTTAAGTTGTGTTATCCTATATCTACCAGCTCATCACACCCCCAGCAAAGAGAAACAGAGCGTTCCCGACGGGGAACGCCCTGTTGTACATATCGCTGTTGTCTGTGGCTTTTGGCAGGGTGCATCCGGTTGGACGCACCCTGTTTTTTTTACTATGCTTCATCGTTTTCTGCGCGCAGCATCCGGTATCCGACACCAACATGGGTCTGGATCAGATGCGGCGCATCCGGGCATCGTTCCAGTTTTTTGCGCAGGGATGCCATGTAAACTCGCAAGGAAGCAATGTCATTTTCCTGCGTACTGCCCCATACTTTCTGCGTGAGGGAGGTATGCGTCAGCACCTTGCCCACATTATGCGCCAGCACACACAGCAGTTTGTACTCGATGGGGGTCAGATGCAATTCATTCTCGCTCAACCAGACGCAGCCTGCCGAGAAGTCGATCTTCAAAGGACCATTGACAAAAACCGGGCTATTGATGCCGTCAGAAGCCAGCAGATTCAATCTGCGCTGCGTTACACGCAGTCTTGCCAACAGTTCATCTACGGAAAACGGCTTCGTCAGATAATCATCTGCGCCGTTGTCAAGGGCTTCGATCTTATCGGAATCTTCGCTCCGGGCACTCAGGACGATGATGGGCAGGTTCGACCATGTGCGGACGCTGCGGATGACCTCAATGCCGTCTATATCGGGCAGTCCAAGATCCAGCAGCATGATGTCCGGGTTGTGGCTGGTTGTCATCATGATCGCCGTTTCCCCATTGGAAGCAGTCAGATATTTATAGCCGTGAGTCTTCAGGGTCGTTGTGATCAGACACCGTACAGGGACATCATCCTCTACGACCAGAATGGACGGCTTATTCATGAATGTTCACCTCGCTTTGCGGCAATGCAAAGGAAAAGACACTGCCATTGGGAATGTTGTCACGCAGGGTCAATATTCCGCCGTGGGCAGTCAGGATCGCACGGCAGAGGGGCAAGCCCAAGCCAAGGCTGCGGTGGCTGTCTGCGATGCGGCTCTGCCCGGTATAAAACATCTCGAACACCTGTGCTTTTGCGCGATCTGGAATGCCGGGGCCGTTATCTGCAACTTCCACTACGACCTGATGGTCTTTCCGGTAAGCCGAGATCTGAATGACCGAGCCCACGGGGGTGTATTTGATGGCGTTATCCACCAGATTGACAACGACCTGCATGATCAGCCGTGCATCCACATTGACCAAGAGGATCTCGTCCCCATACTGTGTTGTGATGGTGTGTTCGCGGCTTTTCCGGTTGACATGATGCAGTGCTTCTTCGATCATTTCGTCCATCAGCTGCGGTGAGATCTGCAGATTCATCCGCCCATCTTCAATGCGGGTGATGGAAAGCAGATTTTCCACCAGACCGATCAGCCATTGTGCATCGTCAAAAATATCGGTGCAGATCTTGTTCCGGGTCTCTGTATCCAGCGTTTCTCCGTTGGAAAGCAGATTGCTGGCATTGCCGGAAATGGAGGTCAGCGGGGTGCGCAGGTCATGGGAGATCGTGCGCAGCAGGTTTGCCCGCAGCTCTTCATTCCTTGCCTGCAATGCAGCCTGCTCTTTTTCCAGCGCATTTCTGCGGTTTTCGATGGCCAGCGCACCTTCGCCCAGAATGGAAAGCAGCACACTGTTTTCAAAGGCATCCAGCGGTTTTTCGGACAGATCGATCCCGATCACTCCAAACACGCCGCCTCCGGTCCGAAGTGCAAGATAAAGCCCCTTTGCGTCCGGGTAGCTATCCGTGCCTGCACCAGAACGCTTTTTGTTGGAAAACGTCCAGTTCGCCGCATCCCGTTCTTCCGGTGCAGAAAAGATGTTACACGGCACTTCCCCGTCAACCGAAAAAAGCTGTTCTGAACCAAGATCTCCGTTTTGTTCCGGGTAGACGATCAGGTTCCGGTTCAGCAGCTTCATCAGCTGGGACGCTGTCTGAGAGAGGATTTCTTCCTCACTTTTTGCTCTCTGTAAAAGCTGATTCGTATCAAACAGTACTTTTGTCCGGAATGCTGCCTGCGCAGACATTTTTGCATGGTCTTTCAGCCGTGTCGTCAACGCACAGGTAATGATTGCAGAGGTCAGCATCAGGGCAAATGTGACCTGATAACCGGGGTCATACGCATGGAATGTCAGGCGCGGTTCCGTCAGAAAAAAATTGTACAGCGCAACACCGGCAACAGAGCCCAGCACACCGCAGGTGTAGCCGCTGGTACACAATGCGGTGAACAGCACCCCCAGCATATAGAGCATAATAATATTATAGCGTGCAAAGTCCAGTTGTAAGAAAAAGAAGCCGATGAGCGTGATGCAGCTCAGGATGCCTGCGGTGATCAGCAGATCACGGACAGACGGCAGAAGCGGACGGGCGAACAGCCTCCGTCCTGAACCGTAGCCGTTCTCTGCAGAAGCATCCGGGATGATATAAATATCCAGATTGGGGGCAGTCAGCGTCAATTTTTCGGTCAGTGACGGCCCGCTCCAGAAATGGCGGCGATGTATGCTGGAGCGCCCCAGCACGATTTTTGTAATGCCGGAGATCCGGGCAAACTCTGCGATCTGCTGCGGGATGTCATCCCCGTAGATCGTAGAAATGTCGGCACCTGCCTGCTCTGCCATACGAATATGCTGCTGCAAACGCCGACGATCTTCTTTTCCCATCTGATTCGAATCAGGAGTTCGGACATACAGAGCTGTAAAGGTCCCACCAAACGCCTTTGCCATCGTTGCCGCCGTCCGCACGATCTTTGCATTGGAGGGAGAGGATGACAGACACGCCAGAATATGTTCAGTGGGTGGGTCGTTCTGATTCATAAAGATCACCTGCCTTGCCCACAGTATAGCACAATTTGATGGTCACGACCACCAGCCGCGTCTTTTTCCTTCCTGTCGAAGGATCTCCTGTCGTATGTGATCCAGCGCATCTGCTGCCCGGAAGCCACTCAACATGACTCCAAGAACCATCAGCAACAAAACGATATCCATACCAATCCGTCCTATCTTTTTAGAGCCGGAAACACTTCTGGATCGATGCGTATTTTCCCAAAACCAGCATACTTTCATCCCGGCACAGCTGCGTATCCGGCGTAATGCTCATATCGAGCTTTCCGTCTTTTTTCAGTGCAAGAATATTGATGTTATACTTTTTTCGGATATTGATCTCACCGATCGTGCGATTCATCCATTCCGGCGGAATAGTCACTTCCATGATGGCGTGGTCATCCTGCAGCTCGATATAATCCAGAATGTGTTCGGAGCTGTATCGGATCGCTGCCC
>OHAD01002237.1_pt1 | contig 15476 bp, 11 predicted proteins | sample 1577011 | NCBI WGS metagenome assembly OHAD01 (sample SAMEA3541510, study PRJEB24748) | human gut metagenome | biome: human gut; feature: human-associated habitat; material: faeces | place: China | collected 2012
AGGGCGAGTGCTCTGAGGTTGGTATGTACCTGGCTATGGCAAGAGTTGCTCACAGAGAAGGCTATCCGGAGATCGGTCTGTACTGGGAGAAGGCAGCTTACGAAGAGGCTGAGCACGCTGCTAAGTTTGCAGAGCTTCTGGGTGAGGTTGTAACAGATTCCACCAAGAAGAACCTGGAGATGCGTGTAGAGGCTGAGCACGGCGCAACCGAAGGCAAATTTGACCTTGCAAAACGTGCGAAAGCTGCTAACCTGGATGCAATCCATGACACCGTTCATGAGATGGCTCGTGACGAGGCTAGACATGGCAAGGCATTTGAGGGTCTGTTAAAGAGATACTTCAACTAATCTGAGTGAATGAATGGACAGCGCATTACGGCGCTGGTGAATAAAAGAGAACTGATGAGGGCGTATGAAAATGGAAAATTCCTTTTTCATACGCCCTGTTTATTTTATGCAGATTTGTTTTATGTCTCTGTTCAAAAAGACGCCAAAATCTTATCTACCGTCTCCTTCTCCATCTCCCCAATCGGAATCATCTCCGCCGGTACGTCCTCATATGGCAGCAGCGCTTTCTCATACCAGGTAACATCGTGCCATTTTCCGCTCTTATAACCGGTATTTTTGCACACGCCCATCGTCCGGAATCCGCATCCGTTATGCATCGCATCGCTCTTCACATTCGGACTTGTCACCAGACTGTAGACGGTGTGGACGCCCTGTGCCTTTAAAAGCTCTAAAAGCACCAGAAGCATCCGTTTGCCGATGCCCTTCGACGTCATCCGACTGTCCAGATATTCAGAAAGTTCCGCATTCCAACGGTACGCCGCGCGCTCAAGCTGCTTATGCCCATATGCATAGCCAATGATTCTGCCCGTTTCATCCTCGCAGACAATCCACGGATATTCTGCCGTGATCGCCCGGATGCGCCCCTCAAATTCCTCCAGGGACGGCAGCTCCGTCTCAAACGTGATCGGCGTGTCCATATATTGTGCATAAATTTCCAATATCGCAGGTGCATCGGCGATAGCAGCCAGACGCAGGCGGCAGGATGTATGGTCCATAAACTGGTTCCTCCCTATCATTTTCGGTCATTTTTCCTTTACAGGCAACTATATATGAATCTTCCCGTTTCGTCAACTATTCGCAACCAGATTCATGCCTGCCCGTGAACCCCCTCAATCCACCAGCTCATTCTGATGCCTCGATAAATGCTCATATGGCAGAATCAGCCGCCCCCGGTACAGCCCGCAGCCGTCATTGACTAGGTCATTGTTGATCGCCGAAAACATATTGACATCCACTTCAGCTAAATTGAGCGATACCAGGCGCTGACAGCGTTCATATGCTTCATCAAAATAAATACATGCACCTTCCGGTATCTCATCCCGCCTGGCCCGCTCGCCCTCCTGGCGCTTTTCATAGCTTAAATGATTGGCCACGCCGATCTCCGCGATATCGTCCATGTGCTTCGTGCGAAGCTGTACCTCCACATAGCTTCTGGAACAATTATCGTAAAACGTAATATGCAGAGACTGGTAATCATCCGAACTATTTCCGCAGACATAATCACGGTAGTACGGCCTTACCTCCTCATCCATCAACGGGGAGGTACTCTCCTTCACCCCGTAAGCCGGTTCCGCCGTAAACCCGCGTTCCTCCAGAAATCCCGGAAGTTCATTCGCAATCTGGTAGAGGTACCGGATATCTGCCTCCTGCTGCGATTCCCCCGGTTTCAGGTAACACTTCGGCAGTGAAATCACGATCCGGTACGCGATCAGGTCGCGGAAACAGCTCAATCTCCGCTTCAAATCGGAGATCGACGGAAATGCCTTATGTTCCGTATAACAGTCATAAATATATTCAACGATATATCCATTAAATTTCGCCTCCGAGCGGATCAGCGACTTGATTCTTCCCTTAAAATTAAATGCCAGAAGCGGATATTCCTTTGCCATATGAATATAAAATTCCCGGATCTTCTGTGACTGGGTCGTCAGGAAATCGTTGTGTTCTAAAAGTTCCCGGATCTGAATCAGGAAATTTGCATGTATCAGGTCTATCTCATTGTTTGTCTGTTTTGCCTCTGTTTTCAAATCCCGGCTGTAATTCTTTAAAATCTTAAACATCGTATCGCCGGAATACAGATAATCGTTTAAGGTCACCATGATCCTCACCTCCCTGCTGCAGCAAAAAGGGGACGGTGCATAGGATAACAATGCCCCAGATGCACCAGCCCCCTCATTTATAAAATAGAGCTATTTATTTTCCGTAAACCTTCTTGATCCGCTCCATTGCCTCTTTTGTATTCGCAGTCGTACCAAATGCAGTCAGACGGAAGAATCCTTCTCCATTCTTACCAAATCCGCTGCCCGGTGTGCCGACCACATTTGCCTTGGCAAGCAGATCGTCGAAAAACTCCCAGGATTTCATGCCGTTCGGGCACTGCATCCAGATGTACGGTGAATTTTCGCCGCCGATGTGCCAGATGCCAAGCTCTTTTAAGGTCTCGGTCATGATCTTCGCATTGGTGCGGTATACGTCCAGGTGCTCGCGGCACTGTGCCATGCCCTCCGGTGAAAGAGCTGCCTCCGCGGCGCGTTGTACCGGGTAGGAAACGCCATTAAACTTGGTTGTCTGGCGGCGCAGCCACATCTTGCGGATGGAAGAACCACCGCGCTCTAATTCGGACGGAACCACGGTATAGCCACAGCGGGTTCCGGTAAAGCTTGCCAGCTTCGAAAGGGAGCAGAACTCGATCGCGCAGGTCCTGGCGCCCTCAATCTCAAAAATACTTCTCGGAAGCGCCGGATCTGCTACGAAGGACTCATACGCCGCATCAAATAAAAGGATCGCATCCTGCTCGTTCGCATAGTCAACCCACTCTTTTAACTGCTCACGGTTGTACACACCGCCAGTCGGGTTGTTCGGGGAGCAGAGATAAATAATATCCGCTTTCTGTCCCTTCGGAGGCATCGGAAGAAAGCCATTTTCCACATTGGCATCCATAAATACGATCTTTCTGCCTGCCATCACGTTCGTATCCATGTAAACCGGATATACCGGATCCGGGATCAGGACCGTGTTGTCCGCATCAAAGAGATCGAGGATATTTCCGACATCACTCTTCGCGCCGTCGCTGATGAATATATCCTCCGCCGCCACCTCAACCTGGAAGGACGCATAATACTTCTGAACTGCTACGCGCAGAAAATCATATCCCTGCTCCGGACCATATCCATGGAACGTAGCCGCCTTGCCCTGCTCCATAGCTGCTTTTGCAAATGCGTCAGCTGCTTTCTGGCAGATCGGAAGGGTTACGTCACCGATACCCATTTTGATTACTTTTGCCTCTGGATGGGCTTTGGTGTACTCATCTACTTTTTTAGCGATGGTGGAAAACAGATAGCTTTCTTCCAGATTTTTATAGTTTTCGTTGATCTTCATACTTTATTTTCTCCATATTTTAAGAATTTTTTTCCTTTACCTCCAGAGCCGCTTTCACAAACTCCCGGAAGATCGGATGTGCGCGGTTCGGGCGGCTCTTGAACTCCGGATGGTACTGAACTCCCAGATAGAACGGATGTCCCGGAATCTCCATCGCCTCTACCAGCGTACCGTCCGGAGACTGTCCGGAAAAGATAGCGCCATGCTCCATATAAACTTCCCGGAACTTGTTGTTAAATTCATAACGATGGCGATGTCTCTCTTCGATCAGACCTTTTCCATACGCTTTCATCATCAGCGTATCCGGACTGATGCGGCACGGATATGCACCCAGACGCATCGTTCCGCCCATGTCAGCCAGATCCATCTGCTCTTCCATCAGGGCAATGACCGGATGCTTGCTGTCCGGCGCAAACTCGGTTGAGTTCGCATCCTCATAGCCTAACACACCTCTGGCAAATGCGATCGCCGCGATCTGCATACCAAGGCAGATGCCAAAGTACGGGATATTGTTTCTTCTCGCATAATCAGCTGCCGCAATCATGCCCTCGATGCCTCGGATGCCGAAGCCACCCGGCACGATGATACCGGTTGAACCGCCCAGGATTTCCGGTGCCGTCTCCGGGGTGATCGTCTCACTATCCACCCAGTTGATCTCCACCTGCGCGCCATTTTCCCATCCGGCATGGTGCAGGGATTCTACGATCGACAGATAGGAGTCGTGCAGTTTGACGTACTTGCCGACCAGGGAAATCTTGACCGTCTTGCGGCTGTTCTTGATGCGGTCCAGCATATGTTTCCACTCCGTCAGATCGCACTCCTGCGGCGCTTTCTCGATGCCCAGCTCGCGAAGCACGATCTTGGCAAGTCCTGCTTCCTCCAGCATGATCGGTGCCTCGTAGAGAACCGGAAGGGTCAGGTTCTCGATGACGCAGTCCTCTTTGACGTTGCAGAACAGTGCGATCTTGCGGAAAATGGACGGATCGTCCACCGGACGGTCACAGCGCGCTACGATGATATCCGGCATGATACCAAAGGACTGCAGCTGTTTAACCGAATGCTGCGTCGGTTTTGATTTATGCTCGCCGGAAGATTCCAGATACGGAATCAGGGTTACATGGATGAAGAGGCAGTTGCTACGTCCCGCCTCGCAGGACACCTGGCGGATGGCTTCCAGGAACGGCTGTGACTCAATATCGCCGGTTGTTCCGCCGATCTCTGTGATAACGATGTCCGCATCGGTCTTTTCCTGCACGGAATAGATAAATGATTTTATCTCATTTGTGATATGTGGAATTACCTGTACCGTCTCGCCCAGATATTCGCCGCGGCGCTCTTTATTTAACACATTCCAGTAGACCTTACCGGTCGTCAGGTTGGAATACCGGTTTAAATCTTCATCTATAAAACGCTCATAATGTCCCAGATCCAGATCCGTCTCCGCACCGTCGTTTGTTACGAATACTTCGCCGTGCTGATACGGGCTCATGGTTCCCGGATCGACGTTGATATACGGATCCAGCTTCTGCGCTGCTACCTTAAATCCCCGTGCCTTCAAAAGACGTCCCAGAGACGCTGCTGTAATACCTTTCCCCAATCCCGATACAACACCGCCTGTCACAAAAATAAATTTTGCCATCTGCTTTTCCTCCTCTTCCTTTCTTTGAAATTAATCCACTTTTTCCGTCATATATGATTCTGTCAGATTTTGCCTTCACAAAAGATTTCAGCCTGCACGGATTCCGCAACCCTCAAAACGCAGAATCCATGCAGACCATCGTTCTTTTTAGTCGTTCTCATGCTCCTGAAGCACATAACCCGGAATCTGGATTTCTTCCGGTTTTTCCATCTGGCTCAGCTCTTTTCTAGCCGCTGCACCATGTGCAATGTGCGCGATATCTACCAGTTCAACGTTGTCCTCGTTGTACTTGCTTTCCAGTGTCAGCGCCAGGACAGCCGCGGTATCAAGCGATGTCAGGCACGGAATACCAAGCTCGACTGCCTTTCTTCTCAGGCGGACACTGTCGCGTCCCGGCTGGCGTCCCGTCTTGGAAGTGGAAATCACATAGCTGATCTTTCCTTCTTCCAGCAGGGAAATGGTCGTCTCCTCGCCCTCTTTGGCTTCCTTCGGCTTCTTGACTAACGTTGAAGAAATGCCGACGCTGTTTAACCTGCTTGCAGTACCGGAGGTCGCATAGATGTGGAATCCCATCGCCACGTACTCTTTGACCAGCTCGCGCAGGTCGCTCTTATCGGTATCGCGGACACTGATTAAGACGCCGCCCTCGCGCTTCATCGTATATCCGGCTGCTACCAGACCCTTGAACAGCGCTTCCTCCATCGTCCGGGCGATACCCAGTACCTCGCCGGTCGATTTCATTTCCGGTCCGAGCTGTGTATCTACGTTGGACAGCTTCTCAAAGGAGAAGACCGGAACCTTGACTGCGTAGTACGGAGAGCACGGATACAGGCCTGTCTCGTAGCCCATGTCAGCCAGCTTCTCGCCCATCATGATGCGGGTTGCCAGATCGACCATCGGCACGCCGGTTACCTTGCTGATGTACGGCACGGTACGGGACGAACGCGGGTTGACCTCGATGATATAGATCGTATCCTCATGCAGGACATACTGGATATTGATCAGACCTTTCGTATTCATGGACAGCGCCAGACGGATGGAATAATCCACCAGACGGTCTTTCTGGCTCTCGGTCAGCATAAATGCCGGATATACCGCGATGGAGTCGCCGGAATGGACGCCCGCACGCTCGATGTGCTCCATGATACCCGGAATCAGAACCGTTTCGCCGTCGCAGATCGCGTCGACCTCCAGCTCGGTACCCATCAGGTATTTATCAATCAGGATCGCATTCTCAATCTTGTGTGAGAGAATAATCTTCATATACTCATGAATATCGGCGTCGTTGTACGCGATAATCATGTTTTGTCCGCCTAATACATAGCTCGGACGCATCAGAACCGGATAGCCCAGATGATTTGCCGCCTGGATTGCCTCATCCTCAGTGTAAACGGTCTGACCCGCTGCCTGTTTCATATTTAATTTTTTCAGCAGGGCTGCGAAACGTCCGCGATCCTCCGCCATATCGATGCTGTCTGCCGGAGTGCCGAGAACCGGAATATTGTTCTCTACAAGGCATTTTGTCAGACGGATCGCTGTCTGTCCGCCAAAGGCCACAACTGCGCCGATCGGCTTCTCGATCCGGATAATATCCAGCACATCCTCCGGTGTCAGCGGCTCAAAATACAGACGGTCTGCTACGTTGAAGTCGGTGGAAACGGTCTCCGGGTTGTTATTTACGATGACAACCTCATAACCGGCTCTCTTTAACGACCATACGCAGTGAACAGAGGCGAAATCGAACTCGATACCCTGACCGATACGGATCGGACCGGATCCAAGAACAAGTACTTTCTTCTTATCTTTTATCTGTTCAACTTCATTCTCGCTTCCATATACGGAGTAGTAATATGGTGTCTCTGCGGCAAACTCTGCTGCACAAGTATCTACGATCTTATATGCTGCAACGATACCGTTTGCATGACGCATATCGTGAATTTCCTGCTCTGTCTTACCTGTCAGCTGTGCGATTACATTATCCGGGAACTCGATACGTTTTGCTTCTGCAAGAAGCTCCGGTGTAAGCTCCTGTGTCTTCAGAGCTGTTTCCATCTCTGTGATGATCGCAAATTTATCGATAAACCACTCATCTACTTTTGTGATTTCATGGATCAGATCGTAAGAAATTCCTCTTCTGCATGCTTCTGCGATTCTCCACATACGCATGTCGTCCACTTTCTTCAGCTGATCGATCAGTTCGTCATCTGTCAAATCTGTAAAATCATAGGACATCAGGCTGTCTACATGCTGCTCCAGAGAACGGATCGCTTTCATAAGAGCTCCCTCGAAGCTGTTACAGATACTCATAACCTCTCCGGTTGCTTTCATCTGTGTTGTCAGTGTTCTCTTAGCACTGATGAACTTATCAAATGGAAGTCTTGGAATCTTAACTACTACATAGTCAAGCATTGGCTCAAAACTTGCATAAGTTTTCTGTGTGATTGCATTCTTGATCTCGTCCAGATTGTATCCGAGTGCGATCTTCGCTGCAACCTTCGCAATCGGATATCCTGTTGCTTTAGATGCAAGTGCGGAAGAACGGCTTACACGAGGGTTTACCTCAATTACACAATATTCGAATGTCTCCGGGTGTAATGCATACTGTACGTTACATCCACCTGTGATGTTCAGCTCGCTGATAATATTCAGTGCAGATGTACGAAGCATCTGATATTCCTTGTCGCCCAGTGTCTGAGAAGGTGCGACTACGATACTGTCTCCGGTATGAACTCCAACCGGGTCAATATTTTCCATATTACATACTGTAATACAGTTTCCGGCTCCGTCACGCATTACCTCATACTCGATTTCTTTCCATCCTGCGATACAGCGTTCAACAAGAACCTGACCAACACGGGAAAGACGAAGTCCATTCTCAAGAATCTCTACTAACTGCTGAGAATCATGTGCGATACCACCACCGCTTCCTCCCAGTGTATAAGCAGGACGAAGAACTACCGGATAACCGATCTTATTTGCAAATGCAAGTCCGTCTTCCACATTTTCTACGACAAGTGAAGCTGCAACCGGCTCACCGATTTTCTCCATTGTTGCCTTGAACTCTAGACGGTCTTCTGCCTTCTTAATTGTCTCAGATGTTGTTCCGATCAGGCGTACATTATTTTCTTTTAAGAATCCAGCCTCTTCAAGCTCCATTGCAAGGTTCAGTCCAGCCTGTCCTCCAAGTGTTGGAAGTACGCTGTCCGGTTTTTCCTTTTTGATCAACTGCTCAACAACCTCAATTGTCAATGGCTCGATATAAACGCGGTCTGCAATATCTTTGTCTGTCATGATTGTTGCAGGGTTGGAGTTGAGAAGTACAACCTCAATTCCTTCCTCTTTCAGTGAACGGCAGGCCTGAGTTCCCGCATAATCGAACTCCGCAGCCTGTCCGATGACGATCGGACCAGAACCGATAACTAATACTTTTTTGATACTATTATCTCTTGGCATTATTTGTCTCCTCCCATCATCTCAAGAAATCTATCGAACAGGTATCCTGAATCCTGTGGTCCCGGGCATGCTTCCGGATGGAACTGAACTGTAAAGATGTTCTTTCCAACATATGCAAGTCCTTCGTTTGTTCCATCATTTACATTCTTAAATGCAGGAACTGCAACGTTTGGATCAATCTTGTCTTCATCAACAACATAGCCGTGATTCTGTGAAGAAATGTAGACTCTTCCTGTCTGAAGATCTTTCACCGGATGATTTCCTCCGCGATGTCCATATTTTAATTTGTAAGTTGTACCACCTGTTGCAAGTGCCATCAACTGATGTCCAAGGCAAATGGCAAATATTGGGATATCTGTTTCATAAAGCTTTTTGATTTCTTTGATAATTGATGTACATTCTGCCGGATCTCCAGGTCCATTGGAAAGCATAATGCCATCTGGATTAGATGCGATGATCTCCTCCGCTGTTGTATCGGCCGGATAAACGGTCACTTCGCAGCCGCGATCATTTAAAGATTTTGCAATGTTTTTCTTAGCTCCAAGATCAAGAAGTGCAACCTTCTTACCTGTTCCTTCTAAAACGTATTTCTCCTCACATGTAACTTTGGAGACAACACCTTCTACCTTATAATTCTTCAACTTAGAGATTACTTCCTCAAGATCGTAATTCTCGTTTGTTGTGATCATACCATTCATGGTACCTTTTTCTCTTAAGATTTTCGTAAGAGCACGAGTATCAACTCCTGCTATACCCGGAATATCATATTTCTTGAGGAAATCCTGAATTGTACCTTCACATCTGAAGTTACTTGGCATTCTGGATAACTCCCTCACAATATATCCATCTGGCCATGCCTTTAATGACTCCATATCCGGTGTAATTCCATAATTACCAATCAGCGGATATGTCATAACCACTGCCTGTCCCGCATAAGAAGGGTCCGTCAGTACCTCAAGATATCCTGTCATTGAAGTATTAAATACGATCTCGCTAATCATATCTCTCGTCGAACCAATGCTTGTTCCTGTAAACACAGTACCGTCTTCCAAAATAAGAAACGCTTTCATCTGTTCACCCTTTCCCTTCGTAAAAATATTTTTTCTCAAAAGGAAGGCGCTCATGGAGTCTTTATTCCAGAGCGCCCTCTTTCTCAAATTGTAAAGATTATACTACAGCATGAGAGACATTTCAACATCATTTTTGATGAATAACTTAGTACTTTTATTAATATATATTGGTATTTTTTACTTATAAATGGTATTTTATGCATTTTTATGAATACCAGAAAACCATTACTATCCTTTTTCTGTCATCCACAGCATACGTATATTTCACTTCTTCCAATTGTCTGAAATCAACAAGAAACTGCGCCGCCTGTGGAATTAAATTATCTATAATTTTCTCTTTTGCAACTTCATAAACAGCATTCTCTGAAAAACGGATGGCAAACATTTCCTGTCCCTGCTCTATCCCTGCTTTCATTTTTTCGTAAATTTCATTTTCATCAAATGTTTCATAGTACAGACCATTTATTCGATAATATTCCAGGTCATTGGAATCGCACACCGGATACGTCACAAAATCATCCTGATGATGATCTGTAAAAATTTCTTCATCTGTACAACATAGATACTCATAATTCACAAGATCATGAGGCAGTGTTTCCCCCGTCTCATTCTCCTGAAAGATCGGATCTCCGAAAGTCACATCCATCTGATAATACTTATCATCACATTTTACTATGTTCCATGCATGTGCCCCCTGCTCTCTTACTGTTCCCACAACGTAAATACATTCTATTCCCATCTGTTTCAACAGATATTGAGCTGCCCTGGAATATCCTGCGCAGACGGATTTTTTTCCAACCAAAGAACTATAAATATTCTGATTATCCAATGCGTTTTGATCATAATCCACCGTATCTACAAGATATTTGAAAATGTACTTGATCTTCTCATACTCTGTCTCACATCCCTGTGCACCTGCAAGTGCCTCTTGAGCCGCATTTTCAATCTGCTCCTGTCTGGATTCTCTCTGATCCTGTGTGCAGATATAAGACGGATGAAACTCGGTATAATCTTTGTATACCGTCATTTTTGAGCTCCCGTCACACCAGAACAATTCCGGCCGGTCATACATCAGATATTCGTATATCTTTCCAGCCTCATCGTTCTCTCCTGCATGAAGAAGAATAGTCTTCTCCATGGAACGAACCCCCTGCAGGATCTCACGATAAATCTGTTTTTCCTGTTCCGGCAGCTGCTGATAATAAAAACCATCTGCAACGTCTTCTTCTGATACATTTAACTCCGGAAACTCTATTTTCTGACCCGAATCAGACAAAAGTATATTTCCAGACTCGCAGAATAATCCAGGTGTTGCTTTTATCACCTTTAATATACCTGCTACTCCGATTATCACAAGAAGTAGCACAAGAAACACGAATCCTTTTCTTCTTGTTTTTCTATTTCTTCGTCGTTTTTTCCTTTGTCTTCTGTCTCTTTCCATTAATTTCACTGTCTCCTGTCTGAACTGATCCTGTACTTTATGAAAGCTCCGCTATTCTTGACACGCCAACATAAATTTCCGATATCTTATACCATGTTTTATAATCTATCTCTCCTGTTACCGGAAGACCGAATATCGATTGAAATTTTCGGACAGCCGCTTCTGTTTCAGGTCCATAGATTCCATCTTCCGCCAATTTGGGTATTTCCGGATATGCACCCGCAATTACATTCAACTCTTCCTGTATCTGGCGTACTTTGGGACCTTGTGAACCTTGTTCCAGTGTATATCCCGGCCAGGAAGACGGAACACCAGAGATCGCTTCTGCCGTATTGATATACATATCGTCACCATAATAATACCTCAGAATTTCAATCGGAGAAAATCCCTGTTCTCCCAGACTTTTCGATCCCCACTGTGTCAACCAGTTTGGACAACTCACTCTGCGACCATCACAATACTGTGTCAGGATTGGCTGGCGCACATTCGGCCGTGACAGATAGTCTGCAAACAGTTCATCCACAATCACTGAAATAGGCTCAAATATATTGCGCTCCGGGATCCATTTATGGTCAAATGCCGTTGATGATGTAATTGTAAAATCAAACCCTTTATTTCGATACCATTCCGTATAAACCCTGTTTAAAGTGAATGACATAATTGCCAGCACATTTGCCCTTATGGTGTCTGCCGGCCAGGTTGCATAGATTTCACTTGATGCAACATTTTTTATATAATCTTTGTACTTCACATAATAATTCTGTGCTGTAGAATCCCGCGGTGATCCATCGTGTACGATAATATATTCAGGTACAACCACACGGCTCAAGACAATTTCTCCTGTTTCATTTATCGGCTTAATCTCTTCCTCTGCAATCTTCGGCGGATAATTTCCATATAAAGTATGAGCAGGGATGACGAATATCTGCTCTTCTTCCCTGCTCTGATCCTTTTGTTTCATGCGTACATTCTGGATTGCCTTTGTGTTTGCCAGGATCTCTGTTCCCGAAATACTGATCGACTCAAATCCTTCTGCTTCAATATTCAATGTATATTCTGAATATGGTTGACGTTCTTCGTTCTCATCCAGACTCCATTCTTTTGGTGGTGCATTCAGTTCAACCACTTCTGTCTGACCGGAAGAATCTGTCACCACCTGTTCTAATGTACTTTCCGGAATTCCTGTATAAGAGATGGAAATCCGTGCTTCCTTTACCGGAAATGCATTCACAGAAGATGTAACATTTACCTGCAGCTGACCACGATCGATCAGATTCTCCTGCGTTTCTTTGCTTTCAATTGAACCTTGTATCGGTTGAAAAAGTTTCATAGTTTGTCTCCCACATCTGATTCGTTTCCTTTTTCCAGTATATGCGGGAAACTCCTATTCTTTCCTGTTTTCTACACAAGTTTCAGAATGTCATTAAACATAATAACAACCATCAATGCCATCAGAAACACAAATCCTGCAAAATGTACCATGCCTTCTTTCTCAGGCGGTACTCTTTTTCCACGAACGGCCTCAATGATAAGGAATACAAGACGTCCACCGTCCAACGCCGGAAGCGGTAACAGATTCATTACACCCAGGTTGGCGGTCAGAAGTACTCCTATATTGAGAAGATTTAAAATCACTACTACCATGCCTGCCGGAGCTGCTTCCTGATAAACGTTATCTACCGCACTGACAATTCCAACCGGACCGGAAAGATCTTTTACTCCTACCTTTCCACCAACTAACATTTTCAGACTGTCAACTGTATATGTGATCCAATACTTCACCGTATATGCTCCGTATCGAACTGTTCCAAACAGACCCGGACGAACCATCTCACCACCTGTAATTCCAAGCAGAGGAAAAGCATCTCCCTCATTCTGTTTTGGTTCCAGCACAACTGTATAATCCTTACCGTCACGCTCATACTCAACTTCTACACTTTTTGCTCCCGCATGCATCATATTATACAGACTGATATCGTTCCAGATATGAACTGATTTTCCTCCGATCTTCTTGATCACATCTCCCGGTTCGATACCTTCTTCCTGCGCTGAATATCCATCTGTCACATTACTGACAATCGGTGCTCGATATCCCGTCCAGCCAATAATAATCATGCAGAGGATCCATGCAAGAATAAGATTAAACACTGGACCTGCAACAATTACTGACATTCTTGCCCAGACCGATTTGCTGTTAAAGCTCCCTTCAGACATATCATCCACATCATCTTCTCCCATCATGCAGGCTCCGCCAAACGGAAGAAGCTTTAAGCTGAATTTTGTTTCTCCAAACTGTTTTCCAAAAATAGTCGGTCCAAGCCCTAGAGAGAATTCATCCACACGGATCTTATTCTTCTTTGCAAGCAGAAAGTGTCCTAATTCGTGAAAGATTACAATCGCACTGAATAGCAGAATTGCCAAGATTATGCCCATACATTACCACCTGTTTTTAATAAATTCATATGTTTCCTGTTCTGTCTTTAGTATCTCCTCAACGGTTGGAGCCGCAATATTTTTATGCGCTTCCATACACGCCTGAATAATCTCAGGAATCTGGAGATACTTAATCTTTCTGTCAAGGAACAGCGCAACTGCTTTCTCATTTGCCGCATTTAATACAGTCGGAAGGGAACCTCCTGTTCTTCCCGCTTCAAAAGCAAGCTTCAATCCATAAAATGTTTCCAGATCCGGCTGTTCAAACGTGATCTGCTGAAGTGTCGAAAAGTCCAGTCTGTCACCCGGAAGATAACGACGTCCCGGATAATAGAGTGCATACTGGATTGGAAGTTTCATATCAGGTGTTCCAAGCTGTGCGATCACCGCGCCGTCCACATATTCAACCATGGAATGAATGATACTCTATGGCTGCACGACAACCTGGATCTGATCCACAGACACATCAAACAGCCATTTTGCCTCGATCACTTCCAGTCCTTTATTGACCATGGTGGAGGAATCGATCGTGATCTTGCGCCCCATCTCCCAGTTTGGATGCTTCAGCGCATCTTCCACCTGAATATTAAGAAGCTCTTCCCGCTTTTTCCCGCGGAACGGTCCACCGGACGCTGTGAGCAGGATCTTATGCAGCGCCTTGTGCTGCCCTCCCTGCAAAGACTGGAAAATGGCACTGTGCTCACTGTCTACCGGAAGAATGGAAACTCCGTACTCCTTTGCCAGCGGCATAATGATGTGTCCTGCTGTCACCAGTGTCTCTTTATTCGCCAGTGCGATATCCTTTCCTGCCTTGATTCCCTCGATCGTCGGCAGGATTCCGATCATTCCTACGATCGCTGTCACCAGGATTTCTGCATCCTGCTGTACTGCCACTTCTATGAGTCCGTCCATTCCGGATACTACCTTCACATCCAGATCTTTGACATTCTCTCTGAGTTCTTTGGCTTTTGCCTCGTCCCACACCGCTGCCAGCACCGGATGAAACTTACGGATCTGCGCTTCCAGAAGCCCGATATTACTTCCGGCCGCCAGCGCCGTGACCTCGATATCCCGATTTTCTCTTACGACTTCCAGTGTCTGGGTTCCGATAGAGCCGGTCGAACCAAGTATTGCTATTTTTTTCATATCTGTTTTCCTTCTTTCTTAGAGAAGCACGGAAAGATAAAAAATGATCGGTGCCGTGAAAATAATACTGTCAAATCTGTCCAGAATCCCACCGTGTCCCGGTATCAACTTTCCGTAATCTTTGATGTCATGATTTCTCTTGATCGCGGATGCCGCCAGATCTCCGATCTGGGAAATCGCACCGCCTGCTGCACCGATTATTGCAAAGCTGGCCACACTGACTCCTGCATTGCCCCAGTGGTTGATCGCAAGTGCATAGAGAACTGCGATCAGCGCTGCTCCCGCGATTCCGCCGATTCCGCCTTCCACAGACTTCTTCGGACTCAGCTTCGGTGCCATTTTATGCTTGCCGATCAGCATCCCCACACAATATGCGCAGGTATCGCATCCCCAGGAACTCAAAAAGATCAGCCAGACGAGATACTTTCCATCCGCCATGACGCGAACCTGATACAGATAAGACAGCATAACCGCCACATAAAAGACGCCGAAGAACGCTACCGTCACTTCCTCCGTCTTATATTTGGGGAACGTAAAGACATAGATGGTCATCAGTATCATAAGAAATGCGATGGACATTAACATCATATACTGCTCTCCATGGAACCACAAAAGCCCGTAGTAGGACACCACGGTCAGATAGCCGGCAATTCCAATCACATTCTTCTGTATCTTCATAACACGATATAATTCAAACAACCCTATCATGGAAATGGCCACGGTCGCAGCAAAAAGAATCATTCCCCCGCTTCCCACAACGACAAGGGCGATCAGAACCAGGACAATTCCGCTAATCAATCTGGTTGTAAACATCGCGCTTCCTCCCTTCGGACAATTTCACTCCTCCA
>OHAD01002243.1_pt1 | contig 15443 bp, 12 predicted proteins | sample 1577011 | NCBI WGS metagenome assembly OHAD01 (sample SAMEA3541510, study PRJEB24748) | human gut metagenome | biome: human gut; feature: human-associated habitat; material: faeces | place: China | collected 2012
CTTCTGTTATCGTTGTAGATTACAAGGGATTAACAGTTGAACAGGTTACAGAATTGAGAAGTCAGATGAGAGAAGCTGGTGTTGATTACAAAGTATACAAGAATACTTTGGTAAGAAGAGCTGCTAGCCAGATCGAAGGAGATGTATTTGCTAACTTCAACGATGAACAGTTAGTAGGACCAAACGCAATAGCATTTGGTTACGAAGATCCAGTTGCTCCAGCTAGAGTACTTAAGGGATTCATGGACAAGAACCCTGACAAGATCACTCTTAAAATGGGTGTAGTTGAAGGTGAATTCTACGATGAAGCTAAGATAGTTGCTCTTGCTGCTATTCCATCAAGAGAAGAACTTATCGCAAAACTTCTTGGCAGCTTGAAGGCTCCAATGTCAAACTTTGTTTATCTATTGGATGCTCTTGCAAAGAAGCAGGACGAAGAAGCTACAGAAGCTTAAAAAAGCCACCTAGAGGGTGGGTTGAGGCTACCAGTTTGGTAGCATAGAACGGTGAGAAATCACAAAGGAAAATTTTAATTAAAAACAAATAATACACGGAGGTGCAATATAATGACAATAGAACAGATTTTAGAAGCTATAGAAAACATGAAAGTGTTAGAATTAAATGAATTAGTTAAGGCTGCAGAAGAAAAATTCGGTGTATCTGCTTCAGCTCCAGTTATGGTTGCTGGTGCTGCTGGTGGTGCTGCTGGTGGTGCAGAAGAAAAGACTGAATTTGACGTTATCTTAACTTCAGCAGGTTCTTCAAAGGTTGGAGTAATCAAGGAAGTTAGAGCTATAACTGGTCTTGGTCTAAAGGAAGCTAAGGAAGTAGTTGACAATGCTCCAAAGGCTGTTAAGGAAGGCGTATCTAAGGAAGAAGCTGAACAGATTAAGGAAAAATTGGAAGCTGCTGGTGCTTCAGCAGAAATTAAATAATAAAAGTAATTTAATTTGCTCATTAAAAGGGTTGTCTGTATCGTTAGGATCGGGCGGCTCTTTTTTAGTATATTTTTACTTGTAGAGGAGATGTATGTATGAAAAATTATAGATTTTTACTTAGTGGCTATACTAGGAGGACGAATAAGGGGATACATGTACTTGATATTAGAGTGGATAAATCTGGTGTTGAGGACCATAGTAGTTTGCTGTTAGAACTTGAGGACCCATCCTACCTAGCTATCAGCGGGGACAAGTTATTTGCTCTTAGCTCTAGAGATAGAGGGGGCGTATTAGCCTATGACTTTGATAGAGATGGACTAAATGCAAAGCTCATCAATGGAGTATACCAACTGGGCAAGGCACCATGTCACCTCTACTTTGACCAGCAAAGGGCTAGATTGTATGCTAGTAACTACCACTTGGGAAGGCTGGATATATTTGGCTTAGACAAGGGTGGATTGAGCCTTGTAGACAGTGTAGAGCTTGAAGGTAGTGGTCCAGTTAGTCCTAACCAAGATGGTCCAAGGTGTCATATGGCCCTAATGGCTCCAAATGGCCAGCATATCATGGTGGTAAATCTTGGGGGCGATAGGGTGCAAACCTATGCTATTGATGGCGAGGGTGGGCTTAGACTACTTGCTAGTTACCATACGAAAGCAGGTATGGGTCCTAGACACCTAGTTTTTTCTCCATATTCAAAGTACCTATATTTAGTTGGGGAATTAGATTCCACTGTAGAGGTTCTAAGCTATGATGAATGCAGTGGTAGGTTAGTACATATAAACATAGTTTCGAGCCTTCCTGAGGCTTATGAAGGCCTTGTAGGCAATAGTGGGGCTGCTATAAAAATTAGCAATATGAAAAATCAGAAGGGTAAGTATAATTTGTATGTATCTAATAGGGGGCATGACAGCCTTAGTGTGTATGAAATAGGTGACAATGGGGATTTGAGTCTTCTTCAAAATATAGCCAGTGGTGGAAAAAATCCTAGAGATTTCGCCCTGACTCCTGATGAAAAATACCTATTAGTTGGCCATCAAGACTCTGATGATATAGTTCTTTTTAAAAGGATGGAGGATGGCAGCCTATCCCTAGTCAAGAAACTCGATTCAAGATTAGATGAAATTGTATGCATACTTCCTTTTGATTAGTTAATTTTTGTGCTTTATCTGCCAGTGTATCGATAATCAATTCTAGTAGAGGGGATAATTATGTGAATATGTGGATAATTCAGTTACTTTTTCCTTAAATTCTAGTTTTTTATCATTCGCTTATGGTATAATTAAGTATTAGAATGTAAGGCTTTTTGTTGCCTTTATTTCACAAAAATTTGGAGTAATTATTAGGAATAAATTTATAAAACTGAGATAGGAAGATGCATATGAAGAAAAGTAAGCTTTTAGCACTTAGTGCAGTGATGATAGCCACTAGTGCCACTGCATATGGAGTTTATGCTGCGGATACTACAAGGTCTGGCAAGGCCAGTATTGAGTGGACCTTGGCATTTTTGAAAAAGCAGGAGTCCCAACGTCTAGATGATGTAGAAGGGGAAATCAACAAGGTTAACAAGGATACCTCAATCACTAAGTTTGATATGACTAAGGCCAAGTCGAGGTTTGAGGATGTGGTCTTTATTGGTGACTCTATAACAGAGTACCTAAAACAGGCCAATATACTTGATTCCGCCAGTGTCTTGGCTGTCAAGGGCGAACATGTAAACCAGGCAACCAGGCACATGAATGAAATAAAAAATCTAAAACCAAAGCAGATAGTTATACTATATGGGGCAAATGACCTAAATGCTCACACACCTGAAGTTTTTAAGGAGCATTATATCAATTTGGTAAAAGAGATCAAAAAGGCTGATCCAGGCGTAAAGATATATTTGCAGGCTCCTTTGACTGTTAATGAATCAGTTGCCAGAGCCAAGGATGACAGAATCAATAATGAAAATATAAAGTCATTGATACAAAAAACTAAGATGGTAGCAAATGCGACAGGGGCTAGATTTTTATCATCAGACGGCTTGATAACATCTTTAGACTTATATGAACCAGATGGAATCCATCTAAAGTATGATTTCTACAAGAATTGGTTATTTTTCTTGAGTGAAAATATATAGGGGGTGGGTCGATTGAATAAGAAGGATAGAGATAGAAAGAATATTACTAGGGAAACCAAGCCAAGTCAGGGTGTCAACTATGAACAGACTGCTAGGCTGAGGATAATAAAGAGTGAAGATATAGAGGCCGACCTAAAGGGCAAGACCATTAAAAAGAAAATCAATAAGATAAATAGCATTAAACCGATGAAGACCAGTTCCATTTACAGGAAAAAATATATGGCCCTAATTTTGGTAGTTGTCCTAGTGTTTATATTGGCCTATCAATTTGTAAAGGTTAGAAATATAGATTTTGCAACGCTTGGATCCAATATTGAAAAGAGGGTCAATATGGATAACTTCATTAAGGGTAACGATTTGATCCTCAGAAAGTTGTATGGGATAAACAAGATAGAAGTAGAAAAATATACCTCATATGTTCCTAAGAACAATATGCTGGCCAATGAGATACTTATACTAAAGGCCAAGCCAGAGTATACGGATGCCATAATTTCAAGGATACAAAAGAGGGTAGATGATCAATCAAAGAGCTTTAAAAACTATGCTCCAGACCAGTATAGGATTATGAGTTCTAGCCTTTTGGAGAAAAAGGGTGATTATATCTACTTCATATCATATGATAATGTTGATTTGATAAATAAAATAATTAAGGCAAATTACGAGTAAGGGAGGGGATGGATTTGAGTTTTACTAGTTTAACATTTTTATTTTATTTCTTCCCTATAGCAATTATTTTATATTCCATAGTGCCGAAGAGGTTCAAAAATGGAGTCCTCTTGCTACTGAGTTTGTTCTTCTACAGTTGGGGAGATCCTAGATACCTGATATTAATTATGGTATCTATAGTAGTTACCTGGTTTGGGATTGGATTTATCCACTCTAGGCGACAAAAAAGAGAAGAGGCCAGATTTTATTTCGTTTGTCTATTGGTATTTAATTTAGCTATATTGGCATTTTTTAAGTATTATGGATTCTTGATAGACAACGTAAATATGATAGCTAGAACCAACCTGCAGATTGTGGATTTGGCCCTGCCTTTTGGTATATCCTTCTACACTTTCAAGATAATATCATATATGGCGGATGTGTATACAGGCAAGACTCCTCCACAGAAGAGTTTTGCAGATTTTGCCTTGTACGTATGTATATTTCCTCAGATAGGTGCTGGTCCTATTGTCCAGTACTCTGATATGCTCAAGGAGCTTTTGGTGAGAAGGCCTTCTTCAGACCTATTTGGTAGGGGTGTAGAGAAGTTTATATTGGGCTTGGGTAAGAAGGTATTAATAGCCAATAACTTGGCCTTGATATGGTCTAGTGTCAAGACTAGCCCTGACCTAAAGATGTCTGCTATGACGGCATGGTTGGGAATAATAGCCTTTACCCTACAGATATATTTTGACTTTAGTGGTTATTCAGATATGGCTATCGGTCTAGGTAATATGTTTGGTTTCAAGTGGGCGGAAAACTTTAACTACCCATACATTTCAAAGAGTGCCACAGAATTTTGGAGAAGGTGGCATATATCTCTAGGAAACTGGTTCAAGACATATATCTACTTCCCTCTAGGGGGTAGCAAGTGCTCAGCTAAAAAACAATTGAGAAATATATTTATAGTATGGATGGTGACAGGCCTATGGCATGGAGCTAGTTGGAATTTCGTGGTATGGGGTCTATATTTCGGAATCATTATATATATAGAGAAGATAAAATTGGGCAAGATATTGAAGAAGTTGAGTCCTAAAATCCAGGTAATATACTGTTTGTTGATAGTAGTCCTAGGCTGGGTAATGTTTGACCTTCAGGGTCTATCTCAAATAGCAAACTTCTATAGCAGACTATTGGTATTTGGAGCTAGTGGATTTGTGGATGGAAAGGCCCTATACATACTAAAGACTTCGTGGAAGTTGTTTGTATTGGCTATTATAGGTGCTAGTCCATTTGTATTAAGGTTAATAAACAACATCAAGAGTAGGTTTGGTAGAAGTGGATATGTCTTCTTGTCAGTATGTTATGTATTGATAGTTCTTTTATCAGTGGCATCATTGGTGGCTGATAGCTATAGCCCATTCTTGTACTTTAAGTTTTAGGTGGAGGTGAAGTAAATGAAAAAGAAAATACGTTATGAAGAACCGCAGATGCCTGAAAGCCTAAGGAAATTGATGGATATAGAGCCAGAACAGCCCAGGAAAAAGAAAAAGAGACCAGACAGGCCTACTAAAAAGTCTCAAAAGAGTAGGTATAGTCAAGACAGGCCAACAAAAACCAGACAAAGTCAGGAAAAAGCTGGCAATAAGAATAGGAAAACTAGACCGAGTCAGGATAGGTCAGAGATACCTAAAAAACCTGCAGGTCAAGCTAAAAGGAATGCAGCCAAAAATAAGGCTAGACCAAATTCCAAGGCTCAGACTCCTAAAAATCTAAGGTCAAGACTAGATAGTGAGAGGGTGTCCAAAAAGAAACAAAAGCCTATACAAGCCAAACAAAGGCCAGCTAAAAATACTAAAATTAAAAAAAGGAAATCTAAAAATTTTGGGAGTATACCTTCAGCTATACTGTATGGAGTAATACTATTTATAAACTTTTTAATATCAGGCGGCGACAAGGATAGGTACATAAAAGGCGATAAAAGAGAAAAGTTGGATAAGAAGTTCTATAGGACTTTGCCGCTAGCCTTTGTAGGTCTAATGGCTATTGTAATGTTGGCTGTACTAATTCATAGAGATCAGCCGACATCCCTAGCAGAAAATAGAGAACTAGAGCAAAGACCAAAGTTTACTATATCGTCATTTGTAACAGGCAAGTATTCTAGTAAACAGACTAGTTATATGTCAGACCAGTTCCCTAATAGGGCAGGCTTTATAAAGGCCAAGGCCAATTTAGATAGGGTCATGGGCAAAAAAGAAATAAATGGAGTCTACTTGTGCTCAGATGGATATTTGATGGAGGGATTTAAGGCAGAAAATCCAAATATAACTAAGGCCAAGGTAGATGCAATAAATAAATTTGCTAGCTCAAATAAGAGCCTCAAGGTGTCTATGATGCTTGTCCCTAATAAAGTGGATATATATAGTCACTTGATGCCTAAAAACGCTCCTGTGGATTCTCAGACGGATTATATAAAGGGTGTGGCATCTATGCTTAGTAATAAGATAAGGATGGTAAATGTGGAACAGGCCTTTAACAGGATGAAGAATAATGAGCAACTATACTATAAAACAGACCATCACTGGACGACAGATGGAGCCTTCCATGCTTATTTAGAGCTATGCAAGACTCTTAATATACAGCCAGCTAGTGAGCATAATTTCAATAGGTCTCAGGCGTCAGATTCATTTAGGGGTAGTCTATACTACAAGACAGGTGCAGAGATTGGTAAACCGGAAGATATATATCTTTATCTTCCTCAGGACAACGCTCCAGTTATAGCCAAGTACTATGACACTAAGAAGAAGGTGCCTAGTCTTTACGATTCATCTAAATTGTCAGGTAGGGACCAGTATGAAGTATTTACAGGTGGTAACCACACACAGATTAAGATTAGGACAAATGTAGAAACAGATAGAAAGTTGCTCTTGATAAAGGATTCATATGCAAATGCTATGATACCTTTCCTAGCTACTACATTTTCTGAAATCAACGTAGTGGATATGAGGTATTTTACAGGAAGCCTTAGTGATGTTATTCATAATAATGTCGTCACAGATGTCTTATTCTTGAATAATGTCAACACATTTAATTCCGACTCATCTATATTGAGCATAAATGAATAGTTGAGTTTTATATGAAACTTTGATTAAATTTAATAAAAAAGTTTTTGGCGAGTAAGTGAAAGGGAGGTCAGCATTCTGATGTAGATAAATGCTGACCTCCCTTTATTTTATGCTTTATTCACGATTTGTAAGGGAATTTGATAAATTCTAATCTCACCTATGTAGGTATCGTCGTATCTATACCTATGATCTATTGATTTAATCGGGCATATTAGAGAAAATATCTGCTATGCTATCCTTTACCTTGTCTCTCTCTCTTGAAGGCCTTCTAGGTGCCTTCTGTTGGCTCATATAGGGCATAGACTGTGGAGCTCCACCACTCATGATGCCCCTTAGAAACATTATTTCGTTTTTCATATATTTAAATTCTATCAACATCCTCTCAAGGGCCTGGCTCTTGGTTGAGATGTTGTTGTCGTCCATATAGTCCTGGATAAGATCATCTAGGTCAGGACTAATGTAAGATGTTAATCTGATTCTATTATTTTTCAAGTTTTATCCACCAACCTCTTATTTTTCAAGCTTTACGCCTACTTCATATAGACCCTTGGCAGTTGCCATCTGGCTGTCATCTACCATCTTGTACTCTGGGTTTAGGTCAAGATTTAAGGCAGTTCCTCCTGATACAAATATTTCCATTTCGCCCAGGTTGTTCCAAGTTTCTTCTATGATTTCGTTGGTATCATCGGAAGTTAATTTATAGGCTAAGTCCTTTAATTCTGGGTAATCATCAGCTGTGTCAATTTCTGGAAGACTCTTAGTAATACCAATGTCTACAAGTTTTTTCTGGACTATCTTTAGGGCGTTTTGGTTACCTGATTCTATAGTTGTGCTTAGCTTGTCGTTGAACTTGAAACCCTTGTCAAAGTAGCTAAGTTCAGTAGTTCTAAAGCCTATATTTACCATGCCAACAGGATTGTTTTCGTTGATTCTATTGCCCATGGCGTAGATTAGGGCAGCATCGGCCTCTCTAAATATATTTACATTCTCTATCTTTATAGTTTTAACACTGTTGTTTATCTTGTTCTTTACAACGATTGTAGAGTCCCTATATTCCTTCTGTACTTCCTTTAGGGTGCTCTTCTTGAAGATCTTGTAAGGGACACCTAGCATAAGGCTGACGTTGTCAGACACTGCAATTTCGCTAAGGGCAGCACTTACAAGGATTCTAACAACAGGAGAAACCTTGCTATCACCTGCATTTCTGATACATTTCATACTTTCCTTTTCTGATAGGTCGCCTACAAAATATTCGTTGCCGTCAAGTTCTATATAGATTGGATTTTCCTTGTAGTCCTCTAGGGATATATTTCTTCCGTCACCGTATACGCTCTTGAAGAGGCAAGAGTATTCCTTTTCATTGTATAGGGAATAACCCTTTACATATCCTCTACCAATGTCTAATCCTATTATCTGTGTGTCCATTATTGCTTCCTCCTTCTTTTTCTTTACATCACTAGCCTTTTTAAGGCCTTTATTTTTTTCTATACCTTTTTCTGCCTTTTTATGGGAATCTACCTCTGAGCTATCTATAGGCTTTTTACTGTCTATAAGGTCTTTTGGCTCAGTTTTAGTTTCGCTTGATATATGATCATTTGTTTCTGATTTTGTAGTCATAATTTTATTACTCCTTCGTCTTTCTTATTATAACATATTAGTTCCTATATAGCTACACTTTTATAATGATATATACAAATAGTTCCTTATAAGTAACTAAAAAAGTAATAATAAATGTATTTTTAGGAATATATAAGTAACTAAAAATATATATTTGTATAAATTAGTACCTATATAGGAACTAAAAGGTGTTCTATATGTTGTGGAGAAAAGTTTGTATTTAATATTGTTGATGTAAAAAAGGATGTGTTTCGTAAGCGGATCTAAAAAAATGATATTCATCTATGGATACAAAATATCAATCCTCAGTGTCCAGTAAGAATATTAAAAAAAAGATAAGTTGCTTTTAAAAGGGCTTTATAGATAAAAGGTAGAAATATATACATAATAGAGACTTTATGTAAGCTTACAAGGTTATGAGAGGGTGATAGAGATGAACAATATAATGGACTATATAGACTGGAGAGGGGACATTGGTTTTGACCAGGATGGTATTAACGAAGTAGATAACCTCATATTATCGATGGTATCTTACTTGAACTTTGATATGTTGAGGGGAGGTCAGACCATAGAAGAGGCTAATAGGGCCTATATAGAAAAGAAAAAAAGAGGGACTAATAGGGAAGCAAGGGACTTTATACAAAAGATAGAAAAACTAACAGACGAGCTCGCCAAGACAAATAGGTATAGGTCAGTAATTATATCAGACTATATGTACAAGTACGATCACGATAAAGAGAGTCAGTTTTCTGCAATGACTTTTCACTTAGGTGACGTGATTTACGTAGCCTTCAGGGGGACAGATGAAAGTTTGATAGGATACAAGGAAGACTTTAATATGTGTTTTTCTGCACCTGTAATGGCCCAGAAGGATTCTGTAGTCTACTTAAAAAATATTATGGACAAGTACAGTGATGCCAAGGTCTATGTTGGCGGACACTCAAAGGGTGGCAACCTGGCTGTATACTCTGTTGTTGGACTTGACGAATCCTATAGGGATAGGGTAGTAGAGATATACAACAATGATGGTCCAGGATTCACAGAAGAGATATTGGAGACTTCAGCATACAAGGCTACAGTGAAAAAAGTCAAAAAGCTCCTTCCAAACGGTTCTGTTGTCGGTATTTTGATGGACGATAACGAAAAATATTCTATAGTTGAGGCTAAGGGAAATAACGGACTGGTCCAGCATGATGGTTTCAATTGGGAGGTCAAGGGGACACGTTTTGTAAGGACAAACAAGTTTACTGACCAGTCTATACGGATCAATCAGACCTTAAAAATATGGTTGAAAAATCTAGATAGAGACGAAAGGAATAGGTTTATTGACGAGTTTTATATTCTAATAAAGAAGTCAACAGATGCTAACCGTTTAGATGATATAGCAGGCAAGGAGCTCCAGTCAGCCTTAGCTATAATAAAGAATATATCTAGCATGGACGACAATAGCAAGGAAGTGATGACTTCTGCAATAAAGAAACTAGTCAAGAGTAATTCAGAGGCTAGAAAGAAGGTGGGTGTTAGGAAACAAATCAAGAAAAAGCTCAAGAAGATCACAGCTAATAGAAAAATCTTGTAATAGACCCTATTTTATGGTAAGATATTCCTTAAAGGTGCAAGAGAGGTCGTACAGAGATGCGACTGCACTAAAAAATAGATTAAGTCTTTTAAGCTGGTCCAGAGAGACTGGTAAGGATATGGCCTGATGGGTCTAGAAATAGAAGATTGTAGTAGGCAGTCTTAGCTTATAGAGCGTATTTTATCCTTATACCCTTGTATCTCAACCGGGTATAGGGATTTTTTTGTATCTAAAAGCCTTAATCGGACAGGAGAAAATATATGGTAAGTGGTAAGAGCAGGTTGATGGTGGCAATAGACACGGACAACTACGACAAGGCGGTAGAATTAATAGACAGGCTAGATGATAGAGTAGAAATATTTAAATTAGGATTGGAAAACTATATAGCATCTAGAGGTAGGACCCTAGACTACCTAAAGTCCAAGGGCAAGAAGGTATTTTTGGATTTGAAGTTCCACGATATACCAAACACAATGATGTCGGCAGTAAAGGCCTGTATCAAGGATGGTGTATGGCTGATGACGATTCATGTATCAGACTATGAGGGCATGAAAAAGTGTGCAGATATAGCCAGGGAAGAGGCTGCTAGGTTGGGAATAGAAAAGCCCCTAATAGTGGGAGTTACAGTACTGACATCTATGAGTGATGAGGACCTAGCCAGTGTAGGTTGTAACCTATCAACTAGGGATGCAGCTATAAAGAGGGCAAAATTGGCCAAGGAAGCAGGCCTAGATGGTGTCGTATGCTCAGCCCAGGAGGTAGCAGACATAGTGGCTGCCTGTGGTCAAGATTTTATGACAGTATGCCCAGGTATCAGACCAAAGTCTGCTGAAGTCGGTGATCAAAAGAGGGTTGTGACACCTAGCCAGGCTATAGAAAATGGAGCCAAGCTCCTAGTAGTAGGCAGACCTATAACTAGGGCAGAAGACCCAGCCAAGGCGGCAGATATGATTGTTGAAGAGATAGAAAGCGCATTAAGATAAATTTCACCCCATGTTTTCGACTTCCTCACAGTTGTCAAAAACAGGGTCACATCAAAAGGAGAGGAACAAATGAAGGGAAGATTAATTTTAGAAGACGGAACGATATTTGAAGGTAAGGCCTTTGGTTACATTGAAGATAGCGTTGGAGAGGTTGTATTCAATACATCTATGACAGGCTACCAGGAAATACTTACTGACCCATCATACTATGGCCAGATAGTTACTATTACATATCCATTGGTAGGAAACTACGGAATCAACCTAGAAGACAAGGAGTCAGATGGGGTCAAGGTGAGTGGTTTTATTGTTAGGGAAAAGAGCGATATGCCATCAAACTTCAGGTGTGAGATGGACCTAGATACATACTTGAAGCAGAGTAAGGTAATAGGTCTTGAAGGTATAGATACTAGGGCCCTTACAAAAATCTTGAGAAACAAGGGTACTATGAGGGGTGTAATAACTACTGAACATACTAAGCTAGCTGATGTAAAGTCTAGGATAGATGCCTTTGACAACAGCCAGGCAGTCAGGATTGTCGGCAGGAAGGTCAAGGAACATATAGCTGGCAAGGGCAAGAAGATAGCTATAATGGACTTTGGTGTCAAGGAAAATATAATCAGAAACTTTGCAAAGAGGGATTGTGACATTACAATATTCCCAGCAGAGGCGACTGCCCAGGAAGTTTTGGATATAAATCCAGACCTTATATTCCTTTCAAACGGACCTGGAGATCCAGCAGACCTAGAAGATATAGTTGAAAATGTTAGACAGATGGTTGGCAAAAAGCCTATGGTAGGTATATGTCTAGGCCACCAGATTCTAGCAATAGCCCTAGGTGGCAAGACAGGCAAGCTGAAGTTTGGTCACAGGGGTGGCAACCATCCAGTAAAGGACTTTGAAGCAGGAAAGATATTCATCACTTCCCAGAACCATGGCTATTATGTGACAGAGGTTCCAGCAGATGTGACAGTTACACAGGTTAACCTAAACGACAACACAGTAGAGGGTATGAGACATAATACACTTCCAATTTACAGTGTTCAGTACCATCCAGAAGCTTGTCCAGGACCATTTGACAGCGAGTACGTATTTGATAAATTCTTAGAGATAGCAGAGTAGGGAGGAGTTAAAGATGCCTAAAATAGAGAGTATAAAGAAAACATTAGTATTGGGTTCAGGTCCAATTATCATAGGACAGGCCGCAGAATTTGACTATTCTGGTACACAGGCTTGTCAGGCCCTAAAGGAAGAGGATATAGAGGTAGTTCTAATCAATTCAAACCCAGCGACAATAATGACTGACCAGGAAATAGCAGACCATATATATATTGAGCCTTTGACTCTAGACTTTATAGAAAAGATAATAGAAAAGGAAAGACCAGACAGTTTGTTGGCAGGTATGGGTGGTCAGACAGGCCTAAACCTAGCAGTAGACCTGTATGAAGCAGGAATACTAGACAAGTATGGTGTCAAGATAATAGGTACGTCTGTTGAATCTATCAAGAAGGGTGAAGATAGGGACACATTTAGAGATGTGATGAACCAGATAGGTCAGCCGGTAATAGAGAGTGATATAGTTACAACTTTGGAAGATGGACTAGCCTATGTCAAGAAGATAGGTTATCCAGTAGTTGTCAGACCAGCCTATACCCTAGGTGGTACAGGTGGTGGTATAGCTGAGACAGAGGAAGAGCTAAGAGAAACCCTAACTCATGGTCTAGAGCTAAGCCCAGTGACTCAGTGCCTACTTGAGAAGTCTATCAAGGGTTGGAAGGAAATAGAGTACGAAGTGATGAGAGACTCTAACGGTAACTGCATCACAGTTTGTAACATGGAAAATATAGACCCAGTAGGTGTACATACAGGTGACTCAATAGTAGTGGCACCTAGCCAGACTCTATCTAACCTAGAATACCAGATGCTAAGAACAGCATCATTAGAGATTATAGATGCCATAGGTGTAGAGGGTGGTTGTAATGTCCAGTTGGCCCTAAACCCTAAGAGCCTAGAATATGCAATTATAGAAATAAACCCAAGAGTATCAAGGTCATCAGCCCTAGCATCTAAGGCGACAGGATATCCAATTGCCAAGGTTGCAGCCAAGATAGCCCTAGGATACACACTAGATGAAATAGAAAATGCAGTAACAAAGAAGACTAATGCCTGCTTTGAGCCTACACTAGACTATGTGGTAGTCAAGATACCTAAGTGGCCATTTGACAAGTTCAAGCACGCCAATAGAAAGCTAGGTACTAAGATGATGGCGACAGGAGAAATAATGAGTGTAGGCTCTAACTTCGAAGCAGCCTTCCTAAAGGGAATTAGGTCACTAGAGACAGGCAAGTTCTCCCTAGTCCACAAGGCATCAGAGGGCAAGACTCTAGCCCAGTTAAAGGCCAGTATAGTAGTGCCAGATGATGAGAGAATATTCGACCTAGCTGAGATGATCAGGAGGGGCTATAAGCTAGAAATGATATCTACAATTACAGGTGTAGATGAATGGTTCCTAAACAAGTTCAAGTGGATAGTAGACCAGGAAGAAAAGCTTAAGGCCATGAAGATAGAAGACCTAAGTAAGGAATACCTTCTAGAGCTGAAGAAGAAGGGCTTCTCAGACAAGGGTATGGCAGACCTGATGAAGATAGACACAGAAGACCTAGTAGAGTTGAGAAAGCTATACAAGATTAGGCCTTCATACAAGATGGTAGATACTTGTGCTGGAGAGTTTGATGCAGTATCACCATACTACTACTCAACTTATGAAAAATATGATGAAGTAGAAATCAGCGACAAGAAGAAGGTTATAGTTCTAGGCTCAGGACCTATTAGAATAGGTCAGGGTATAGAATTTGACTATTGCTCAGTACACGCTGTTATGGCGCTTAGAAGGTTGGGAATTGAGACAATTATCATCAACAACAACCCAGAAACAGTAAGTACAGACTTCGATACATCTGACAAGCTATACTTTGAGCCATTGACAGAGGAAGATGTATACCACATTATAGAAAAGGAAAATCCAGAAGGCGTAATCCTACAGTTCGGTGGCCAGACAGCTATCAAGCTAGCTAAATTCCTTAGCGAAAAGGGTGTAAAAATCCTAGGAACAGACTTTAAGGATATAGATGCAGCAGAGGACAGGGAGAAGTTTGACGAACTACTAGAAAGATTGAATATAAACAGGCCTAAGGGTAAGGGTGTATGGTCAGTAGCAGAAGGTGTAGAAGTTGCAACTCAGCTAGGCTATCCAGTCCTAGTCAGACCATCATACGTCCTAGGAGGCCAGGGTATGGAGATAACTTACGATGAGGTGAGGTTGAATCAGTACCTAGAAGATGCCTTTGAGAGGGATGCTATAAATCCAGTCCTAATAGACAAGTACCTAACAGGTAGAGAAATAGAAGTAGACGCTATATGCGACGGTAAGGAAATCTTGATACCAGGTATTATGGAGCACTTGGAGAGGGCAGGAGTCCACTCAGGAGACTCTATAACTATGTATCCTAGTCAGGGTATATCAGACAAGATCAAGGACAAGATATACGAATATACAAAGATGATGGCCCTTAACCTAAATGTAATAGGTATGGTAAATATCCAGTTTATCGAGCACAAGGACGAACTTTATATCATAGAGGTAAACCCAAGAGCCAGCCGTACAGTACCATACATATCTAAGGTGAGCGGTGTGCCAATCGTAGACCTTGCAACTAAGTGTATGCTGGGACAAGAGCTAAAAGATCTAGGCTTCGGAACAGGAGTCTACAAGACACCTTCACACGTATGCGTAAAGGTACCGGTATTCTCTATGTCAAAGCTATCTAAGGTAGAGGTCAGCCTAGGTCCAGAAATGAAGTCTACAGGTGAAGTACTAGGTGTAGGCGGGACCCTAGAAGAAGCCCTATACAAGGGATTCTTGGCATCAGGCCAGAGGGTATCAGACGAAAAGAAGAAGGTCCTAGCCACTGTCAATAACAACGACAAGGAAGAATTTATAGAATTGGCCAAGGATATGCAGGATATAGGATACACCTTTGTAGCTACTCAGGGAACAGCCAAGGCCCTTAATGAGGCTGGAGTTAAGTGTGATGTAGTAAATAGGGTAGAAGAGCCAAGACCAAATATACTTGATGTAATCAGAAACAAGGAAGTTGATATGGTTATCAATACACCAACAAAGGGTAATGACTCTACTAGAGACGGTTTCAAGATGAGGAGAACTGCCATAGAGTTCCAGACAGAGATAATGACTTCTCTAGATACATTAAAGGCTATGGTAGCAGTAAATAGAAGGCATATAGATTCACAGGACAAGAAGGTTTATAGCCTAAGAGAAATCAATAAATAAGACTAGCAGAAGAAGGGGGTTGTATAATATTTAGCGTTGATGGTAACAAAAATGCTTTCAAAGTCGTAAGACTAAGAGGGTTGATG
>OHAD01002264.1_pt1 | contig 15343 bp, 8 predicted proteins | sample 1577011 | NCBI WGS metagenome assembly OHAD01 (sample SAMEA3541510, study PRJEB24748) | human gut metagenome | biome: human gut; feature: human-associated habitat; material: faeces | place: China | collected 2012
GCTTACTGCCACTCTTAAAATTTTAGAACGTGGTCTTGACAAGGGGCCCATTATATGTGACAGGTGTATAGAGGTGAAATCATGAATCGTAAACCGTATAGTGCCGGGGCTGTTAAATTTGCTTTCTGGTTTCCTGAGTTCCGTAAAGAAATCGCTATGATTTCTAAGGGGCTGAGTTTGGATGAAATCAAGACGGCTTGTCTTGAACACAATGTTTTTAATGCTTCAACGCCGGCCCGGGCCACGATGATATATCAGACAGTGACAGCACGGATTCAGGAACTGGATGCCAGTATTTATCCGTTATTCCAGCAGTCGGATCTAGCAACACAGAAATTGATCAACCTGACGGCTATCATGATGCATGAAAGCCTCTTTTTTGATTTTATGTATGAAGTATTCAAAGAAAAAATTCTCATTGGGACCAATGAGCTGAGTGATAAGGATATACGTATCTTTTTCCGCGACAAACAGCTACAGGACAGCAAAGCCGCAACCTGGACGGATCAGACGTTGCAACGCCTGGGGCGAACCTATAAAAGCTATCTTTTGGGAGCTGGCCTTTCTGACCGGGGCCAGAAGACGCGGAAATTATTCAAACCCATCCTGGATCCGGCTTTTGAAACTTGGCTGGTCCAGCAGCACCTGGAACCGATTATCAAAGCATTGACGGGAGTTTGATCAGCATGGCAGCACAGACAATATCGCGTGAATATTATAAAAACCGCCGCAGCCTTTCCGAACGGTTTGCCGAGATGGACGAAAAAATCAAGGTGCCTTCCTTCCGACAGTCTACCGGCAAAGCCAATGAGGTCAACTACTGGGTATTCGACTATCCGCCGGAACAGGAACTGGAAGTCCGCAGTCATATTGAATGGCTGAAGAAACACAATCGCAAAGGTTTTGATGATTACGAATTAATTATATATGATTTATACGATATCATCATCGACCGATTAACGGAAAAAGGCTTTATTGAAAAGACCAAGAAGTTGGAAAGCCGAGGCGGTATCCAGCGTGTCGTAACGGCTATACAGCGGATGCTGCGGATTACCGACAAAGATAACTACCTAGTCCACTATATGGAAGAACATACGCCGGAAAACGCCGTTGTCCTGATTACGGGAATTGGCAAATGCTACCCTATTCTGGAAGCGCCGGAAGTGTTCAATAAAATACTTTACAATTTGCCGCAAAAATTTGCCGCCACGCCGGTCATCCTGTTTTATCCGGGAACCTATACGGAGCAAGAGCTGGTGGTTTTTAATGAATTTGTGGAAGATAGCTATTACCGGGCATTCCGCATAGCCCGCTAAAGAGGGATGAATCATGGAAATTAAAGATATGTTTGCCAAACCCATCGACCGTGACCTGCAAGGTGTCATCAAGGTCGGCGACATTGAAAATGAAAATATCCGGCAGGAGCTGGAAGAATACGTCGTGACGAAGGAACTGCAAAAACACTTTGCCGATTTTTTTGCTGCCTACAAGAAAGGAATCAACGGGACGACGCCGAAGATGGGCGTCTGGATTTCCGGCTTCTTTGGCAGTGGTAAATCGCACCTGTTAAAAATCTTTTCTTATCTGCTGGATAATACCAAAGTCGGTGGTAAAAGAGCCATTGACTACTTCATCGATGATCATAAAATCGAAGATCCGATGGTGCTGGCCGATATGAAACTGGCCGCCGAAACGCCGACAGATGTCGTCCTTTTTAATATCGACTCCAAGAGCGACTCCAATGGCAAAAAGGATAAGGACGCCATTGTCAACGTCTTCCTCAAAGTCTTCAACGAAATGCAGGGATTCTGTGGCACGATTCCCTATGTAGCCGACTTGGAACGCAATCTAACGGAAAAAGGCCGCTACGACGAATTCAAACAGAAATTTGCCGCTACCAGTGGTGAAGCGTGGGAAGATGCGCGACATGAATTCGACTTCGTCCAGGACGATATTGTCGATGTCCTGGTTGATATGGGGGTCATGTCGGAAGAATCGGCACGGAACTGGTGTGAGAAAGCCATCCAGCCCTATCGCATCTCCATCGAAGAATTTGCCGGCCGCGTCAAAAAGTATATCGACGAAAAAGGCCATAACCATCATGTCGTGTTCCTCGTCGATGAAGTCGGCCAGTATATCGGTGACGACCGCAATCTCATGCTCAACTTGCAGACCGTGACCGAAGATCTGGGCAGCGCCTGCAATGGCAAAGTCTGGGTCATCGTCACTTCCCAGCAGGACATCGATTCTATTATCAAAGTCAAAGGCAATGATTTCTCCAAAATCCAGGGCCGCTTTGATACCCGCCTGTCCCTGTCTTCCGCTAATGTCGACGCGGTCATCAAAAAACGTATCCTTGAAAAAAATGATACTGCCGCTCAGACATTGCGTCTCCTGTACGGCCAGGAAGAAACGACCATCAAGAACAAGATTGTATTCACCGACTCGGTAGAACGCAAATTGTACACAGGAAAAGACGATTTTGCCGCCGTTTATCCGTTCATCCCGTATCAGTTCAATCTGCTCGGTTCCGTCCTGACCGCCATCCGCACCCACGGCGCTTCTGGCAAGCATCTGTCCGAAGGGGAACGTTCCATGCTGGCCATGTTCAAAGAATCGGCGGTAGCCTATATGCATGAACAGCAGGGCACGATTATCCCGTTCTATGCCTTCTACACGCCGATGGAAAATTTCCTCGACCACAGCCATCGCAGTGTCATCATTAAAGCTTACGAAAATGACTATATTAACCCAGATCACAAGACCGGCGATGTCTTTGCCATTAACGTACTAAAAACACTGTTCCTCATCAAATACGTACAGGATATAACGCCGAATATCGACAATATTACGACACTCATGATGGATAATCTCGAGGAAGACCGGATTACCCTGAAGGGAAACGTCGAAGAGGCTCTGAAAGTCCTGATCCGCCAGATGCTGGTACAGAAAAATGGTGAATCCTATGTATTCTTGACCAACGAAGAACAGGAAATTAACCGGGAAATCGAAAGCGAAGATGTCGACAATGCCGATGTCATCCACAAAATCTCGGAAATGGTCTTTGAAGATATCTTCACGGACAAAAAATACCGCTATCCTAAATTCAACGGACGCTATACATTCAGCTTTAATCAGACCGTCGATGAATACCCCTATAAAGTAACAAAAGGCAACGATATCGGTATCCATATCCTGACGCCGGCGTCGGACATTACCGATGACGCTATGCTGGCTTCTTTATCCATCGCACAGCCAGATGTCCTGATAGCTCTGCCCAATGACCGGGCCTTTATGGATGAAATCCAGACGTACTTGAAAATCGAAAAATTCCTGCGCCGCAATACGACGGCCTCGATGGTGCAGTACGAAAGCATCAAGGAAGGAAAACGGCTGGAAATGCGGGAACGCTATGACAATGCCCGCTTATTCCTGATGGAAAATCTGAAGAACGCCACCATCTACATTAACGGCAGCCCAGCGGATATCAAGGCCAAAGATGTCAATGTCCGCATTCAGGACGCATTGCAGCACCTTGTCGATAAAGTATATAATAAATTATATTACATTGATACACCTTTTGATGAAAGCAGCATACGCAAATTGTTTGACCAAAACGGACAGACTGCGCTCAATCTAGGCCAGACGCGCCAGGCCAACCAACTGGCTCTGGATGACGTACGGGCCTATATCCAGATGAATTCTCAGGCGCACCTGAAAACCTCCCTCAAATCTGTCAAAGATCGTTTCATGAAAGCTCCTTATGGATTTGTCGAAGGCGATGTAGAATACCTCGTAGCCCAGCTGTTCCGTCAGGGGGATATTGCTTTTACTGTCAATGGGGCTTCGGTCAGCCTGATGAATAAAACGAAAGATGAAATCATCAGCTATATCACGAAGAAACAATTCGTAGAAAAATTGATGATGGAACAGAAAATTCGCATCTCCAGCAAGGATAAAAATACGTGTAAAGACATCATGCGGGCACTGCTGCAAATCACTCCGGCAACAGACGATGAAGACGAACTGATGCAGCATACCCGCAATGGATTCCAGAAATTGCTGTCCCAATTAGAAAAAGTACAGGTATATTATGAAAATAATGATGCCTATCCAGGAAAAGACGTAATCAGACAGGGAATCCAGCTATTGCAGGACATCCTGGCAACACGGTCTACGAAAGAGTTTTATAAAGGAATCGTTGATGCACAAGACGATTTGCTCGATTTTGCCGAAGACTATGAACCAATCCAGGGATTTTTCCAGGGTGAACAAAAGCATATTTTCGATAACGCCCTGAACTCGATGAAGATTTATGATGACAGCAAAAACTATATCGTCAACCGTGAATTGGAAGACACGGTAAAAGAAATCAAGCAGATTCTATACAAAAAAGAACCGTATCAGGATATTCCCCGCCTGCCGGAACTGCTGAATACCTTTGGGACGCTTTATAGTGCGGTCCTGGATGAACAGGAAAAACCAGTCCGCGATTCTATCTATAGTTCTCGTCAACGCGTCATGGATGTATTGCGGGAAAAATCCTATCAGGAAGAAAAGAAAGATTCCTATACCCACCAGTTCGATGATTTGCTGCGAAGAGTGGAACGGTGCAATAACGTATCGACATTGCGCAGCTTTGCCGACCAGGCCGATGCATTGAAAATCCGCCTGCTTGATGAAATGACCGAAAAGGATAATAAATTGGTACAGGAACAGGCCGAAAGGGACAGAAAGAATGCTCCGGGTCAGTCTGGAACGAAAGAAAACACACCTAAAGTTACGCCGCTTATCAGAAAGACAAAGAACGTGACCATCAAAGCCATGACCGGGACGGCTTCGTGGCGTCTGGAATCGCCCCAGGATGTCGATGCCTATGTCGAAGCCTTGCGGAAGAAATTGCTGAGCGAACTGGATAAAGACACTATCGTTAACGTTGAATTTTAATCAGGAAGGACAGGGATATCATGGATAAAACGGCCATAAAAAAATTTGCCATCTGGGCGAGAAACAAACTTATTGCCGACAGCATATATAGAGCGCGGCTCCTGGGCATCACCGATAAAGGGATACAGGCCCCGTTGCCTCAGTCGACGAAGGATGCCCAATTCTTCGATATCGGCTTAAAAGAACCTTCAGCTATTACTGGGGATGCTATCACTCAGCGGAAAAATCTCGTGGCCGTCATTCAGGAAAAAGCGAAAGAAAGTACCTATCCGGAAGCTTTTTCTCATATCATGGAAGAAACTGCCTATACCTGGTTCAATCGTCTCATTGCCATCCGGTTCATGGAAGTCAATGACTACTTGTCTGCCCGTGTCTTGTCTTCGAAGACCCCGGAAAAAATCGAACCGGATCTGGTAACGTCGCCGTTCGATTCGGACTTGACGTTTAGTGAAGATGAATCACGGCAAATCGTAGATTGGAAAATGAATAATCAGACAGACGACCTGTTCCGTATGCTGTTTCTCAAGGAATGTAATGCCCTAAATGAACCCTTGCCCATGTTATTTGAAAAAATCGCCGATTATACGGAACTCTTGCTTACCCTCTCTATTTCTGACCGGGACGGCGTCGTCTGGCATCTCGTCCATGATATCCCTGAAGACGATTTCCGGGACCAGGTGCAGATTATCGGCTGGCTCTATCAGTATTACAATACAGAGCCGAAGGACAAAGTCTTTGCCCGTAAGAGCAGTGAAAAAATAAAGAAAGAAGACATCCCGGCCGCTACCCAGCTGTTTACGCCAGACTGGATCGTCCGCTACATGGTAGAAAATTCCCTGGGACGGTTGTGGATAGAAGGCCATCCCAATGAAGCTCTCAAAGAGCAATGGAAATATTATCTCGACGAAGCAGAACAGGAAGAATCCGTCCAGAAACAGCTGAATCAGATATATGCTGAACATAGTAAGCTCAATCTGGAAGGCCTGACCTGCCTCGATCCCTGCTGTGGCAGCGGCCATATCCTGGCCTATATGTTTGATGTGCTCATGCAAATCTATCTGAGCCGGGGCTATCGTGACCGTGATGCCGCTATCAGTATTGTCGAACATAATCTTTATGGCCTCGATATTGATGAACGGGCTGCCCAGCTGGCTTATTTTGCCGTCATGATGAAAGCCCGCCAGTATGACCAACGTTTCCTGAGCCGGGGCATCCAGCCCCATGTCTATGCCATCGAAGAAAGCAATGGCTTATCTACGTGGAAAGCTTTTTCCGGCAGTGATTTTGGCCAATTGACACTAGACCAAACTTATATTGCACAGGCTGATGAATTGATTGACCTATTCCATGATGCCAAAGAATATGGCTCCATCCTCAAGGTAGAACCGACAGATTATGATAATCTCCAGGACTACCTGGAAGAAATCCGGCAGAAGGGTTCGGAAAACATCCTCTTTGCCGCCTGGGCTGACGAAATGGCTAAACGGATGCCCATACTCATCCGTCAAGCGAAACTATTATCCAGAAAATATGACGTCGTCGTGACTAATCCGCCTTATATGGGCAGTAGCGGTATGAATGCCAAGTTGTCGAAGTATGTCAAGGACAACTATCCCGACAGCAAGAGCGACCTCTTTGCCGTCTTCATTGAACAATGTGGGGCTATGATTAAGCCAAATGGTTATCAGGCCATGATTACCCAGCACGCCTGGATGTTCCTCTCTAGTTATGAAAAGCTGAGGGAAAAGATATTGCAAAAGATGATTGTTAATATGGCTCATCTTGGTCCGCGTGCTTTTGAAGAAATCGGTGGTGAGGTCGTACAAACTACCAGCTTTGTTCTACGAAACGAATTTTCAAACGGATATCAAGGAGAATATTGCCGACTTATCGAGCCGACGACACAAAAGGGCAAAGAGGATATGTTTTTGTCCGCCCAAAATAGGTATGTAAGCAAACAGGAAAATTTTGCTAAGATTCCTGGGGAACTTGTAGCTTACTGGATAAGTGAAAAGATGATTAGCCATTTTTCTGGACCTCTTTTAGGTAGTATTTTGACAACAAGAGAGGGCATGGCTACTGCAAATAATGATTTATTTTTAAGACTATGGTATGAAGTTAATGAGACTAAAATTGGTTGGGGAAAAAAGAATATAACAGAGTCACTTGACAGTAGAATGAAATGGTTTCCATACAATAAAGGTGGAGACTATAGAAAATGGTATGGAAATAATGATTATCTTGTGAACTGGTCAAATGATGGTTATGAGATAAAAAATAATGTTGATCTAAGAACGGGTAGAACTCGTTCACATAACTATAATGGCGATTTTGCTTTCAGGAAGGGAATAACCTGGTCTGCCTTAAGTGTTTCAAAGATATCCGTCAGATATGTTAATAATGGCTTTTTATTTGATTCCAAAGGCGCTAGGGGATTTGCTAATGATGAAAATAGTTACTTTTCATTGGGGCTTATTAATAGTATTGTAGGGCAAAGTTATTTATCCTTTATAGCCCCAACCGTCGATTTTAAGGTTGGGGACATAATTCAGATACCTTTAGTGTTAATAGACAAAGAAGACGTTGTGTCTAAAGTTCAAGAAAATATTTCTATTTCAAAAACAGATTGGGATTCCTTTGAAACGTCGTGGGACTTCCAGACCCATCCGCTATTGGCACCGTCTGCTTTGGATATGGCCGGCCTGATTACAGCAAAACAGCCGACGCTGGCCGAACGGTATGAACAGTTCAAGGCCATTTGCGAGGACCGTTTCGACATTCTCCAAGACAATGAAGAAGAACTGAACCGCATTTTCATCGACATCTATGGTCTACAGAGTGAATTGAACCCAGAAGTTGCTGATTATGATATTACGGTTCATCGAATCTTTGATTCTAAGAAAGACATTCCGCAAAGTATGTATAAAAAGGAAACAGATGAAAAAGGGAAAACTAAAAGTAAAGTGAGCCCGTATGTCCTGACGAAGGAAGACGTCATGAAGTCCCTCTTGTCCTATGCCGTAGGCTGTCTCTTCGGCCGCTATTCTCTGGACACGCCGGGTCTGGCCTATGCTGGCGGTGAATGGGATGCCGGTAAATACCAGACCTTTATTCCTGACAACGACAACGTCGTGCCCATTACCGACGAAGAATATTTTGACGATGACCTGTTGTCCTTCATCTGCGCCTGGCTGAAGAAGGCCTTTGGCCGGGAAAACTTTGAAGCTAACCTGGAATTCCTCACCGATGCCCTGGGGACCCGGGGTACTACTTCCAGAGAAAAGCTCCGCAACTATTTTCTCAAGAACTTCTACAAGGACCATTGCAAGACCTATCAGAAACGGCCGATTTACTGGCTTTATGACAGTGGCAAACAGAATGGCTTCAAGGCCCTCGTCTATCTCCACCGCTGCGATGAAAACACCACCGGCAGGGTCCGCGCTGATTACCTCCACCGCATGGAACAGATTTACACCGGTGAAGTCAGCCGTATGCAGGACATCATCGATCACAGCCATTCGGCCCATGAAGTATCGGTCGCTGAAAAACGGCTGGAAAAAATGAAGAAACAGATCAAGGAATGCCAGGACTACGATGCCAAACTCGGACACCTGGCCCTGGACCGGATCCACCTCGACCTGGACGATGGCGTCAAAATCAACTACCGCAAAGCCCAGACCGGCCGGGATGGTAAATTTTACGAAGTATTGGCCGACTCCAAAGCTATCATGGCCAAAGATGCCCTCTGGCACGAATACCTCACGGAATGGCATCATGAACAATAGCGCTATCTTTTGAATATCTTGTGAACTTCGAAATTTATACGCGAGAGAACGCAAAAAAAGCGGATAACTAAGCGGTTCAAAAGGTATTGGCTATCTTTTGATTATCTTTTAATTATCTTTTGAGGAACGAGTGAATTATGGCAGAATTAAATCTCAAGCAAATAGAAGACAGACTTAATGAAGAGTTTCGTACAAGTGGAGACGAAAACCGGAAACTGGTCTTTTGGTATGATGATCGGGCTGAATTTGCCGAAGATGTAGATTCATTGCAACTGGACAACGCAAAAATCCTGCATCTTATGCCGGATAATCAGTTTGCTACCAAACTCTTCCTCGAACACGAAGACCGAACCACGAATTACCTTATTTATGCCCCATTCTCCAAGCCCGATGTCCACGAGAACCATTTGGAAGATATACTGCTCTACTCGCGGCGATTTTACGCAGACCGGGCTTCTTTGCTCGCTGTCGACCTCGGCATCGGTGAAGAATGGAAACCGGTCCTGGAGGTGCATATTCGCTTTTTTGCCAACAAGGAGCGGACGAAGAAGTTTTATGATCTGGGTATCAGCCAGTACGATGGAACGACGATTCGCCTGGGTATGATATGTGCACTGGCAGGTGCCCGGACGTGTTCACTCGAAGAAGCACTGCGCATCGTCCTTGATGAAGAAAGCCAGGAAAACCATCGGATTTTTGACGAATTAGCCCGGTATGATTTGATGGATTCTTTTTGGGATTTGTGCGCCCGCCATTTTGGCCTGGCCTGGGAAAATCCGAGCATAGCCAAGCTGGTACTGGCTCTGTTTGTGACCTGTGCCGCTCATGAAATCATGGAACCCGTACCAAATAGTTGGGAACCTTTCAAAATGCGCAAGACCGGCAATGCCATTGCTTTCCTGGACAGCATGATGAACAGCGTCGTTTATCAGGCTGTTTTTGATAGGCTATCGCTCCTTGCCAGCCAACAGCTCCATGTCGCAGATTCACTGAAAACGTACCCTCTGGAAAGCTTAATTGCCTGCGGCTGCTTTGCTGATGTCGATACGCTGCTGATCCAGTGGATCGCCGGTCGGCTGGAAGCTGAAGACGTGGATGCGCATTTGGGTGATTATCGTATTCCGGCACTCTGTGAATTTCGAAAAAAGACACATTTCGGCCAACAGCGGGAACATATATATGACATGTTTATCTGTGCCATCAGATTGGAAATGTTGACAAGACAGTCATATCCTGATGGTTTCCAGAATATCATCAAAGACTATAAAAATCATTTGTACCAGGTTGATACAGATTATCGCCATTTTTATTATCACTTAGATAGACTTGCTGATGCCAGTGCCTATGAACCGTTGCGTATATTGATTGAAAATATATACACTAATGAATACTTGGGCAAATTATTGCCGGAATGGAATGCGGGAATCATGGAAGATAAGGCTTTGTCGGTGATTCCCCTGCAACGTGATTTCTATGACCATTATGTAGCTAACAGCAAAGACCGGGTCGTAGTCATTATTTCCGATGCGATGCGTTATGAAACAGGGCGGGAACTCTTTGACCGCCTGGCCGATAATCCCCGCAGCGAAGTAAAAATTGAGGCTATGCTCAGCACCTTACCATCATATACACGGCTAGGCATGTCGGCTCTCCTGCCCCATCGGAAGCTGGAATTGTCCCCGGAAGGGAAAGAGCTCGTCGACGGTACATACTGCATCGACCTCCAGAGCCGGGAAAAAGCATTACAGGCTCGGCAGCCGCTGGCCCGCTGTGTAGCCTTTGATGATTTGAAACACATGAAAACACGGGATATGCGGGATATTTTTACAGGCCAGCAAGTCATTTACGTATATCATGACCAGATTGATGTCCGCGGCGAACATGCCGAGGATGAAGTGTTCCAGGCCTGTGAAGAAGCCGTGAAAGAAATCCTGGATTTCATCGAGAAAGTCCATAACGGGGCTAATACACATCATTTCATCGTGACGGCAGACCATGGGTTCATTTACAAGCGCAATAAGGTGCAGGAATCGGATAAAATCGGCAACGTTCATCATCATGATATTGTGAAACGGCGTTACATCATCTCGCAGGAAGGAATTCAAGAAGATGGTGTACAGAACCTGAATCTCGGCTATCTGCTGGGGAACGAGGACAACCGCATGGTTTCTTTCCCCATTGGGACAAGTGTCTTCAAAACGCGGGGCAGCGGCGGTCAGAATTATGTACACGGTGGTTCTTCGCCGCAGGAAATGCTGGTCCCGGTCATTGATGTCCATATGGAACGAGGCAAAGCGGATGTGCGGACGGTAAAAATCCGCTTCATCAACACCATCAGTAAGATTACCAATCTCATTACGACGCTGGATTTCATCCAGTCGGAACCGGTCGGGGAGACTGTCAAAGAAGCTACGTATCTGATTGGTTTTGTAGATGCCGAAAGCCAGCCTGTTTCTAATGAAATCACACATGTGGCTGACAGCCGGGAAGAAGACCCGGCCAAGCGGACATTCCGGATCCGCTTTACGTTCAAAAATCAGGAGTATGATGTCAGCCAGTCGTATTTCCTGGTCATCAAAGACGCGGAAACGGGCATAGACGTATTCCGCCATCCGTTCATTATGGATCTTCCCTTTGCTGGAGATTTTGGCTTTGATTTGTGATGAACGCAGAGAGGAAGGATTGATATGGAGACAGCAGGTGGAACCACCAACCGGGAAGAAATCCGCCAGAAATTGAAGACTCATTTCCCAGGGAAAATCGTCCGCAAGGATTTGACGAAAAAAATCAAAGAAGGGGCCAATGTCCCTGTGTACGTCTTGGAATTTCTATTAGGTCAGTATTGCAGCTCTGACGATGAAGAAATCGTCAAAGCGGGAGTGGAAAACGTAAAAAAGATTTTATCTGCCAATTTTGTGCGCCCCGATGAAGCGCAGAAAGTACTCTCGGTCCTGCGTCAGCACGGCAGCCACACCGTCATCGATATGATTACGGTCAGCTTGAATATCAAGCAGGATTATTATGAAGCCTCATTTTCCAATCTGGGCCTGACCGGAATCCCCATTGCTGATGAATACCCGGAAAAATACGACCGCCTTTTGTGCGGCGGTATATGGTGCATCGTACAGCTGAATTATGACGCAGAAGGAACGGAGAACCTGGATATCATTCTGCCCAGTGAAAATAGCCCGCAGGGGAATAACAGGAAGCAGAAGAACATTTATCCCATCAGTATCCGTAATCTCACGCCAATCCAGATGCCCCATGTCGATATGGACGAATTGAAGCGCGGCCGCCAGGCCTTTACCAAGGAAGAATGGCTGGACGTCATGCTGCGTTCGACTGGTATGGAACCGGATTCGCTGACCTACCGGGAAAAATGGCTGCTCCTGACACGGATGATTCCGCTTGTGGAAAATAATTTCAACCTCTGTGAACTGGGGCCGCGCAGTACGGGGAAATCCCATTTATATAAGGAAATTTCTCCCAATAGCATTTTAGTCTCTGGAGGTCAAACTACCGTGGCTAACTTGTTTTACAATATGGCAAGCCATCAGGTCGGTTTGGTGGGCCTGTGGGACTGTGTAGCCTTTGATGAGGTAGCAGGCATCAAATTCAAGGACAAAGACGGCATCCAGATCATGAAAGACTATATGGCATCGGGATCCTTTGCCCGGGGCAAGGAAGAAAAAGCGGCTTCGGCATCGATGGTCTTTGTCGGCAATATCAACCAGTCTGTCGATGTCCTGCTGAAAACGTCGAGCCTGTTCGACCCGTTCCCGCCAGAAATGGGAACGGACACGGCTTTCCTCGACCGTATCCATTGCTACAACCCTGGTTGGGAAATCCCTAAATTCCGGCCTGAACATTTCACCGACGATTACGGATTCATTTCTGATTATCTGGCTGGATTCATGCGAGAACTGCGAAAAGAGCAGTATGGTGACGCCCTGGATGCCTATTTCCGGCTGGGGAAAAATCTGAACCAGCGCGATACTATTGCGGTCCGCAAGATGGTCGGCGGATACATCAAGTTGCTGCACCCGGATGGCCGTTTTAGCAAAGACGAAGTAGAAGAAATATTGCAAATGGCGCTGGAGATGCGCCGCCGCGTCAAAGAACAGCTCAAAAAGCTAGGCGGCATGGAATTCTACGACGTGAATTTTTCCTACATCGACAACGAAACTTTTGAAGAACACTACGTCTCCGTGCCGGAACAAGGCGGCGGCAAACTCATTCCTGAAGGCCTCTGCAATCCCGGGCAGGTCTATACCGTTTCCCATGGGAAAAACAACATGATCGGCGTATTCCGCCTGGAAAGCCAGATGCTGCCGGGCAGCGGGAAATTTGAACGCACCGGCATCGGCAGCGACAGAGAATGCAAAGAAGCCGTCAACACTGCCTATAACTACCTAAAAGCCAATGGCAGGCGTATCAGCGGCAGCATTTCGACGACCGCCAAAGACTATATCATCAACTACCAGGACCTTCAAGGCATCGGTATGACCCATCGCTTAGCGCTCCCGACGCTCATCGCTATTTGCTCCATCGCCCTGAACAAACCCGTCCAAAGCTCCCTCGTCGCCCTTGGTGAAATCAGTATCAGCGGTACACTTATGAAAGTCGACGAACTGGCCAACACCTTGCAAGTATGCCTCGACTCGGGCGCAAAAAAAGTCCTGCTTCCCATTACATCCGCCGCCGATTTGGGAACGGTACCACCTGAATTAATCGGAAGTTTTCAACTGATATTTTATAGTAATCCTGAAGATGCTGTCTTTAAAGCCTTGGGAGTAGAATGATGCTATGCTTCAGGTGGATTTAGCAGGATTTACATGACGTATATCGAAACTATACTATATAGTAGAAGCGTGCTGTACATATTTTCAGGATGGGAGGAATCGAAATGAACGTTAAGAAAAGATTTTTCAGTTTTTTTATGGGGATAATTCTTTTGGCATGCACTAGTATAAATATCAGCCAAGCTGCTAATTTCCGCCCCGAATCGCCACAATCTGTCGCGAAAATTTTAAAGGCAATTGATGGTAATTGGTACGATCATAATGGCAATCTGGTATTACAGATACAAGACGGGTATATTAATGGCTGCAAAATATTGACGGTATATGATCTCGCCGGAGCTTCAGGCAATGGCGGTGCTAATTTCCGTATTTTGGAAAGTACGGGGGAACGTTTAATGCATTTTTCGTGGTATGTACGGCATGATAACATGGATCGTCTGAAAGTTAATGATTCGCAGATGCTGCACCGGGTTGCCAAAATTCCCTTTAGTGAATCCGTTGCCGGCATCCATCTGGGAATGACGCCTGATGAAGTCAAAGCCGTATTAGGAACCCCTTCACAAACAGGGGATTTGCAGCCTTACTGGAGAATGCCTGGCTGGTATTATGCCGATAAAAAAATCGTAGTAACCTTTGACGGTGATTGTGTCGACAGAATTATCCTATTACGTGGCAGCAACACAGTACTAAATAACTCGAGTTTAAATTGCTCTAATACTCCGTCTGAATTTGTACAAGCCTATCATATGAATCGCATTCCTAAAGTTGATTTCAACAGCGAAAATGAAAGCGATGGCTGTTATAATATTGGGAATGGAGAATACCTGGCCTTTGGAAATCGTATGTCCTATATTATGCTGACGTATTATTCGTATTAATATAATTGATAAGGGAAGATTTTTTATGGGGGATGCTGAATGTAGGGGGGTGAAAGTCATGGATAAAGGGGAACATAAAGAGAAATGTATTGCTGAAATTGACCAACTGTATGAAAGTGTAATGCGTTTTAACACACAACGAGACTTTCTGGAATATATGGGAGAGTTGCGAAAATTCCCCTATTTAGCACCTTATAATGCGATGATGGTTAAAGTGCAAAAACCAGGTAGTGCTTTTGTAGCGACTCTGGATACGTGGCAAAAAGTATATCATCGTCGTCCTAAACCGGGAGCCCGTCCTTTAGTTATCCTGCGTCGTTTTGGCCCTATTTCTTTTGTCTATGAATTAGACGATACAGAAGGAAAGAAGATGCCGCAAGAAGTCATTTCTAAGTACATTCTTCATCCATTTCATTCCGATACGCTCATTGATGAGACAAAGCTTCAAACGCTTATTAGCTCCCTGCTTAAGGAGGGAATTCGTTATCGGGAAGAAAACTATGGCACATATTACGGCGGCCAGATACAATGGAACGCCACCAATGTTGCCAGACTCTCGCATACCTCGAAAAGTAATGTCGATATCATCAGCCACTATTGCATTACCGTTAATAAAAATCAGTCACCAGCAGAAAAATTTGCGACTATTATCCATGAACTTGGACATTACTTTTGTGGGCATTTGAATCGTGAAAAAATCGAATATATTCCCATTCGGACTAATCTTTCCAAAGAAACAAAGGAATTTGAAGCAGAAACAGTTTGCTGGGTAGTTTGTGAAAGACTTAATCTCTCCCATCAGTCCGTGCCTTATTTGCATGGTTATCTGAACCCAGATGGGAAGGTGCCGGATATCAGTCTTGATGCGATTTTAAGGTAAGCGGAAAATAAATCAGTGTATAGAAAAAGCCCCAGACTTATGCTATCCTTT
>OHAD01002269.1_pt1 | contig 15304 bp, 5 predicted proteins | sample 1577011 | NCBI WGS metagenome assembly OHAD01 (sample SAMEA3541510, study PRJEB24748) | human gut metagenome | biome: human gut; feature: human-associated habitat; material: faeces | place: China | collected 2012
CTGCGGGAGAGGGCACTGGCGACGCTGCGGGCGCTGCCGTCGCTCAGCCCGCTGCGGCTGCCGGCTCCGATGCTCAGCACGATGAAGCTGCTGCCAAGGCCGCACTTAAGGCTGCCGAGATGGAGGCAAAGCTCGCCGCCATGGATCCCGAGAAAGCGGCCAAGGTCCGCGCGGCGCTTGCCGCCAAGGCCGCCCGCGACAAGCAGAAAAAGGAGGCGTAAGGTCCATGGCACATCGCTCCGTTATTCCGTTTGGCCCGCAACACCCGGTGCTGCCCGAGCCGCTTCATCTGGACCTGGTGATCGAGGACGACCGCGTCATCGAGGCAATTCCGCAGATCGGCTTTGTGCACCGCGGACTCGAGAAGCTCACCGAAAAGCGCGACATGCACCAGTTTGGCTACATCGCCGAGCGCATCTGCGGCATCTGCGCCGTGGGCCACAGCTACGGCTATGCCAGCGCCTGCGAGCGCATGCTCGACATCGAGGTGCCCGGCCGCGCGCAGTATATCCGCACCATTTTGCATGAGCTTTCGCGCATCCACTCGCATCTGCTGTGGCTGGGCCTGCTCGCCGATGCCTTTGGCTTCGAGGCGCTGTTCTATCGGTCGTGGACCCTGCGCGAGCAGATTCTCAAGATCTTCGAGAGCACGTGCGGTGGTCGCGTGATTCTGTCGATCAACGAGATCGGCGGCCTTAAGCACGACATTGAGGACTCCGAGCTGGCGGGTATTGTCCAGACACTCGATGCCATGCGTCCCGACTACGAGGCCCTGGTGCATACGTTTTTGGACGACAATAGCTGCGGCGAGCGCCTGCATGGCGTGGGCGTGATCAGCAAGAAGGACGCGCTGAATCTGTCGATGGTCGGCCCGTTCGGTCGCGCCTCGGGCGTGGATTACGACGTGCGCATGTTTGGCGACGGTGCCTATGCAGGCCTGGCAGCATTTGAGCCCATCGTTGCTACCGACGGCGACTGCTATGCCCGCTGCCAGGTGCGTTGTGCCGAGGTCACGCAGGCCATGGACATCATCAAGGAGCTTGTGGGCAAGATCCCGCACGACGGTATCGGCGGGCGCACCAAGCTCACGCCGGCCGACGGCGCGCGCGGCGAGGTTGTGATTGAGCAGCCACGCGGCGAGGCGTACTACTATGTGCGCGGTAACGGCACCAAGAATCTGGACCGTTTTCGCGTGCGAACGCCGACGTCGCAAAACCTGGCGGGTCTGACACATGCGCTGCAGGGCGTGCTCCTTGCCAACGTTCCTATGATTATCCTGACCATCGACCCCTGCATTAGCTGCACGGAAAGGTAGGCGCGGCATGAGTTTACTGACATTTGCCAAGACGGCCTTGGGCTCTATGGTCAAGCAGCCGGTCACGGTGTGCTATCCGCAGGAGAAACTGACGACGCCCGAGCGCTTGCGCGGACATATCGTTAACGACATGAACGTGTGCATTTGCTGTGGCATGTGCGCGCGTCGCTGCCCGGCGGGCGCGCTCGCGGTTGATCGCAAAGGCGGCACCTGGTCGATTGACCCGTACGCCTGCGTGGTGTGCGGCGAGTGCATCGAAAGCTGTCCCAAGCACTGCCTGACTATGGATACCGCCCGCACTCCAGTCGCAGCGGACAAGACTCCCACGGTAGAAACTAAGCCGGAGTAGCGCGAGGACGGACCAAAAAATGGGCCGGTGATTCGCCGGCCCGCATATCGGGGCTTGCCAGTTGTCTGGTGGGCCCCGATTTATATGATGGGGAGATATGGAGGGAAGTTACCCCTGCTTTTTATGGATGCCGGCGATGTGCCGTGCGGTGTTCTTGAGCTTTGCCATCATGCTCGGGTCGGGGCGCGCGGCCTCTCACGCTTCGCGCTCGCGACGTTTCACATACTCGTTTTGGATGGGCCCGCCGTACTCCTCGACAAGGCGTTTGTACCAGTCGGCTGCTCCTTGGACTTCTTCTGCGGTGGGGTGGCCCTTCATGACGCCGCCCACGAGTTTGAAGGGTCCGAATGTGTCATAGCCGCATGCGCCGTAGGTTCCGATATACGTTGCGCGTTGAGTCCTTGCGATTCCCTCGAGATCGCGCGTGTACCATTTGTTTTTGCCGCCATAGGTCATGAGGCCAAAAACCATGTAGCCATCGATCGGCCAAGGGGATGATGCAGATCGGGGTCGCTTACCGTTATCTGCATCGACGGGGTTAATAAAGTAAAGGTGCGCCGCTCTTTTGACATCCTTGATTAGAGCAAAACTACCGGATCGAAAGCTACGCATACACTGGTATTTAACAACAATTACCAGCGGTTTATATCATTGATACCAATTGGTATCAATGATATAAAACCTCTACTTATTCAATACCGTTGGGGTATTAATATCGACCGTTTGCTAGCTGCTGGCCGATTGCCAAGGTTCGTGCTGAATGGCTCCTCTATCATGTTTACATTTGCTGGATGCGCTAAGAGAGTTGCGTCTGATGACCGTAGGGCGCGGCGCAGATTGAAGAGAAAGGGGGGCGAATGCTCAAAAAACGCTATTTTGCCGCCACCGTTCTTGCAATGGTGGGCCTCTTGGGGCTGTCAGCTCCGCCCGCCGCATACGCGGACGGATATGGCAGCGTGGGCGTGAAAAAATCGACCGGTATTATAACTATCGGGAATAATGCGATTTCTAGAACGTTTAGCATCGCAGACGGCAAGCTTACGACTGTCGAGATTAACAACAAGCTTGCCTCGACCAAGCTTGTTCCCGGATCGGGGTCCGAAGAATTCGTCATTCAGTCGCTCGCCGAAGCCACGCGTCTAGAGCCGACGGCTGCGCCCACGAGCGTCAAGCCTACGGCGGCAACTGCCGTGGGATCCTCGGTTGATTCGAGCGAGGGCGCGCTGGCGTCAAAGGCAATCGATGGAGATGCAAGTACCTACTGGGCTTCTTCTGCGGAGACTGCGGGCACGGCAAACCTCGTTGTAGATTTTGGTGGAATCAAAACCATCGCTAGCGTTAGCTATACGCCGCGTCACCACGATTCGGCGGGCTATAACTGCACGGGTCGAGTCGAGACGTACAAGCTCGAGTACCAGAAGGCCGACGGTGCATGGGTGACGCTCGTGGAGAATGGCACCATGAAGGATACGGGTGCTACCACTATCACCTTTGACGCCGTGGAGGCAAAGGCGATTCGCCTGACCGGTCTCACCACATACCATTGGCAGTCTTTCAATGAGAATAAATACATGAACGCGGCGGAACTCGACGTACTCGACGCTTCGGGCGATTCCGTTGTGCGCGAGGCCAAGGGCTGGACTGTGACGGGAACGTCCGTTGCTACCAACGAAGGCGGCGGATATGAGGCTCTGATCGACGGTGACCTCACCACCTACTATCATTCTCGCTATGGTGCGGGCGAGGGCGACACGAAGAAGCTTCCTGTCGATTTGACGATCGATCGCGGTGAGGGAGCGAACAGCTCCTTCCAGACGGTCGGTTACGCAGGCCGCAACGTCAAGGGTGCCAACGGCACCTTCAAGAAGTTCGCCGTGTATGTCTCGGACAGCAAAGATAACCTGTTCGAGGACGCTAACAAAAAGGGCACGTTCTCGGTCGATCTGAGCTCTTCCTATAATGATGATGGTACCTGCAAGATGACCTATTTTGGGCTTGATAGGGCTCAGACCGGTCGCTATGTGGGCATTCGCGTGCTTGAGGCGCAGGGCGGCAGCTTCGCCTCCGGTGCCGAACTCGACCTGTATCAGGAGAAGTTCGATACGTTCGAGAGCGGTTCGGGTAAGCCGCAGCTCAAGACGAGCAATCTTGAGCTTGATGGAGAGGCGCAGGTTAGCGATACTTCCGCGACGATCAATGATGTCAAGAAATCCGGCAAGATGCTGACGTTCACCTTCAGGCCGGTGCAGTTTGGTAACGGTCTCGCCACGGTGACCGAGAAGATCGTTATGTATGACGGTGACCACTTCATGCGTAAGTTCCTCGAGGTCAAATCCGAGGATAAGAGCATCCGCTTTGACTATATCGACGGTGAGCATCTCAACGTTAAGAATGCGGGCTACACCTGGACCATTCCCACGGGCAAGGGCGGCGTTGTCGAGATGACCGAGGCCCGTGCCAACCTGGGCCAGCCTATCTACGTCAACGGCATGTTCATGGGCTCGGAGTTCCCCGAGACCGATACGCAGATTGTCGATAGCCTGGGCCGTATGCGCTACTGGACCGGTAAGAATTTCACCGATTTTGAGCGCGATGGCCAGCTTACTTCGGATGGCAAGTACGTCTCGTGGCAGACTGTCGTGGGCGCTACCCATTCCGACGGTTCGAACAACGATGTGGTCCGAACCGATTTCTACAGCTATATCAAGAGTATCTCAAAGCCAAGCGAGTTCCGTATCCAGTACAACTCCTGGTTTGACAACATGATGCTCATCGACGAGAACAACATTCTCGATTCCTTCAAGGCGGTGGACAAGAACCTCTCCGCCACGGGTGTTCGCCCGCTCGACTCCTATGTCGTTGACGACGGTTGGAATAACTACAACAACACTGAGACTTCGGTTGACCCGGGCCGCTCCGGCACGGGCAAGAATACCGAAGGTTTCTGGGCATTCAACTCCAAGTTCCCCAATAAGCTCTCGACGTCTTCGACGCTTGTGGAGAAGCTCGGCTCGAACTTCGGCGTTTGGGTTGGCCCGCGCGGCGGCTATAACTTCTACGGCCAGCTTGCAGACATCATTTCCAAGGCGGGCAACGGATCGGCCGCTGGCGGCTCGATTGACGTCGCAGACCAGCGCTATGTCGATAAGTTCCAGGAGCTCGCACTCCAGTGGATGACCGATTACGGCGTTAACTACTGGAAGTGGGATGGCTATGCCGATAACGCACAGTACAACGCATTTGCTCAGGGCGAGGGCGTTGTTGGCTACGACGAGAATCACCATCATATGTATGGTGGGCCAAACGGTTTCTATCATTCCACCGACTTGTGGGAAAAGTGGATCGTCCTGTTCGAGAACGTATGGGACAAGGCCGACGAGCTCGGTATCGACAACCTTTGGGTCTCTCTCACCTGCTATGTGAACCCGAGCCCCTGGTTCTTGCAGTGGTCCAACTCGGTGTGGATCCAGTGCACGCACGACCGCGGTGAAGTCTCCAATTCAACGCTCAACAACAAGATGGACAACATGTTGAGCTATCGAGATGGAGCGTACTACGACTTCGTCAAGAATCACGACTTCCAGTTCCCGCTTTCCAACCTCTACAACCATGACCCGATTTACGGTAAAGAGGGCACGGGTATCACGGCGACCTCTATGGACGGAGCGCAGTTCCGCAACTATCTGTACATGATGGCTACGCGCGGCACATCGTTCTGGGAGCTCTATTATTCCGATAGCCTGTTTGACGATGAGAAGTACTTGGTGAATGCCGACTTCCTCGAGTGGGCTGAAGAGAACTTCGATAAGCTTCAGAACGCCAAGATGATTGGCGGCGTTCCGGCCTCGGGCGTCAAACTCGGTGGCATTAGCGGTGCGGGAACGCAGGAGGCTTACGGCTTCTCTTGCTTCAATAGCGACGGCGACGAGGGTATCGTCTCGATGCGTAACCCGTCGGCCAGCGAGAAGACCATCACCTTCAAGCTCGATGCCGGTGTAGGCGCCTCGCACGCTGGCACCTTTAAGCGCTCAATCGTAGAATCCTACACTTCGGACGGAAGCGCACTCGGTTCTTCGAAGGGTAGCTATGCCCAGGGCGATACGGTTACCGTGACGCTCAAACCGGGCGAGACCCAGATTTGGAATCTGAGCCAGAAGGGTGACACTCAGGCTCCGAAGCTCGACACGATGTATGTCAAGGGTGCAAAGAGCCTTCGTGTTCAGGCAAGCGAGCACGTGACCGGTGCTAAGTTCACTGTTACGGTTGACGGCAAGCAGGTCGAATGCAAGAGCGTTGAGGCATCTGCTGATATGCGCACATTTGACATCAAGCTTGTTGACGCCGTGAAGAGCGGCAGCAAGATTGAGGTTACGGCTGCCCAAGGCCAGGATGCTTCTGGTAACGGCCTCGAGGGAAGTGTCTCGGGTGTCTATCGTCAGAATGGCATCATCGCCTCTGCGGAGACTTCGACCGGCGGAGAGCTTTCGAATGCCAAAGACAGCGTAGAGGGCAAGAACGGCTTTACTGTTGCCACGAGCGTTTCTGACGCGGCATCCTCGACGGTGCTTCTCTCTCAGGGTGAGGAGTGGAAGCTCGGCATCGACAAGGACGGCAAGGCGTACTTTGTCGTTAACGGTACGACCGCTACCTCCGATGTGACGGTTACGGGCGGCAACGTAACGATTGCGGGTGTTCGTGAGAATAACGGCATGCTTAAGATCTATGTTGACGGTGAGCTTGCCGGCAGTGCCTACCTGGGTGCGAAGAACGCCGATCACGTCGTGAGCGTCGATGCGATTACCGCTGGTAACGGTACGAAGCAAACTTCGCTTGCCGTCTACGATCATGCCCTTGCCTACGACGAGGTGCCTACATCTGCGCTGGCGGAGTTGATTGCGACCGTCGAAGCGAAGAAGGATTCGGTGAGCGACGTATCCTGGGCAAATGCCGATATGGACAACCTGTTGGCCCAGGCAAAGGCGGCGCTTAAGGGTGACGCTGCTGCCAAGAAGGCCGCATATGACAACCTTTATGCGGGTTATCTCAAGCTCGTTCCTGCGAACAAGATTGTGAACCTTGCCTTGGGCAAGGTGCCGACGGCTGCTTGGGTCGATGGCGACACGGCCACTCCGGTGACGAATTCTAACGCTTCTCGCGCCCTGACCGTTGCGACCGATGGCAACAATGCAAGCGCAGACGGCTATTGCATCTTTGGCAACGATGCCAAGGAGGCAGGTTCGTACATGCAGGTCGACCTCGGATCTGACTGCGAAATCACCGGAGTGAACCTGTGGCGCTATTGGACGGACTCGCGCACCTACAAGGCAACCGCACTTGTGGTTGCAAGCAAGTCCGACTTCTCGGATGCTCAGGTTCTTTACTATTCGGGCGATAACGACGTGTTCGGTTTGGGCGAGGACCCGAAGGATAGTTTGTACGCCGAGACATCTGCGGGCAAGCAGCTCTTCGACGCCTCCGACTCCAAGCCGGCGACGACGGCGCGTTACGTGCGCCTGTACGCCTCCGGTGTCAAGGGCACAGGTACTTCGAAGGAAAACCACGTGGTTGAGCTTCAGGTTTTTGGAATCGCAAAACAAAACGATCCGTACGACCTGAACGGCGAGAACGGTTTGCTTTCCCTGATCGCTCGTGCAGAGACCGCTCAGAAGAATGCCGATTCGTATGAGTCGGTGGAGGGTCTTGTCGATCCCCTAAAGCGCGCACACGACGTCATCGATCGTATCGATGCTGGACAGGATGTGACGTACGGCGAGGTCAAGGATGCCGCCGAGGCTCTCAAAGCGGCGCTTGACGCTCTGGTTGTCAAGGCTCCCGCAAAGAAGGTTACCGTGACGTTTGATGACGGCTGCGGGAATAAGTCTACGGTCGAGCTTGACGAGGGCGGCAAACTGGCCAAGCCTGTTGACCCCACGCGAGAGGGTTATGACTTCGCTGGGTGGTGCACCGACAAAGACGGCGAGCATACGTTTGACTTTGACTCTGTGGTGAACGCCGACATTACGCTCTACGCCAAGTGGAACAAGCAGCAGTCCGGCGGCTCCGGCTCCGGTAACGAGGGTGGCTCCGAGAACGAGGGCGGCTCCGGCTCCGGTAGCGCTTCTACAGATAAGGACACCACGGGTTCCCAGAACAAGGGTAACAAGAAGGGTGCCAAGGCCGATCTTCCCGGTACGGGTGACAGCTCCATGTTCTTCGTGGGTCTTGCACTTTGCCTGGGCATGATAGCCATTGCGGCTTCTCGTTTCCTCGGGCGCAAGCGTAAGGAGTAAGTCCTGGCGACAGGTGCCTACAAGGTGCTTTATGTGGGTGAACGGGTACGGTGCGCAGGCGCCGTGCCCGTTTTTATGCCGGGGTTTGGGGAGCTAAAACGCGCCCATCTGATTCGCCGCCAGCATCAGCTGCGGGACGTGTCTGCCTCTCTCGCACAGTTCTCGATTTGACGAGCGACGATTCTCTCCGGATTGCGGTCCGTGACGAGGGTATCGATTTTTTGGCCCGCCTTTTTGAGTCTCCCCCGTTTTCCTGCGAAAACCCTCGTGTCTCAATGTTGGTGAGACATTTGTCTCACGCCCTAAACCGAATCTGGAACGTGTGTCACCTGCCCAAATTGTGTCTCATTTCGTAACTTTAGGCTGATACAAGGTCTAAGACCGCGAGAAGGGAGACGCGATGAGTAAGTACACGAGGGGTCTCTTGGCGGTGATACTGGCCGTAGTGCTAGTGCTGCCGGCTGCAGCATTTGCCATGCTGCCCGAGGCCAACGCCAGATCCAGCACCGGAATGGACGGACCGACGGTGAGCAAAAAGATAGTCGATCATGACACCAGTAACAACTGGAAGTTCTGGGCCGGCGGCTATGACGGCAAGGAAGTGACGACTCAAAACGTCGGCCGAATCTGGACCGATAAGACTGTCAAAGAAACCGCGGCAGACGAAAAGTCGGATTTCCTGACTACGCTGTCAGCCATCTCTTCGACATCCGATACGACGGTTTCCGGCAAGCCGCTCGACATCGTGCTGGTGCTGGACGCTTCTGGCTCGATGGATGACCCCATGGGTAAGGGCGACCGTACAAAACGCATCGATGCGCTGAAGACGGCCGCCAATAGCTTTATCGATGCCATCGCCACACAAAACCAAAGCATCGCAGATGCGTCCAAGCAGCATCAGGTTGCCATCGTTAAGTTTGCAGGCAATAAGACTCCTGAGGTTGGTAACAAAACATATCGCGATGGTTGGTGGGGAGGACCCATCTGCAACTACTCACAGACCATGAAGAACCTGACGCCCTGCAAGGGCAAGGACGCGGAGAGCCTTAAGAGTACGATCGACTCCATCAGTCCCGCTGGCGCCACGCAAGCCGACTATGGCTTGCAGCTGGCTGAGGGTATTTCGTCTGATCGCTCGGACGCCAAGAAGATCGTTGTCTTCTTTACCGATGGCTCACCTACAAGTTCTGATGGATTCGAGAAAAAGGTTGCCAATAGCGCCATCCTTAGCGCCAAGAACCTCAAGAATAAAGGTGCCGACATTTATACGATCGGCATCTTTGACGGCGCAAAGCCTAGTGACGACCCCACGGAAAAGCACACAAGCAAAGAGAATAAGTTCATGCATGCCGTGTCGAGCAATTATCCCGACGCAAATTCGTATAAGAGCGATGAGCTTGGCACACGTGCAGAAAACTCCGATTACTACAAGTCGGCAACCAGCGCCTCTGAGCTCGAGATAATCTTCGAAGAGATCTCGGGAAGCATTATCCAAGCTGGTTACCCGACCGAAGTTCACGGCGGTTATGGCGAGCATAAGTCTGGCTACATTACGTTTACTGACGAGCTGGGTGACTTTATGCAGGTCGACAACTTTACGTCTGTCGTGTACAACGGCGAGACGTTTACTGGCCCGGCAATGAAGGCCGAGGGCAATGTCGATACCTATACATTTACTGGTGCCGCCGCGAACTTGGTTATCACCGTTCAGCATGCCGGAAAGGGCGAGCCCCAGACCGGCGATATCGTAACGGTCAAGATTCCCGCGTCGCTGATTCCGCTGTGCCACTTTAAGATTACCGATGGCGTTCTTACGGTCGACGATACTGAGCCCATCCAGGTGAGCTACACCTCGAGCGTTAAGAAGGACGCACTCGATAACCTGTTTACACCCGATCTGGTAGCGGGGCTCGAGGACTACATCAAGAGCAATACGACCGCCACGGAGAACGATTCCAAGACCGTAAGCTTCTACGCGAACAAGTGGAACGGCGGTGCGCTGGGCGATACGATTGCCAACTTTGAGCCCGCGGATTCCAACCGCTATTACTATTTCCAGAAGCAGACCCCCATTTACATGGATGAAAGCTGCACAACGCCTGCGACGGGCTCGCTGACTGCCGATGGTATCTATTACTACAAGGATGAGTTCGAGGCGAAGGGTACAGACGACAAGGCCGAGCCCCGTACAGCTGTTATTGAGTTTACCGGTGGACATGCCGCGCAGTTTGGGGGCGCAATCGTGTCCGATGCGAGCGGCAACCTGTCGTTTAGTGAGGGAACCGCGCGCCTGGCCTTTATTGACGAGCTTCATACCACCAAGGAGCGCGTGGGCGGCAACCTCACCGGCACCGCGACCGATGTGCTCAATCCCAAGTGGAATAACACGTCTGCCAAGTCGAACGCCACGGAGGTTGACGTTCACCTGGGCAACAACGGCAAGATTAGCTATAAGTACGATATGACGCCGGCGACGGTGGATACCAAGACTGACTTTGGTCTGACCAAGGTGCTCGAGGGCCGCAAGTGGGCGGATACGGACAAGTTTGAGTTTGAGCTCTCCGCGACGTCCGAGAACAGCGCCCCGATGCCCGAGTCTGCGACCGTGACTGTTAAAAACGCCGATCTGGATGATAAGGGCAAGGCAGCCATTAACTTCGGTGAAATCACTTACGACAAGCCGGGTGAGTACACCTATGAGGTCCGTGAAGTTAATGGCGGGCTGGGTGGCATCACCTACAGCGATAACGTTGCCGCGTTCAAGGTGACTGTGACGGTTAACGCCAAGGGCGAGCTTAAGGCCGACGTTGAAAAGACATCGGGTAAGACTAAGTTCACGAACACCTATATAGCTGAGCCCGTCAAGTCCAGCGTCACCGACAAGATTGAGGTCACCAAGACCCTGACCGGGCGTGCTCTTGCGGAAGGCGAGTTTAGCTTTGAGCTGCGCGAGATCAAGGGCAAGGACTCTGAGCTTATCGAGACCGTCAAGAATGATGCCAACGGCAACGTTGTGTTCAGCCCCATCGAGTATACCAAGCCCGGCGAGCACACCTATACGTTGCACGAGGTCAAGGGCAATGCCGGCGGCGTCACCTACGACGAAACCGTCCACACCATCGTGACCACCATTGCCGACAACGGCAAGGGTCAGTTGGTGGCTACGCATAAGCTGAAGGACGCCGATAACGGCAAGAAGATTGAGTTTAAGAATGCCTACAACCTGACGCCTAAGGACTCCAGCGTCACCCACAAGATCACCGCGTACAAGTCCCTGGCCGGCCGCGCCCTTAAGCCCGGTGAGTTCGAGTTCGAGCTCGTCGAGGGCGATGAGGTCGTCGCCACTGGCAAGAACAGTTACGACGGCATGATTGCGATGAGTTCCATCAGGTACACCGAGCCCGGCGAGCACACCTACACGCTGCGCGAGGTCCACGGTGGAACCAAGAGCAATGGCATCACCTACGACGGCACGACCTACACCATCGTGACCACGGTTACGGACAATGGCGACGGCACACTCGATGTCCATCATGTCCTGAAGGGTGACAAGCCTGCTGAGTTCAAGAATTCTTACGGCCTGACCCCCGAGCGCTCAAGCGTCACCGACCAGATCGTCGCGACCAAGTCTCTGGTCGGGCGCGACCTCAAGGACGGCGAATTCTTCTTCGAGCTCGTGGAGGGCGAGGGCAAGGACGCCAAGGTCGTCGCCACCGGCACCAACAATGCCGACGGCAAGATCACGATGAGCCCCGTGAAGTACGACAAGGCCGGCAAGCACACTTACGCGCTGCGCGAGGTCAACGGCGGAACCACCAGCAAGGGCGTCACTTACAGCGACGCCAAGTTCACCATCGAGACCACCATCACCGACAACGGCGACGGCACTCTCGAAGCAAAGCATGTCCTGAAGGGCACCGAGCCCGCCGAGTTCAAGAACTCCTACAGTGTGACCCCGATCTACGCAGAGCTCGACTTTGACCTGAGCAAGGCCGTCGACGGCCGCGGCTGGACGGACGCCGACAAGTTTAGCTTCACCATCACCGCCGCCGAGGGCACCCCGCTGCCCGATCCCGCAACCGTAACCGTGAGCAAGAAGGACGCGGAGGACGGCATCGCCGCCATCAAGTTCGGCAAGATCCGCTACACGGCTGCCGGAACCTACAAGTACGAGATCCGCGAGAACGCGGGCAGCGCGGCCGGCATGAAGTATGACGACCATGTCGCGACCGCCGAAGTGACCGCGACCGAGGACGGCGAGGGCAACCTGACCGCCAACGTTACCAAGAAGGAAAGCGGACGCTTTACCAACACGTATCACTCTGAGCTCAATTACACCGCAGCCGGCGGCCTCAAGCTCAGCAAGACCCTCTCCGGACGTCCCATGACCGAGGGCCAGTTCACCTTTACCGTGACGCCCGCCGACGAGGCTTCGGCCAATGCGCTCGGCTTGCACGAGGGTGCCAACACGTTCAAGTCCCCTGCAGCGGCAGAGGGAACCGTCGGCCTAATTGACATTCTGGCTGGCAAGACGGTCATGTTTACGCAGGCTGACGCCGGCAAGACCTTCACATACACCGTGGCGGAGAAGAACGACGGCAAGCCCGGCTACACCTACGACACGGCCGAGCGCACCGTGACGATTGCTATCGCCGACGATGGCGCCGGTACGATCACCGCTACGACGACTGTCTCCGGCGGATCCGAGGCCCCGCATGAGGCGATCTACAAGAGCGGCGAGAACAAGGTCGAGAGCGCTGTGGTCCCGTTCGAAAACCGCTATAGCGCATCGACCGATACGCTTGGTGGCACTCCTGCGAAGATTGTTGCCACCAAGACCCTGACCGGTCGCCCGCTGGTCGACGGCGAGTTCTGGTTCGGCATTGCCTACGCGGGCGAGACGGAAGCCATCGAGGGTACTGTTAAGAGCACGCTCAACGGTCAGGTGAGCTTTGGATCGCTGCATTACAACACCGAGATGCTCGCCAACTTGGTGAGTGCCGGGCGTGCTATCCGCACCGACGCAGACGGCAAGATTGCGTGGACCATCGACTACACGGCCTTTGAGTACACGAACTTGCTGGGCGACCAGGGCATTACCGCCGCGAAGTCGAGCTTTAGCTTTAAGGTTATCGTCGTCGACAACGGCGACGGCACCCTGACGGCATCGCCCGACTACGGCGGCACCGTGCCCGTGTTCGAGAACGTCTATGGTGCCGAGGCCGTGGATGCCACGCTCGCCGGCACCAAGAAGCTCCAGGCGGACAAGGGCCTGACCCCGGCCGACATTGCGGGTAAGTTTACCTTTACCGTGACTGCCGACGAGGCTGGTGCCCCGATGCCCGAGCACACGGACGCAACCAACGACGCTGCCGGCAACGTGGACTTTGGCAAGATCCACTTTACGCTCGAGGATCTCAACCGCGCCCTGGGCGTGACGACTGATGCTTCTGGCGACGCATCGAGCGACGCCGAGGCCAACGCCGATGAGGCCGAGGTTGACGCTGACGCCGCCGACGTCGACGGGGCCGACGCCAACGCCGAATCCAAGCCCGCAGCTCCCGCCGCTCCGCGCTCGCACACCTTTACCTACACGGTGACCGAGTCCGGCAGCGCCCCTGGCGTGACCAACGACACCAACGCCACGCGCAAGGTTTCCTACACCGTGACCGATGATGGCGCCGGACATCTGCGCGTCGTGCGCGATGGCGACGACGGTGCGGACTTCACGTTCACCAACACGTACAGCGTTGCACCTACCGATTCTGCCGTGACCGATCAGGTCAAGACCGTCAAGCGTCTGACCGGACGCGACCTTGCAGCTGGAGAGTTCAAGTTTGAACTGCTCGAGAACGGCACGGTTGTCGCCAACGGCACCAACGACGCCAACGGCACCGTTACGCTGAGCCCGATCCACTACGAGGCGCCCGGCACGCACACGTACACGCTGCGCGAGGCTTGCCCCAACGCGCTCGGCCTGTACAAGGGCGTCACCTATGACGGCACGACCTATACCGTCGTGACCACCGTCTCCGACAACGGCGACGGCACGCTGACAGCGACGCACGAGCTCGAGGGAACCACCAAGTCGGCTGGCTTTACCAATAAGTATCACGCCATACCCACGCAGGTTTCCATCGGCGCCATCAAGGTGCTCGAGGGACGCGAGCTCAAGAAGGGCGAGTTTAGCTTTAAGCTCGTTGGCGAGGACATCGAGTCCACCGTCACCAACGATGCCGACGGCAAGATCAACTTCGACAAGTTCGAGTACGACGAGCCTGGTACGTACGTTTACACCATCAGCGAGGTCAAGGGCGACGAGGCCGGTATGACCTACGACAAGTCCGTCTTTACCGCGACCGTCAACGTGGTCGACGACGGCGAGGGCAACCTCAAGGCGAACGTCGCCTTTACCAAGGGCGACAAGAGCGTCGAGGGTATCGTGTTCAACAACACGTACAAGAAGCCCGAGACGCCCGTGCCGACGCCCGATCCCGGCACGCCCAAGACCGTGACGAACATCGTCAAGACGGTCAAGGGTTTCCTGCCCACCACGGGTGACCAGCAGGCCGCCGCACTGCTCATGGCATTCGTCATCGCCATGGCCGGCGTCGGAGCCCTGGTCTGGGGTATCCGTAAGCGCTAGGCACGCTGGCAGCGCCCGGGGCCAAAAGGCCCCGGGAGGCCGGTGGGGAGCCAGAACATAGCCCCCACCCCCACCCCCAGCCGCCACGGAGGTATCTCCCTCCTCCGTGGCGGCGCTTTTGTGCGTAGGCGAGAAGGGTTCGCCACGAAACCGGCCCATTTACTACGTTTAGCCCCTTACCCCCAGCCATGCCAAAAAACGCGAAAACAAAACAGCAGGTAGAACGCCTGCGGTTTTGTTCAAAACGAAGGTATGGTCAGGGGTATCGAGTCAAACGTAGTAGATGGGCCGATTTCGTGGCGGGCGCCGTCAACTGGTTCCCCGCGGCGGAGGATAACGGATCATTTTTGGCTTGAAGCGGCTTGCGGAGACACTTGACGTGGTCGCTCGGACAAAACTATGCCGGTTTACGGGGCCGGATTCCGAATCCCCAACCATGCCGATATTCGTGAAAACAAAACCGCAGGTAGACGAGCCGCCATTTTGCAGAAAACGCGGGTATGGATGGGGGTCCTGAGTTTAGCCCCGTAAACCGGCATAGTATTGAAATGGTATTAAATCGGTAGCAGCCATTTTACTCTGCCGGGGCGGTTGGTCGCTGGGTAATTACCCTCGCAGGTAGGCGATGGCAATCTGCGTGCGGTTGCGCAGGCCCATTTTGGCAAGGATCGAGCTGATGTGGTTGCGCACGGTGCCTTCGCCCA